>Ga0272441_10003346_pt1 | contig 30560 bp, 23 predicted proteins | sample SSMProp6N_FD_193582 | JGI IMG/M metagenome (GOLD analysis project Ga0272441, IMG submission 193582) | Marine sediment archaeal communities from Little Sippewissett salt marsh, Falmouth, MA, United States - SSM-Prop-6N | ecosystem: Environmental > Aquatic > Marine > Wetlands > Sediment ... | reverse complement strand
ACTCGATGAAATGATCAGCACACTGGACCTCAGCGCATCGGTCATTCAGAGTATTACCAGCGAATTCGGAAGGGCCCGTGCATCCTTGACATCGACCATGTCGGGGACGCTGAATGTGGAACTCAGACAAACACTGGCCGCGGATTTGGATAATATACTGGAGGAGATGGTCTCGCTGGTAAATACCCAGCGGATGGGACAGAGTTTATTTGCCGGCGCCGATTCAGAAGCGTTGCCGTACACCGTCGAACGCGACAAACAGGGCCATATCATACGTGTGAACTATCAGGGGAGTTTGGAGGAACGAAACGTCAAAATAACAGAAGGGCTTGAGGTGTCAGGAGTCTTGACCGGCCCGGCGTTATTCAGCTCCCGGCAGCAGGGCGAACCTGTCTTCTACGGTCAGACCGGAGCCGCGGCAGGCCCCGGCACCAGCAGCATTCGCGGCGACGTGCAGCTTACCGTCACAGGCAGTGCGGGCAATTGGCAATTATCCATTGACGGCGGGGTCAATGTCGTTAACGTCAATGGCACAGAAAGCAATGTCGCAGTGGTTCATTCTGAAACAGGCCAGGTACTGTATGTCGATGCGACGGGAATTCTGCAGACCGGTACCGAGCCGGTGCGTGTCTCCGGAACGTATGACCTGTTTAACGCACTGATCAGCGCCCGCGATCTGCTGATGAACGAACAAAATTATTCCGAAGCTCAATTGCAGTCGATGCTGTCCGATACGGTTCAGTCGATGGACGAGGTCAACCAGCGTCTCGTGCAGGCCTTTCCGGTGGTGGGAGGGCGGCTTCAGGTATTGACGAATTTCAAGGAAAGCATCAAAGACATGAAACTGGCCACCGAAGAGGACATCAGCCGGCTTCAGGATACCGATATTACCCAGGTTGCGATTGACTTGGCGCGTTACGAAATGTTGTATCAGATGTCGCTAAGCGTTGCGGCCCGGATGTTCAGTATGTCTCTGTTGGATTTTATGCAATAAAAGTTTTCATCGGGTGAAGTAAATCAATGATTGATACGTATTATCAACAAGGCCTCCAACGCATTCAGTCGGGCCGTCTGGAAGAAGGCCTCCGGTGTCTCGATGCGTTTTTACAGCAGAATCCGATTCACGGCCGTTGCTGGAATGAGGCGGGAATTGCGTTATTTCGTCTGGGACGAAGCGAAGAAGCCGTACAGTATTTTCTGCGTTCGGCGGAGCTGCCCGACCATCCGCCTCAGGTATATGGCAATCTAATCGCCGGTTATCTGTCCTTAAACAAGCCCGGCCCGGCGGTTCGCTGGCTCAAATCGGCGTGCCTCGAAGGGCAATTGGACCAGGCCGTTTTTTCAAAGACGGCCGCCTGCTTTGAGCAGGTCGGCGATGTCGCCTCGGCGATGGATGTTTTATATCGCGGTAAAGAACATTTGGAATCTGCCGGGATAGTAGATCAGCATATTGAGGCGCTGAAGTCAAAACGCGCGAAAATCGCCTTTTTCTGCGGCGCCGACGGCCCCGGCTTTCTCAAGGATATTATGGAGTACACCCGCCGCCGCTATCCGGTTCGGTTGTTTGAAGGCAAAACCGCACAGGATGTGTTTGATCTGATGCAGTGGAGCGATATTTCATGGTTTGAGTGGTGTACGGAACTGGCGCGGATCGGGACAAACCTGCCGAAAGTATGCCGTACGGTCATCCGCCTGCATCGATACGAAGCCCATCTCAACTGGCCCCGGTTAATCAACTGGGACAATGTGGATATGTTAATGACCGTCGGCAATGAATGGGTGACGCGCGCGATTCGTCATTGGGTCAGCGATATTGACCGGCGAACGACGCTGGTAACAGTCCCCAACGGGGTGGACGTGGACGCGATTGATTTTAAGTCGCGCCAGCCCGGAAAAAAGATCGCGTTTGTAGCGAAACTGCGTATGGTGAAAAATCCGATGCTGCTGGTTCAATGTATGGCGCAGCTTTTGAAAATCGATCCCGGCTACAAGCTCTATATGGCCGGCGACCGGCATGATTTGCTTTTGCGGCACTATTTGGAGCATGCAACCGGCGAACTGGGTATTTCCCATGCCTTTATTTATGACGATTTTCAGGACGATATTCTTAGCTGGCTGGATGATAAAAATTTTATTGTTTCGACCAGTGTGATTGAAAGTCAGGGAATGGGCATCCTGGAGGCGATGGCGGCGGGCATCAAACCGGTCGTATTCAATTTTCCCGGTGCCCGCGGCATCTTTGGGGCTGCGCCGCTGTTCAATACCCCCGATGAATTTTGCCGGAAGATACTCGATAAGGCCTATGACTCACACCGGTACCGACAATTTGTAGAGCAGCGGTATCCACTAAAACAGCAGCTTCTGCGGATCAATGAGATTTTCGCCAAATATGAAAAGGAGACCGTTTCTGCGAATACCCCGCTTCATTCGGAATATCAATCGGTTGTCTGATATTTAGACAGCCAAGTCGGAAATGGAGGGCGAAAACGCCGATTTTGATCCAATATCGCATATTTTTTGTTCCGGTACGCAATTTGCTCAATATTAAGGAACGGGACATTTTTTAGACTTAACAGGAGACAATACGATGCATTCAGATTCAACCGCGAACGGGTACGAACAGGCCCTGGCGATGGCCGATGCGGGTCAGCACGAGCAGGCCCTCGAACAGATCGTCAGTTACCTGCAGAGCGCACCAGGCGACGGCAAGGCCTTTAATGATGCCGGGACACTGTTGTTTTGTCTGAAGCGGGGACGAGAGGCAATCGTCTTTTTTGAAAAAGCGTTGCAGCTTTGCAAGGGCGATGACCGCACGCAGGTCTATTGGAACCTGTGCGAGGCCTGTCTTCAGGAAGGGTATCCTGAAAAAGCGGTTGCGCTGTTCGCTGTCATGCATCAAAACGAGATACTGAATATCGATACCGTCAACCGCACAGCGGATGTCTTTTTACAAAAGAACCAGTTGGGCAGGGCAATCGAAGTCTTAAAATGTTCATTGAAACTGGCTCCGAATCAGGAGGTGCTTGGCCCGATGATAGAGGCCATTCGAGGCAATCGGCAAACGGCGATGGTGATTTCCGACGATGATTCGTTCATCAGTCAAACGCTTGCGACATCTTTGGATTCCCTCATCCCAACCCGGCGGCGGATCGGTGACCGATGTGACAGAACATCTGAGGCCATACACGATGTTGGTTTTTCGATTTTTGTGGGCATCGGAAACGTCCTGCTCGATTGTCTTCAGCGGAACGGCCTCGATAAAAAAATTCTTATCCTTAATGAGCAGGATTTATCCAGTCCCTTTTTGGGGCAGGTCGATTTCTCTAAGATAGACGATGTGGTGGCCTGCACGGACGCCGAATGGATTGAGTATTTGAGGCAGCAGGCCCCCTCACTTACGGTGATCCGGGCCGACGCCGTGCCGAATCCGGAAACCCTGCCGCTCTATGATAAAAAACAGGGCAAGCGGATTGCCGCTGTCGGCCCGTGGAATGCCCGAGCCAATCCAATGTTCCTGTTGCAGTGTTTCCAGAAGCTGCATTATCTGGATGCGGATACCCGCCTGTACCTGGCCGGGGACTTTGAAGATCCGACGCTGGAGCGATACATGACCCAGATGATTGAGGCCATGGAGTTGGACAATATTGTCTTTTTGGACGGGCCTGTGAAGAATCTGCCCCGGTGGCTGAAGGATAAACATTATATCGTTTCCACAGCCATCGACGCCAGCGCGCTGGGCGGGGTTTGGGCCGGGGCGGCCTGTGGTTTGATGCCGCTGGTGCATCGATTCGCCGCCGTGGACGAAATGTTCGACAGTGAATTTGTTTTTGACCTGGCGGAGGACTTTTTCCGTCTGATTCATAACAGCGATTATGACCCCAAGCGATTTCGCCGGATCGCACAGGAACGTTTTGATCAAGGCGGACTGTCGGCAGCCGTCCACACGCTCTTATGTAAAATGGAATCTCAGATGCCAACGCAGATCCCTTCAATGAAAGCGGACCCTGCTTCGGCGCCCATGGAAACAACGGAATCCCCAGGCCGATCCATGCGAATTCCGGTCAAACGAACAGACCCGTTCCCGTGCATGACGCAGGAGCAGGGCCTGTCCATCGAAGCGATAGATCCGGCAGGGGCATCCTCTTTTTGCGGGACGAACTAAAAAAAGTGTCACAGGAAGAACACAATTTAATCGCCATGCGGAAGAACCGTACAAAAAAAACAAATCCGTTGGTCACCGTATTGCTGCCGACCTACAATCGGCCGGAGAGTCTGTCGGTCGCGATTGACAGTGTATTGGCCCAAAGCTATTCGGAATTTGAATTAATTGTCATTCGTGACGGCGGTTGGCCGATTGCCCCGGTGATGCAGCACTACGCCGATCCGCGAATCTGTCTGATCGACCGTGATGAAAACCGCGGCAAGGCCGCTTCGCTGAACGAGGCGTTGCATCAGGCAAAAGGTAAATACATCTGTTATCTCGATGATGACGACCGATGGTATCCAAACCACATTCAGACTCTGGTTCAGGCACTGGAAACACATTCTGAATACGGCGTAGCTTATTCTGATTTGTACAAGGTTCACTATCGCCCGCTGTCCGGCGGTCGTCGGCAGATTTTAGCGAAAAACGTGGAAATCAGCCGCGATTTTGACCGGATGCTGATGCTTCAGTTCAATCACGTCCTGCATGTCAGTTTGATGCACCGCAGGGGTCTGCTGGATCAGGCCGGGCCGTATAATGAGGATTTAAAGGTACTGATCGATTGGGATCTGACCCGGCGACTTTGTTTTTATACGGATTTTCTGCATATCCCGTCTGTTACCGGTGAATACCATGCAGCGGTGGGTGAATGCGACCGAATCTCGGTCCAACAGCGAAAGGATACCGCAAGCTATCTTCGTACCCTGCTGACGATTCGCAGCACGCGGCCGCCAAAACCCTGGCCATGTGTGAACGAGATGTCAGTCATCGTCCTGCATAATCGCTGCGACGAAGTCCTGACAAAATCCCTCGCGGACCTCTGGACGCACGGCTATTATCCCTGTCAGATATATGTTCCCCTGCCTTCTTCGGAACTCGACAAACTCAAAACAGCCGTGCCAAACGTAGTAAGGGTGCCTGTTTCCGAAACCGCTTCTGATGAACAGAAAATTGACACGGTTCTGGCAATTTCTGAGGGCGATTACCTGCCCCTTTTGCCCGCGGGAATGTCCGTTGAAAATGACCAGGTTTCTTTTTTGGAGCGGTCGCTGCAGCCGCTTCTTCAAAGCGATGAAACAAATGTGGCCTATGAAATCGTCGAAGCTGACCAAAATCGCTGGGGCGCAGTCTTTCGCAGAGCGGATGTCGTTCGTGTTCGGCGTGAGTACCCGGACCGTTCCGTCCGGGAGGCCGCGTTGGCCGCAGGCATAACCATTCGAAAGCCGGAATTTTCGGATTACCCGTTCCAGTTTGATAATTTGCTGACGGGGGCGGGGCAATTGCAGCGGCAGGGCCGCTGGCAGGACGCCGCCGGAGTGTATGAATTGATGGGCCGGCGACATGGCAATTTCTTGTGGATGCAGACGCTTCGAGCCAATGCATTATTTCAGGCCGGTTACTTGCAGGACGCCGAGACGATTGTACATGAATTAAATCAGACACACCCAACAGCGGCGAGGTTGATGATTGAGGCGCGTATTCATCGCAAAAAAGGCAATTGGTCGGATGCCGTTCATTATTACCGACGGGCCAAAGCGATCTTAGACGAAGACTACTCGCCGCTGCGGCCGGACGAAACAAATGCAGCTTCGAACGAAGCGTTATATCATACTCAGAACAGCTACTTAACAGCAGGAGATAATTGAATGGACAAACTGAGTCAGACAGCGCTGCCGGATCACGGATGGCAGCAGCATTTTGAGATTGTTCAGGAACTTGGCGATTGCCATACGCAACTGGGCGAATATGACCAGGCTCGCGAATGTTATGAGCAGGCGGCCCACCTGGAACCCGACGCGGCCGGTCCCTATGTGGGCACGGGTGTCATTGCATTGCAGCAGGGAAAACTGGACGATGCGGAAATTGCCTTTCGTGTCGCGCTGCGATTGGACCCGTGCAGCAGCCGCGCCCTTGCGGGGCAGGCCATGATCCAGCAGCAAAAAGGCCGCATGCAGGAAGCGTTTGATTTATATCTTAAATGCCTGGACATTGACAACGATAACATGACAGCACTGCTGGGACTGTTCCAGGTGTCTTGCCAGATGGGATCTTTCGGCAGAGTCATAGAATATTTGAAAGTGTATCTAAAGATGCACCCGGGCGATACCTCGGTGATGTTCTGTCTGGCAACGCTCTATATGAAAGACCAGCAGACTACTCAGGCCGGACAGTTGCTCAGGGAAATTTTGACGTTGGAACCGCAGAACACGGACGCTCAGGATTTGCTGGAAGAAGTCGAGCATATTCTGGCTCAGGATGTAAACAGGAGATAAAAATGACAAACAAAGTAACAACCGAAGTGCTGGCGGATGAGGATGCCCGGCAAATGACGGCGTACCTGGTCGAGTTAATGACCCGCCAGATCCAAAAGCTCCGGCAGTACGACCTGGAAGGGGCAATGAGAATCGCCGAAGAATCCCAGCCGCTTTCCGAGCGAATCATACAGGCCGCCGTATTGTCACGGCCGGGTTTCGAAGAACAACGAGAGCGGATTCAGGGGTTGTACAAAGAACTGTGCCTGGCCATCGTTTCCCAGCGGCAGGAAGTATCGGACAAACTGGGACAAATTCGCACCGGCTTGAAAACGTTGGGTGCCTATGCGGGCAAGTAGCTCATTTGTTCCTGAACAGATGCGATAGCGAAATTGCACAAGGGTAAACGGTAGCAATGAATTTATTAGTGACAATGTCTGGTGGAACGACAAGTGTTATCAATGCGACGCTTGTCGGCATTATTAAAGCCGCCGCAAAATCAAAGCAGGTAGGCAGAATTTATGCCGGGTGCCCCGGGATCACAGGAGCTTTGCGGGAATCCCTGATCGATCTGACGGAGATATCTGATGAACAGTTGGCCCTGCTTTATTATACACCGGCGTCCGGCGTTATTGGAACGACACGTGTTAAACCGATAGACTCCGCTCAGATTGAGCGTTTAGCAGAAGTCTTTGACGCTCATGATATAGAGTATTTTATCAACATCGGAGGCAATGGGACGATCAGGCAGTCGATGAAAATATCCGAATATATGGGCGGTTCCGTCAATATAGCATCCGTCGCCAAAACCGTTGATAACGATTTAGGCGATGAGGCCTTTGAGAAAGTTTTATACACCCCGGGCTTTCCGAGCTGTGCCAATTACTGGCGGCATAAGATATGGATCATGAATCAGGAAAATCTGGGGGCCTATGAGCACGATAAGGTTTTAATAACACAAACATTCGGCAGAAAGACAGGGTTTCTTGCAGGATGTGCGCGATTGGGTGACACGGATCGCAGCATGCCCTTAGTGCTGCTGCTGCCCGAGGACCAGCGGCCTCTCGATGAAGTGTTGAGCCAGATCGATTTTGTCGTATCAAAATATAATCGAGCGATCGTGGTAATGAGTGAAGGGTATGATGTCGGCGATATTGGCGAAGAATATGATCGTTCCGGCCAGGTTATGTACGGCACCAGTAAAACGACAGCCGCTCAGTTGCTGGTGAACCATTGTACGGACAAAGGGATACAGGCCCGGGCGTTTATTCCGGGCGTTGACCAGAGAAGTGATATACAGTTCGTCTCACCGTTGGATTTACAGCGGGCGATGAAAGTCGGCCAAAAAAGTGTCGAATGGCTGGCCTGTGGCGAGACCGATTTTCTTGCCTCGATAAGCGCCGACCCCTTTGATTGCAGCGCGGTCAGGTATCGTAGGATCCCCTTTGAGCAGATGGACGATTATTCCCGCACGATGCCGGATCAATGGTTTTTGAAAGGCGGCTTTGATGTCACGGATGCGTATGTGTCGTATGTCAGTTCATTGCTTGATAACAGGCCGGTGACGCTGCCAGAACAAAATGGAAAACTGCTGTTTGCTCAGAAGATGAATCCCGATGTCAGCAAAAAACTGAAAAGCTTCAATCAAAGAGCTTCATCCGATATGAAGGTGTCGTCATTATGATATGGATATTTCCAATGGCGGGGCGGGGCAGTCGAACCAAAGAATTGGGTCAATTCAAGCCCTTTATCGACATCAACGGCCGGACGATGTTCAGTTGGTTTTTTCGTTCCGTTTCCGAAAAAATAAAGCCGCGGGACGAAATCGTGTTCATTACGACGGATGAATATGCTGACAGTTTCAACGTGCCGGACGGAATCAAAGAAACGGTTGACCGGGCGTTTCTGGAAAACGAGATCAACCTGATAACCTGTCCCGAAACACCCCTGGGGCCGTCGGGATCAGTTTACAAAGCCAGGGATGTTATCAATGTTGAACAGCCGGTCATTGTTGTTAACTGTGACCAGTTTATTGATTTTGACATGTTTGAATACGATGCGGATAACCAGGGCTTTTTGCCGATTTATTCAAATTTCGGAAATACATCAAGCTATGTTGAAATCCGGGATGGCAGGATCGTCAGAGTGGTCGAAAAACAGAATATCTCTAACTTAGCGTCGGCCGGTGTCTATTCAGTTTCCAGCGGTAAAGCGTTGATTTGGGCGCTGCAAAGACAGTTTGAGTTTAAGCTGCTGACCAATGGTGAATACTACATCGGCCCGGCCTTGAATTATTTGATAGCAGAGGGCTATGAATTGTATCCCACACCGGTCAGGGCGAAATATGATCTGGGTAACCTAAAAGGAATCGACTTATTTAAACAAACAATGTTTTCCAGGCAAATGATTAATTGAGGTTCCATGTCATGTCTCAAAAAATGAACGGCAAAACAGCGATATTTATAAGCGGCCCCATCCGGTATGTTTCCCTGGTTTCCAAAAGGGTGGATGCGGTGTTTAAGAAGTATGAGTACGACTGCTTCTATCATCTCTGGAAAGACGATCTGGGTAATAAAATCAGACACGGCGAGACGGACGATTACAGAAAGCTTGAAAAACGCCCGAGAACCAAGGCCTTCATTCTACAGGAACCGTATAGCGAACAGGATTTTGCTGACAGCATCGGAACAGAGACAGGGTCCCATTCGTCCATCAATGCATCAATGGGAATGTTTTTTTCCGTCAATCTGCTGTGCCATTATTTAAAACAGTTGCCGGATGTTAAAAACTACAAATACATCCTCCGTCTGCGAACAGATTGTGCGATCCTGAATGATAAGTTTGCGGATTTACTTGACGGATCGAGTAAGACGTTAACGTTTGCGAAAAATTGCTATAACAGAAACAGCGTATTGTGCGACCATATTTGTTTTGGTGACGTAGAGAGTTTCTTTCGTTTATGGTGTTTTGAGGACATGACGGCTGTTTATGACGCTTATTCCAAATCCAAAAGACATCCGGAGGCCGTACTTCGTGACCGTTTTATGACCGAGATGACCGATGTCAGGTTCCTGGAAAGCATTCGTCGATTTGAAGACTATCATATCGTGTATTCTCCTCCGCAGGAAATGGACCCGAAGACCATCAATGATGTTCTGAATCAAAGGGGAGTTTCGAATTTCTTTGAGAAAGATTACGCTTCAATCGATTCACAGGAAGTGGAGCGATTCATTGAAAAATACAGGTTAAAAGAAAATCGGCGGGATGTCATTGAAAAGGTCACATCCTGGAAGGCGGACTGGCCGGCGAATAAATTTACACCGCACGTTGAACCTGTAAATGCGGCCGGCAATCGTGCATTACCGAAATTCTCGATTGTAATGCCGAATTATAACAAAGAAAAATATGTCGCACAGGCGATCGAATCGGTGCTCCGGCAGGATGTTGAGAGATGGGAACTGATTATCGTTGACGATTGCTCAACCGATGGATCCCTGAAAATCATAGAGAGCTATCTCGGAGACAACCGGATAAAACTCATAAAACAACAAACCAACAGGGGAAAATCGGCAGCAATGAGAGTTGCGATTGCGGCTGTTCAGTCGGATTACTTCGGAGTTCTTGACAGTGATGATGCGCTGACAGAATCGGCTGTGTCAACGATGTATCAAAGCCATCTTGACAATCCGGACTGCGGATTCATCTATTCGCAGTTTGCTTATTGTGACGAACATCTGAATCCTCAACGAAAGGGGTATTGTGCGCCGATACCGCCCGGCAAGACAAATTGCGATGTGGATAAAGTAAGTCAGTTCAGAACATTTAAACGGTGTGACTATTTGAAAACAGAAGGATACGATGAAACGGTTTTCTCTGCGATTGATAAAGATATTATCTACAAGATGGAAGAGGTCACAAAGCTGAAATTTGTTGACGAGATTTTATATTTGTGCCGGGTGCTCCCGCTTTCATTGAGCCGGGGACAAAACAATGCGCTCCGGGCAAAACAGTCGATGGAAAGAGTCAAGCAGGCGGCGATGGACAGGAGGCGGCCGAAAAAACAGGCGGCGACTGCGGACATTCAGGAGGTGAAGAATGTTCCGGAACAGGAGCCGCTGGCTTGCTTTGAACAAGCACAGCGGTTGTTTGAGACAGGCAACATGGTTTCAGCAAACCATTGGATTAAAAAATATCATTCCGCGATGGATTATAATCAGTTGAAAATAGTTGAATGTCCTCAACGCAAACTCCATCCGTTGTTATCCGTGATCCTGGTCACATACAATCGACCGAACGATATCGAAATGTGTGTCCAGGCGATACGTAGGCAGCATTGTTCCGATTATGAAATTATTGTTGTTGATAATGGAGATGTGGATAAAAAAGCCGCCGCTTTGACCGGCAGCGTTGATGTTTATGTTGATTGTCCGATGAATTTCAATCTGTCTGAAGGGCGCAACATTGGTGCCCATTTTGCCAACGGTCAAATAGTCGTCTTTCTGGACGATGATGCATTGGTGGGCCCGGAATATCTGGATACGATCCAAAAGGCATTTGAGCAATACGATATTTTGGGACTGCGGGGCCGCGCTTTCCCCAAAGACGGCCAACGACCTGAAAAGCATATCGGCGTTTGTGACTTGGGAGAAGAGCCGTTCGCCACGTTATGCACTCAAGAGGGCAATGCTGCTTTTCGATGGGATGCCTATATTGCAGTTGGCGGCATGGATGCATTGTTATTCGGTCACGAGGGCAGCGATCTGTCCTATCGGCTGATGCGGCGGTACAATCACACCTCGGCAGTAATTTACTGGCCGGGTACGATTATTCATCACGATTATGGAAATCAAAACACGATTGATGAAAAAGAGCAGCGATACAGGCAAAACAGGGACTACCTCAGATATAAACATGATTTGGATATTATTGGCTTAAAAGAGGTGATAAAAGCGAATTCGATCAGAGTCAATCAAAGTGGTCAGTTACTACCGCCGCTTCAGGAGACAAAGCCGACGGTCGCAGCAGAACAAACAGCCGCCGCTGTTGAAACAGATGCTCCGAAAGTTTCCATTATCATGGCCTGCCATAATGCGGCAGCGTTCTTGCCGGAAACAATAGACACGATTCTCGTCCAGACGTTAAAGGACTGGGAGCTGCTGGTAACCGATGACGGCAGCACAGATGCGACCCGGAAAATCCTCGAAACCTATGCCGCAAACGATCAGCGTATTCGGCTGTGGTTCTTTGATGATAAAAAAGGACCGTATGTCCGTCGTAATTTTGCGATAGAGCAGTCAAAGGCCCCGTTTATCTGCATTCAGGACGCAGACGACCTGATGGCACTCAATAAACTGGAGATTCTCTACGAGGAAATGAATCGTGACCAGCGGCTCGGAATCGTGGGGTCATTTTACCGCCGCTTCCTGGATACGTTCCGGGGAGCCGATTTTGGCGACCGAATGGAAAAGCGGATAACACATGAGGAACTGATGACCGCTTTCGGCAATTGCTGGCATTTGTGCTGGCACGGATCGGCGATCATTCGCAAATCCCTTTTTGAGACGATTGGTTTATATGATGAACAGCCGTATGGTTCCGATACATTCTGGCTGTCTAAAGCGGGATTGTACGGGCTTTTGACCGGACAGGTTCGTTTTAAGAATCTTCCGGAATTTTTGACCTACAAACGGGAGCATGCACAATCGCAGACAGGCAGCATCAGTCACGCAGACCCTCGAAATCGACGGCATCAATTGGAGCGTTATTATTTACATAAACTTCAGCAAATTTTGGAAGAAGCCAGAGCAAATCCATCGATGGATGTGGCTCAAAAAATCAGGGAATGCACCTGTACGGACTTTATTCCGAGGTTTGGACACCTCTTCAAGCAATGGGAATCGGCTCCGGTCAACGATACGATGATCCAGGGACTCATCAATCGCGGCCTGTCGCAGTTTTCTTCCGAACAGTTTGTTTCGGCCCTGATCACATTGAACTGCCTCGACCGGATGATAGCGAGCGGGCGCCAGTCATACCGCAACCTGAATTTCACACGAGGCCTTGCTTATTATGCCGGCGGCGATGACGAAAAAGCAATAGCGAATATCCAAAAAGAAATCCAACTTTTCCAGAATCAAAATGCCCAAACATTTTTGGCACACTATTTAACGGCAGGCGGCACCGCTGTCACTGCCGCTGACCGCCGGGCCAATATCCGCCGTTTCATCACGGAAATGTCTCGAAACACGACATCCACACCGCTTCTGCCGCCGCAGGACCCCTCATCGAATTTGCAGAAAAAGCTGGCGCTGGCCAAACAGCACCTCTCCCGCGGCAGATCCGAAGAGGCCTTAAACGTGTACTGTGGTCTATTGTCCGATAATACACTGAATGGGCATGTTGAACTTGAAGAAAAGATCAGGAAATTGGTCGATGGGATTCGTTTGGCAAAAACAATGCCGGGATATTCACCAGCCGAATTTGACTTTTCCGGAGTTGGGAATTGATTGTTTTTAATAATTTAGTTTTTGCCTTCACAAAAACAGACGATAATTAAGAATAAAGCGCTATCTAATTACGCAAAATAAACTTAGAGGTAAAACATGGCTTCACTGCAACTGCCGGGGCTGTCAACCGGAATTGATACAAAGGCATTGATCGATCAGTTAATGGCGGTCGAACGCCGTCGTCTGACTACCTACACGAACAATGTGACAAAATTCGAAGAAAAGAAAACAGCGGTTACGGAGCTTCAAAGCAAGCTGTTTACCTATAAATCTTCTCTGGAGGACCTTGCTGACGCCAGTCAACTCCGGTCTTTTCAAGCCAGCAGCAATGACGAGAGTGCCTTAACAGTGTCGGCCACTTCCAAGGCCTACGAAGGAAGCCATACCGTCCAGATCAAGCAACTGGCGACCGCGGACCGTTGGGTACACGGCGGTTTCAAATACGCGACATCTTATGTGGGCGAAGGGACATTCCTTTTCTCGTATAACAATCAGCAGATGACGATTCAGACGACCGCGGAGACCACCCTGGAGGACTTAGCGGGTCTGATCAATAACGATTCCGAAAATCCGGGCGTGACGGCCAGTATCCTAAAGTATGATGACGGGGCAGGCGGCGTTTTTCATCTGGTACTCGGCGGGCGCAACAGCGGCTCAGACTACCAGATCACCGTTGATACAAGCAGCGCCGAGGTCCACACCGCTGCTTCAACACTGCAAGCGGATGGTGAAAACGCCGGTGACACCACAAAAATCTCGGATTTAGATGACTTTTCAGGGCAGAGCATCGACTTCGCTAATATAACACAGGTTACGATCAGCGGCGCTCAGCATGACGGCGCAGCCGTGAATACGGTCTTTACCATCAATGAGCATTCGACGCTTGAAGATTTAATCAGTGAGATCGAAAGTGCTTATGGTGACACTGTCAAAGTAACATTTGAGGATGGTCAGTTTAAGATAATCGACAAAACCGTCGGCGCCAGTTCCATGACGCTGAATCTTGATTTCGAAACCGGCACACAGACGGCATCCTTGGCATTCAATCAATCGACGATCGGCGGGGCGACTATGGCGGATATCGCATCGTTGGACGCAGCCACTTTCAGCGAAACCCAGTCCGCTCAGGATTCGCTGTTTAAAGTGGATGATTATCCTCCCGGAGCGGATGATTGGATCAGCCGCAGCACGAATACAGTTGATGATGTCGTCGCCGGGCTCACGCTGAACCTGCAAGGCACCACGGAAGATCTGGACAACCCCGGAACATATGAAAGCGTTGAAATCAACCTGACACGCAACACCGATGAACTTAAAGAAAAAATGAATGAAATGATCGAGGCGTATAATACGGTCATCATGTATCTTGACGAAAAGACCGCCTACGACGAAGAGACGAATACATCCGGAATCCTGTCTTCGGAATATACGCTGACCAGTATCCGCTCTCTGTTGCGGACGCCGCTGCTCTCAAACGCCGTGGGGTTTACCGCCTCGGACAGTTTCCTCAACCCGCGTGACATTGGACTGAGCATTGATGCCGACGGCATGCTTGAGTTGGATGAGGATGAATTTGATGAAGCAATTGTGGACGATTACCTTGGGGTTCTGTCTTTGATGGGAGCGAAGAAGACAGGTACAACGAGCGGCACTGATTCGGCCTATGTCAAGTATTATGGCGCCAGCCAATATACCACAGCGGGGACATTTGATGTTCGCGTGACTGTTGACGGTACCGGAACGATCACCTCTGCGCTCATCAAGGAATCGGACGAGGACTGGGCCGATGCACGCAGCGCCACAATTGACGGCAATTATATCTATGGTAATGATGAATTAGATTCTTCGTACAATCCGATACACCCCGAATTTGATCTGCAGTTGGCGGTGGATACCAGCCAGACCGGACGAACCATGGAGGTGACGGTCAACATTCGCCAGGGGTTTGCCGGCAATCTTTATGAACAGGTTGATGATCTGCTAAAAACAGGCAGCGGCCGGCTTCCCCTTTCGATCGAAGGTATTGAAGACAGAATTGATTCGATGGAAAGTCGAATCGAGGAAGAAGAGCGCCGGCTCGAAAGAGTCGAAGAGAGAATGATTGCAAAGTATGCACGGTTGGAAAAATATCTGCAGACGATTCAGCAACAATTCTCCGGCATCGCAATGCTGCAATAGCATTTCATTTCAGGATTGATTGAATGTCGGGTACCCAATGAACACGGCGGCGGAAAGCCGCCATTTCCTTTTGCGTTGTATCCGCCCCGTCACCGAAGAAAAAGATATTGCGGTTCGACCCGATCTTGATTATTTCTGAGAGTTCCATTTTCTTCGCGCTGGGAGCATAGACCAAAAGGGTGTCAAAGCCGGAAACAATCTTCTTTGTTTGCAAAAGCTGTTCAATTTTTTCCATCGGAACGCTGCACGCCGAAAGGTTTTCCAGGCAACTGGGCTGTATCTTTTTTTGCATCAAGATCGGGTCAAGCTCAAAGACCTGCGCCAGGGCGTTTCGTGTCAGATCCGTATCCACCAGGAGCACTTTCTGTTTTTGCTGAGCCAGTCCGATCGCGAGATTGACGGCCACGCTGACCGGCAGGGAATGAATGTCTTCGGAAGCAAGCACGGCGACGCGGGGCCTGGTTTCAATCGCAGCAATCAGTTCTCCGAGCTTTTGATAATATTCGTCCGGGCTGTTGCAGGTTGGGAACCGCGATGTTTCGTCGTCGGCATTCGATGGAGGCGGGTCGGATACTGCGGCGACCGCTTCGGCTTTACGAGGCGGTTCAAACTCGACAACGCGGTCATCGACCCCGGCATGGTTCACAAAGTCCGGGTTCAGCAGTTCGACCTCCTCGGCGTCGCCGGTTTCCTGGCTGATGAGTGTAATTTTCTTTGTTGTCACCGGCGATGGGCTTTCGCTTTCAGGCGTCAGTGCCAGTGTTTCCTTGCTCATCAGGCCGCCGCACGAAACGGCGACGATCACCGCCGGAACCAGTGAAAAGGCGCCAAACGCCATGACCGGTCCAAGCAGCCCTTCCTGCGAGATGGCAGCATAAGAATTGCCCGATGTCAGCGTCACCAGGCATGCCATAAAAATAAAAATGGAGATGGCGGCTTCACCTCGCATCAACAAGCTGACACCGTTCATACCGAAAAAAAAGCGAACTTCCGAAGCGATTCTGCGGGCCAGCGTTTTGGCATTGATTTCATTAATCAGCCCCATTCGCAGATCGGTTTCGATTCCGATCCGTTTGAGTGGAAGAACCTGTTGAAGGTAGTTATGCGCCGCCAGCGCCATTCGCTGACAGGCCGCGAATGTAATGATGACGAGCACCGCGGCCAACACCAACCCCGTCAGGACGGCTCCCAACGGCCAGGACGCGGCCAAAACCTTGCCAACGGAGTTGACCAGGATTCCGGTTGAGTGATGTCCGATAATTTTCCGAGCGGTAACGGCCTGCAGCGCGATCCGCAGTAGCGTCAGCACCCAGACGATCGGCACAAACCCGACCAGATCGACGGAGTTTTTCGCGGCGACACAGATCAGCGTCGCCGCTCCGGCCAGGCAAAACGCACACACCCACAGGATATCCAGCAGATTCTCATGGACCCCTGTCAGCAGCCCGACCAGCAGCGTCACCGCCGCGGCGATAAAAACCACCTCCGGCCGGGACAACACCGGAGCACCTGGATTGGTTGGTATTTGTCTGTTCATCGACGCCTACTATACACAAATCCTCCAAAAGTTCAAGAATTTCAAATCTCCCCGGCCAGGGCCTAACAGTTCCTCTTTCGCCTTCGGGGTACCGGCCCTTTCCATCTTCACGTTGCTTCGACGCGACAAGTGCAGGGGGAGAGAGCTTAGAGTTAAATTTTCGCTGTTTTTTGTGACAGCGTATTTGTTTTATCTTTAACGTGGCTTGCCACGGGGGAATGCCGCTGGGAACGCGACCGTCTCGGTCACATGTAAAAATAGTGCGGGCGAGACGCCCGCGCTCCCAGTACACCTTTTATTTGACCCTACGGTCTTGCTTGGCCGGAGGCCTCATTTGCGACAGACCCCAGTCGACATTACCATCCCCGCCGGATGTTTAACATTTACTCAGTAGCTTGCGTATTGTCATGCCGGACTTGATCCGGCATCCAGACGTTCCGTAAGCGTCTCAAACACCCCTTTATAATGATAATCTCTTTGCCGGCCCAAATCATCCGCAAGCCCCATTGCCTCTTGGATTAACTCCTGTGAAGCATCTTTATTTTCAATGACATCATTAAATAAAACATCGAATGTTTCCCGAGAATCTTTCCAATACATATATTCCGGAGGATTTTGGACAATCTTTCTTATACAGCGAATAATCTGGACTCTGTTTTCATCATTAGCAAGAGAACATAATGCTTGAATGCATTCTCCGGCCTTGTAATCATTTTCTAATTTTCCTCTGCATGCGGTTAATGTTCGTTCTTCTAAATCGATAGCAGGTGTAACATCGATCGGACAATCTTTTATCCAATACGCCAATGCAGAAGCTTCATTGAAATGTCCTATTGGATTGTCCTCTATAACTTCAAGCCGCTCTTTCCAATACGCTTTCAGGCGTTCATTCACACCTTCCTGTGGTTTTTCCTTCTGGCTCTTAAAACCGGTTGTAAAGAAATCTGCCGTGTAACTCAGTAATTCATCAGAAGCCGCATTCAAAAATGCCTGTAGAAGTTCATCTTCATATGACTCCATCCACCCATTAAAATAAGCAATCACAAAATGCCGTGCCAGTTCTTCCGCAGGCTGCTTCGAACCCCGGCTTTCAAAATCATCTTTCTTCTCAATGGCTTTTTGATAAATCCCTTGGCGGCGTAAAAAATTAAATAAATCCTTTGAAGGTCTGCTCCAATGCAGATATGACCCCCACACCGTATCCCAATTTTCATCAGTTAGAATTAAAGTAAGATTTTGCTCGACCCATTCGGGTGCAAGCCAATAAATCCGTGGAAAATCACTGCCGAAGGTACACACCGTCCATGGTGTATTGATCTCTGTTAAAAATCGATGAAAGACTATTTCCAATTTCGCTTTGAAAGTGGCTTCAAACTCAGCAGTAAAATCATGTTTGAAAACAATTCCAAGACTGAGACAAACAAGGAATATCTCTCCTGTAACCGAAACGCATCGTGTTTGAATGGGATCACGTTCATTTGACGTATCCTTTTCCTCATGGACCGACAAAAGCGGCTCGACAATTGAAAAGATAAGATTGAGCCGGTCAACGCTATACTCGATTTTGTTTACGTCCTTAAACCCCTCTTGAAGACATTCGACTAGAGGTCTCAAACGGACAGCAATCTCAGGATTGTCTTTATGTTTATCAACAATCGCTTGAGCAACCCCTAAATATCGATCCCAATCAAAACCTTCGATTTTGTTTTCGCGTAAAGCATCCCAAAGGCCGCTAAAATACCGTGACATAAAGGATTCTGGTAAATTACCAATTCTTTCGATATCCGCATTGATAAAATCAATCGGCCGTGCTTTAACAGCGACCTGAAAAGCATACCCCAGCGCCTCTTTCGGCGAAAAGGATTGATGTTCTTTCGGGGTATAAGTGTAATGCTCAGGGTCTAACAGATAGTCCAATACCTCATTCACAGCCATTTCGTCCATTTGCTCTCGCGTAAGCGGAGTCCCTTCGTCACCGGGAACAAAACGGGCTTCGCCTGAATCTATTGGCGTGGGCTTTAGCGATTCATCCGAAGCCCCGGAAAGCTGTTTGTATTTATCATATTCATCAGAGAACACGTCTTGAATCGAATAGAGCCGCTGAGCGCGATAACGGGCTTCATAGCGTTTTAGGACATCGTCTGTAAATTCTTGTTCTTTTGTTCTTTCATACCATTCCTTCAGTTCATCCGGATAACGTACTGTTATTTTTTCAATCCATTTCAGAATTTTTTCTTTTATTTCCGATGTCAGCCATTCCTTTTTCATTGAAACAAGTAAATCGTACTCATTATCATAACAGCTATCTTCGAAATATCGCTCTGTTCCGGCGATTTCGTTGATCCTGTCCTGATGGTTTTTATTGCCAACTTTGCTTAAAAGATAGATTTCAAAGCGAGTAAAAATCGCCTTATTACAACGGCAAAGCAGTTCAAGTGTCTTTTCGATAGCATTCGGCTCATGTTCAATTAAATAATTCAAACAATCCCGCAAAGCATTCATATAAATGGAAATAAAACTTTGGTGTTTCCATTTGCTCCCATCATCGATTTTTTCAACTGAAATATAATAATGTTCACTTATATCAAATTCTTTTTTCCGGTTAACTTCATTTAAGTAAGCATCCAGATTTTGAACTAATAGCTTAAAAGCACGATAAGGATATTTTTCCCATAACGGTTTGTAAAACGTTTCAACAAATTCTGCATAGTCATGTTCTGTAAATCGTATGCATACATCCTTGCTGCCGGAATTGTCTATATCGTCAGGGCTCCACACTTCCAGCAAGAGTCGCGCAATGGCAAACGCCAGATTCGGTCTTTCATTCATAAGCGTAAGCATGATTTGGGCGGTCTGTATTCCCTGCCAGTGCCAGATATGTGTTCGCTTTTCCCCAATATAATCCCAGATCAGCCATATGGCTTTTTCAGATAGCTCCAGAGGCATTTTTTCAACGGCTTCCAGAAACGCCCGTTGTATCCATTCATCTTTGGGTTTTACGCTTGTGATAACCTCCAATACAGCGTTGGGATTTTCATGTGCCGCCTCTTTGATAAAATCGGCCTTGAACCGAGGCGTTAGTTTGCCACGTTCAGTTATTGTGTCCAAATCATCAAATTCCCCGGCTTTAAAGAGAAACTCCACCCAGTCAAAATCAGGAAATGTCTTGTTGTCCTTGCCGCCATAAAAGTAAAGACAAGCAGATTTATCATCTTCAATTATGTTCAGCAAAACTTCAAGATTTTCATTGTTTGGAGAGTTTACCAGTTCATCAATAATTGACACTTTTTTATAAAAGGGTGCGTCTTCTGTTATTTTCGGTAAAAACTTTATCATTCTGGAAGTTTTTCGAGGGGGCTGGAAACGTTCACTCGGTTTGGGGGGACAGAATAATGTGCTGCCTCCACCTTGTAATATGCCTACCGCTTTTTTCTGTCTTCTTCTTTGTAGTTCTTGTTTTAGTTTTTCAAATAGTTCCTCTTTCAACGGTAATTGCGAATATTCAAAGCACCTTTCATTGTTTATTAACAAAGACTTCCATCCCTCTCCAGATACCGAATGATTAAGAACAGTCTCTTTAACATCTGTTTTGATAATAATAATTGATTTTTCTGCTATATCGGGATAAGGTAAGATTATCCGATCTACCTCGCTTTGAGTACCCCCAATTTCATATAATACTACAACTACATCCCTTGTTCTTGCTTGCAGAATTTCATCATGAATAGGATCGATTAATCTACTTGGATCTTTTTCGAATTCTTCACTAAATTTTGCCTCATGTCCAAGGTCAATTAGATAATTTTTTAATCGACATCGTTCTTTGTAATTATCTGGATTACTTCCGGACGCTCCCCAAATGAGCACTTTAAGTGGAAAAGTATTTGCATACTCTCGCTGCTGTTGAAGTTCTAATTCTTCACCTTGTTTATAATTTCCACTTTCCATCTTCTTTGTCTTCTGTTCCTTTTGATAGGCAAAAACTAAACTTAATGGATTTGCATTCTTATGCCCTGTTTTCAGGCCCAAATTATAGAACAAATCCTATCGAAAATCAAAACCCAAAAACTCTATTTATATTCCTGCATTCATATATTCCCGTCTTTCTTCCGCCCCGGCGGGGCCCCCCGGCCGGGGGTTTACACACCCCGGCTACCAACCTGCCGGACCTCCAGCCTTTGTCCATGCAAGTCCGTGTTTGTCTGTGCCCGTCTGCCCAATAACCGATTATTGTATATCCCGTAAATCCTGCCTGTCCCGCCGGAGCTCGAAGAGTGAAGGGGGATTAATCCTGTCTAAAAGCCCCCGCCATTTCGCCATTTGAAACAAAAAACGCAGGGGGGTAAAAACAAAAATCCCAAAAATTAAAATTTTTTATCTCTTTCTCTAACAAACACTTATCAACTTTGACTCCGTCGCCATTTCGCCATTTCGAACAAAAAACGCAGGTTCGTCCCTATATACGGAGGGGCTAATAAATTAAAAATTGAATACGGCCACATTGGAATCAAAAGGTTCTGGAAATCGCCGATTCCGTTAAGGAATCGCCGGGGAAAAGCGGCAGGGCACCACAGAAATGTATTTCGAGGAGGTCCCGCCGATTTTAACCGGATAGCGGCGTCAAAACGCTGCGGCGATTTCCCTCTGTGGAGAAAAATTCGTGTGTATTAGTGTTTATTCGTGGTTCAAAAATCTGTGAAATCCGTGGACAAAAAAACGCAAAACAAACCCATTTTACAAACACAGAAAAACGGCGTAAACCGTTCATCCAAAATTGATTACTGTTTACTGTTAACTGATAACTGTGATGAAAACAAACCCATTCAAACTCAAAAGCTTTATTCCAAAGCAAGATGTTTCGGCCACATTAGCCGCTGTGGCGGATTCGGTAGAGCAGGGCGAGGACCTCGGCGACGGCGGTGAAGAGTTTTTCCGGGATGGATTCGCCCAGTTTGACGGTGCCGTGGAGTTCGCGGGCCAGCGCGGGCCGGCGGATGATCGGGACACCGTTGGCACGGGCGATCTCCTTGATCTTTTCGCACATATAGTCGCCTCCTTTGGCGACGACGACCGGTGTGGTCATAGTTTTCGGCTCATAGCACAGTGCCACCGCGACATGCGTGGGGTTGACCAGCACGACGTTGGCCTTGGGCACATCCTGAAGCATACGCCGCATGGCGGCCTGAAACTGTTTCTGCCGGATCTTGGTTTTGATTTCCGGGGCCCCTTCCGTGTCGCGGTGTTCGTCTTTGACCTCCTGCTTGCTCATCTTCAATCGTTCTGTATGTTTCCATTTGTGATACAGCCAGTCGCAAACGCCGATCACAGCCAGTCCCACGGTGATCTGCAGAACCGCGCCCAAAATCAGCCCGCCGATCTCGCTGAGCAGTTTATTGGTCTGCGTCCATTGCAAATGAGCCAGTGTCGGAATCTTCTGCTTCAGATAAATCCAGACAATGATTCCGATGAGAATCAATTTGAGAATCGAAAACAGCAGCTTGACCACGTTCTCGCCGGAAAAGAGATTTTTCAGCCCGGTTATGGGGTTCAGTTGTTCGGTTTTGAGTTTCAGGGATTTTGTGGAGAAATTAAACCCGCTGACCAGAATCGTCGTGCCGATGCCGGTGACCATCAGGATCAGCAAAAAGGGACTGATGATCATGAGGGCGTCGATGATTTTTTGGTTGATAAAGGCGGAAAACGCATGGCTGTTATCCAGCATCGCGGTTTGGCAGGACAGGCCGTCGCGAATCTGATCCTGGCACCACCGGACAAACCACGGCCCCAGGAGGGCCGCCGACCCAACCAGGGTGAGCAATGTGGCGGCTGAAAGCATCTCCTGACTTTGCGGAACCTGGCCCTCTTCACGGGCTTTTTCCAGTCGCCGCGGCGTAGGTTGTTCAGTTTTGTTGTCATCGGCGGGCATCGATATTCCTTATACGGGAATTAAGCGGTTTAGCCAGGTCGTAAATGTGGTGATGAAATTGGTTAAAAAGGGGATAAATACAGCGAGCATGATTAATCCCAGCCCGACTCGCAACGGCATACTAAGGAACAGTATATTGGCTTCCGGTGCGACACGGGCCATAAAGGCCAGTACGACCATCAGCAATAAAAATGCCGCCAGCAGTGGAGCAGCCATTTGCAGGGCGAGCATCAGCAAGGACGAACTGGCTTTCAAAACGCTTGTGACCAGCACGCCGACATCGGGTGTAAGGCCGGGCTCAAATGCCTGAAAACTGCGGCCGAGAACCTGAATGAGCAGATGATGACTGCCTGTTGAAAACAGCAGAAGGATAAAGACGATCTCCAATAACATGCCGAGCGCCTGGCTTTGTTCACCGCTGAACGGGTCGAGAACATTGGCCATCATCAATCCCATCTGCCGCGCGATAATCTGCCCGGCAGTGCGTACGACGGCGAAAAGGCAATAAGCGACAAGACCCATTGCCAGTCCGTACAAAAACTCGTTGGCTATCAGCAGGGCAACTTCAATCAATACCATATTTTCAGATGTGAATTGACAGGGGGTGATTGCCGCGAAAAACGCACTGACCAGCAGGGCCATGATGACCTTGGTGCGAACCGGGATCGCTTTCCAGCTAAACAGCGGCGACGATGAAAAAAAAGCGCCGATCCGTGTCAGGATCAGCACGAAGCCAAGCATTTTACCGGCAAAAAACTCCATTGGTCTTATTGTCCGTAAAACTGGACTTGCGAAAAGATTTCTGATGTAAACTGTATCAATATATGCAGCATCCAGTTTCCGAAAATCAGAATCGTCAGTCCCGCCCCCACGAGTTTGGGAGCCATTGTCAGTGTCATGTCCCGGATTTGGGTGACGGTCTGAAACAGCGAAACGATGATCCCGGAAGCCATGCATACGATCAGGATGGGCGCCGCGATCAGGAGCGCTGTTTCCATCGTGTGCCGACCGAGATAAATAATATAATCTACATCCATTGTTTTGTCCTTTTTTGTAAATGCATGTCTCTTATTTAAAACTCAGACTCAACCCTTGCGACAGGATTCCCCAGCCGTCCACGAGGATAAACAGGATCAGCTTAAACGGCAGCGAAATCATCACCGGCGGCAGCATCATCATGCCCGCGCTGAGCAGCACGCTGGCGATGACCAAATCCAACAGTAAAAAGGGAATGAACATCAGGCATCCGATTTCAAACGCGGTCCGGAATTCGCTGATGATGAAAGCCGGCGTGACGATGTGCAGTCCCAAGTCGGTGACTTTTTCGGGGACGGGTACTTTGGCCATTTTGACAAACAGCGCCAGATCGTTTTTTCGCGTCTGGCGGATCATGAACTCTTTCAGGATGCCGGTGGATTTCTCAATGCCCGCTTCCATTTGGATCTGGTCATTCAGATAAGGTTGGATGGCCTGCTCGTTGATTTGATAAAATGTGGGGGCCATTGTATAGAGCGTCAAAAATACGGCCAATCCAAGGATCGCCGTATTCGGCGGGATATTCTGGGTACTGAGCGCCCTTCGGACAAACCCCAGGACAATGACGATCCGTGTGAAGGATGTCGTCATCGCGATCAAGCTCGGCAGCAGGGCCAGCAGGGTAAACAGCACGACCAGTTTGACGGGCGTATTCCAGTCGTTGGGCTGCTGGGTGTCGGTGTCGCTGGTGGCTTTGTCCACAACGCGGAGAATGTCCGGCACCGAGGGCATTGTATTCGTCCCGTCCGGGGCTTCCTCGGCGAACGCGGCGGTTGCCAGAAGCGGCATCAAAAACACGCCGGCCATCACCCACAACGCGCATATTTTTATTGTTTTATTCATGGCTGTGCTCCAGCGATTCAGTGACATCGGCCAATAACCGAATGCTGTCAGGGGTGCTGCTGAGCAGGTATTGTTTGGCGCCGACTTGAACGACATGCAATAGTTTTCGCGGCCCAAGATTGACGGTTTCTGTTACGACGATATTTTTGCCTTTTGCCAGGTTCCACCGCCCGGGCATTTTTTTACAGTAAAACCAGACTCCCGCCCCGATAATGCCTACAAAGGCGATCATTTTTATGAGTTGTTTATAAAGTTGGTCCTGCAAGTCCCCGGAGTTGGAATCATCATCTTCTTCCCGGAGTAGTTCGCTGGTGTCCATGATTGCAGATGTTTTCGGCTGCTCCGACGAAATATTGGGTTTTTCATTCTTTGTTTCGTCCCCCAAGCATGGCCGCAACAGGAATTGTCCGGCAATACTGACCAGCAATAGCCCTGACAGGAGTGCAATGCGTTTTTTCATGGTCCGGGTCTTTCCAAAAAACACTAAACGTATGTGTATGAGGTATGTGCAAATACTGTGCCGAAAGGGGATAAATAAGGTTTTGGAGACTGTGCGCAGGGTTTTTGCTGTCGGTGTCGTTCAATTTACTTACCGGCGCCGTTGAAATGTTTAACAACGGTACTGGCTGGTTCTATTTGGTTTCGGTCAAGACGGTAATCAGAATCTGGTTATTTTTTGTCGTCTGGCCGTTGCGGCCGACCCATTCTCCTCCGTCCGCGGCTCCCCAACAGTAAACAGGCCATTTCAGGTTTTCGGGGATATGTGTGCGGATGGAATCGGCGACCGCTTTGGCACGCTGTGAGGAAATGATCCACTGCTGTTGGTCGTTTTCGGCGTCTGCGGCCAGCCCCAAGACATAGAGGATGGGTTCCTGGTGGGCGTAATCGACCTTGAGCTGTTCGCACAACGCGGCGATTTTTTTCCGGGCGTCGGCGTCGATATCCCAACTGCCCGACTGGAATTCAATGCCCGGCTGCAGAAAGGTCTTGTCCATTCCGCAGATGTGAGAGGGGGATATTTTCATCATCCGTTCAACGTCCAGCAGAGCACGCCGGACCATTTCGGTTTCCGCGTCAATCGAGCGGTCATGTTCTTCATCCTGCCCCTCGTCAATGCGATATTTTGGTTTGGGATGGTCCAGTTCCGGCCCGCTGTTTTGATTGATAAGAAACCCGGACAGGCCAAAATCGGCGACAGCGGTTTTAAATGAATAACTGCCGGCCATGAATTTGTGTTTATCGACCTGTGTTTCAGCTAAACTTAACAGCATGACGAAAAAGGTTAACAGCAGCGTGATCATATCGGAGTAGGTGACGATATAGGACGGGACGGGGGTTTTCGGTTCTTCGGGTTTTGCGCTCATTCGTAAATACTCCTGTCAAGCAACGTAATTTCCAGTTGCCGTTCACGGGGCGGCTGCCGCATGGTGGTGGCGCAACTGATATTGAACCGGGCCTTGTCAAGTTCGTGCCGGGTTGTCAGGTCCCCCATGACGGCGAGACTGCGCTGCAGGCCCAGCGACGTCTTTCCATCCGGGCCGTTTTCACTGATGACAATGCGTCCGGGCCGATATTTCAGATAGCCGGCCAGAGTATTAAGAACTTCGATCCCGTCCTTGGAAATGGCATATCCCTGCCCCCAAAAAAAACCTTCGGACTCGACGGTGAAGACTTTCAGGTTTCGGAAATCAAGAGGTTTTTTTTCTTTCATGAAATTTGTCGTCTGCTCTACCGTATTCGAGGGAACTTCGGTTCCTTCTGTCTGTTTGACCTCTTGCTTTGAGGGCTGTTTTTCGCACATTGAATCCTGCTTGTTTTTTCCGGACAGCCCGATCGATGGAAGGGATTTGGCGAACGATTGCCCTAACGCCGGAAGTGTTTCTTTATCGAATGAGGAAAAACTCAACAGCAGGACAAAAAAAGTCAATAAAAGGGTCATGCAGTCGCTGAATGTGACCATCCATTCCGGAGCGCCGCCGGGTTCTTCCTCCTCAATCAATATATTTCTTTTTCCTGTCGGCATCAGAGTGTTGCCTTGACTTCTTCCCGGTGGACGGGTGAGATGAATGACTGTATTCTTTCACGCACCATGGAGGGGCTTTCTCCCTGGCTGATGGTACAGATGCCTTCAATCGTCATTTCCATGGCGAGCCGCTCGGTTTTGGAGTAAACGCTGAGCTTTCCGGCCAGCGGGATAAAGACCAGGTTGGCCATGCACGCACCGTAGAAGGTTGTTAATAACGCCACGGCCATCCCCGCCCCGATCTGATCGGGGCTGGAGAGATTTTGCAGCATCTGTACCAGGCCAATCAGGGTTCCGATCATTCCGAACGCCGGCGCCGAAGCGCCCATGAAGTCGAGGATTTTTTTTCCGGTGGAGTGCCGCTCCTGGAGGTACTGCACCTCCAGCGACAAAATCTCGCGAATGCTCTCTTCGTCCTGTCCGTCCACCAGCAATTGCAGCCCTTTGCTGATAAAACCGTAGTTGACCTTGCGCATCTGCTCTTCCAGCGCCAAGGCGCCGTCTCGACGGCTGACCGTGGCGAAATTGACCATCTGCTGGATAATTTCGCTGGAACTGGGAAGTTTGACCTGAAACGTTTTTTTGATGACTCTAAAAATAGATAAAAACTGCCCCATTGAAAAATGGATCAAAACCGAACACAGCGTCCCGCCCAGAACAATACACATTGAGGGAATATGGATAAAGGCCATGGCGCCGCCGCCGGCGACAATGGTCCCTGCGATGATTACCATTCCGACGAACAACCCGATAATCGTTGCTATGTCCATTTGATATTTTCCGACAGAAACATCTGTCTGTTTTTTATGATCCTTTGGGATCAACGGTTATCATTTCAGTTCATTTCTTTGACACGTTTTAACTGCATGCAGATCGTGGAAGCCAGTTCCGGCTGCTTGGCGGCGATCTCAGCAAGCAGTTTCCCTGCCGGACGCTCACTCATATAATACAGGATTTTAACGGAATCCTGCAGTTGATTACTGGTGGCCATCGAGGTCATAATGAGTCCCGCCTGTGTTGCGTCCATTTTGTCATACGTACTGGCCAACCGTTGGAAATTGTCTTTTTCGATGGCCTCAATTTCAGTGAGACTGCCTTTTAGAGCCGCTTCTTTTTGACGGATTTCCGCTAAGGTCAGATTGAGTTTGTTTTGAAGCTCGTTGAGCCGGTCGATATCCTCCTGAAGGGACTGGCGGGAAATCTCAATGCGTTCGGCTTCGGCATCCATGGCTTTCTGGCGGTCCCGATGCTCTTTGAGCTTGCTTCGAATGTCGTAAATCAGATGCTGCAGTTGACGTTCGCTCAATCCCGCGTCATCCGGATTGGCCGCTGCCGCGGTCGTGGACATGGCGTCAAAGAAATCCCTCTGTGCTTCTGACCCCATCTGTTGGGAATCGGTTTGCCTGGCCTGTTGGGCTGCTGCCGCAGCGGCTTTATTCTTTTTGATGATCCAGCTTACGGTAAAGGTACTGGCGAAGCTGAGCAGGCCTGCCAGCACGATCAGAATGAGTTGTGCCTTTTTCATAAGACGTCCTTTTCTATGCCGGTGTTAGATATTTTCTCGCACATGCTGTCGTTATGTATTCATCCAACTGTTTTTGTTCCATCTTGTTAAGTTCTTCTTCATGGCGGATCAGGGCCTTGGCCCTGAGTTGTTCCAGACTTTTTCTGAGCTTTCGCAATGCCATGACCGCTTCCATTTTCTTTTTTCGTTTTTGCTCGACCTGTTGCAGTGTTTGGCCGAGTGTTTTAATTTTCGCGTCGGTCACATGGGCATACTTCATACATTCCCGCTGCCGCAGCATCCGCTGCTGCGGTTCCAACTGATTCAGTTCACTAAACAGCCATCGCAGAAGGGTTCTCTGCATCATAATCTGCCCGCGAATCATAACCATTTGTTCCGTGACGGCGACCAGTTCCATCTGCGCGAAATCTTCCTGTTTTTCTTTGATGTCCAGCAGTCGTTGTAATGGCCAGATAAATTTTTTCACAAACGTTTCCTGTCAGCGATTATTTTGAAATCTTTTTTGGATCGGTAATTTGTCGGGGTTTTTCTGTTCCCAGCATCTGATCCCATGCCTGCGTGATCGACAACAGTTGTTTGACGGTCTGGTCAAAGGGATTAAGCTGCCGGACGGGCTGAATCAGAAAATCCTGAATCCGGTTAATCAGTGCGACCGATCCGTCAATCCGCTTATTGGCTCCCGGCGAAAATGCCCCGATATTAATAAGGTCTTCGGCATCGGTGTAAGTGGCATAGATTTCGCGGAGTTTGCGGGCAGCGACCTGATGCTCGGCGGCGGTCACGGTGTTCATCAGGCGGCTGATGCTCTGAAGGATGTCGATTGCCGGATAATGGCCGCGGTCGGCCAGCTTACGGCTCAACACAATGTGGCCGTCCAGCAGGGAGCGGGCGCAATCGGCTACCGGGTCATTCATGTCGTCACCCTCGGCCAACACCGTGAGAATACCGGTGATGCTGCCATGCTCGCCACAGCCGAGTCGCTCAATCAGTTTTGGCAGCATTGCGAACGTGCTGGAGCAATATCCTTTGGTGGCCGGCGGTTCACCGGCGGCCAGCCCGATTTCCCGATGGGCCTGGGCAAGCCGTGTCAGCGAATCCATCATAAACAGGACATCGCCGCCCTGATCCCGAAAATATTCTGCAATTGTGGCGGCCACGGCCCCGGCTTTGACGCGCTGAATGGCGGCGGCGTCGGAGGTGGCAACCACCACGACACTTCGGGCCAGCCCTTCAGGACCTAAGTCTTTTTCGAGAAACTCCCGCACCTCTCTGCCGCGTTCACCGACCAGAACGACGACATTGATATCGGCCTCGCTGCCATTGGCAATCTCGCCGAGAAGGACGCTTTTGCCGACGCCGCTTCCGGAAAACACACCGATACGCTGTCCTTTGCCACAGGTTAAAACACTGTCAATGGCGCGAATGCCAAGGGGCAAGGGCCGGCGAATTATTTTACGGCTCAGCGGTGGGGGACTGATATTGTCAATCGGGCGGCGTTCGGCGGCTTTCAGCGGGCCTTTGCCGTCAATCGGACGGCCCAAACCGTCTAATACACGGCCCATAATGCTGTTGTGCAGGGGGATGGTGCGCGACTGGTTTAACGCGGTCACCGCGTCGCCCGGCCGGATTCCGTCGATGGAATCCAGCGGCAGCAGAATCAATCCTCCCGGACGAAACCCGATGACTTCGGCCTGGACGTGTTGCTGATCGCGAATCCGAATTTGACACAGTTGTCCCAGTCCGACATCGGGCGGGCCGCTGCTTTCAACGGTTAATCCTGAGACATGCACCACCGCGCCCTTGAGGGGGGCCAGGTTGACGCTGTCCAATGTCGAGTGGAACCGTTCAAAGTCCACCGAAAGCGAGTTGTCTAATGAGAGTGTCATTTCTCTTCTTTCGTGACGATGTCTTTTGTATGTAACAGGGCGTCGGCGATCTGTTTGAGGTGTTCTTCAATCAGATAATCGATCACGCCGTGGTCTGTTTCGATAATACTTTCAGCGGGGCCGACCGAGGCATCGCCGGTAAAATGGACTCCTTCGGGCGACGTGAAACGGTTGGCGTTGGTCAGTTGCTGCATCGTTTTTAAATCATTCGGATTCAATCGAATCGTAACCTGCCTGGATGGAGGCACTTTCCGGAGTGCCTGTGAAACGATCTTTTCAATATCGTAATTTTGTTCATCTCTGTCTTTGGCGAGAATCTTCGAAGCAATTTCAATGCTGAGACGAACGATTTGTTCCTTATGCGAAAGAAACATCTCTTCGGCGTACTGTTCGAGGTTTTCGGCGGCCCGCCGGAGCGCATTACACAGGGCGTCCACATGTTGGGTATCCTGCGCCGGCGCCGGTGTATTCGGCGCCGTCGGGCCGGCGGCGGGCTCGGCGTTTTCATGGATGATGCGAGCCGATTGGATCGGCATATTCAGTTGCAAACTCATCGCGGCCATAACCTCTTTAATTCTCCTCTTCAATAAAGGCCAGTTCTCCGGTTTTGTTGGCTTCACGCAGCGACTGTACAATTTCTTCGCG
>Ga0272441_10003345_pt1 | contig 30560 bp, 28 predicted proteins | sample SSMProp6N_FD_193582 | JGI IMG/M metagenome (GOLD analysis project Ga0272441, IMG submission 193582) | Marine sediment archaeal communities from Little Sippewissett salt marsh, Falmouth, MA, United States - SSM-Prop-6N | ecosystem: Environmental > Aquatic > Marine > Wetlands > Sediment ... | reverse complement strand
TAAGCGAAGCCGAGGAGATCTGGGTTTGTGAGATTGCTAAACCTCAGCAACTCATAATGCTCTACACAGGAGACAACGTACAAGACCACCAACAAGACCCAGGCAAGGTAGATGTGGAAGGCGACCCCCAGTTCGAGCCAGAGGTCCACATCATAGCGGCGGACAAAAAGTTTGAGGACCTTCACAAGGCCAAGATCTACTTTGAAGGAGACGTCATCCTCGGGGAAACATTCAGCATCGACGCCACGCAGGCAGGTAGAACAAAGCTGAAGGCTAACACGTATGTGCACATCTTTGACCTGGAGGGAGGGCTGCTGCAGACGATAAAGTTCCACACGTCTTGTTCACAGCCACTGATTCTCGGTGATATCTATGGCGGAATCCAGCTGGTAGGATTCATCGGAGAACACGGAGAAACAGCAAGCATCACGGATTCAAGCTATCAGGGAGCATGTGAAGACGCAGACATCCCCCCTGGACCGGAGATAACTCCTGGAAGCACTATTGTTTGGACATATGTTGTAGAAAACTTGGGCGATACTATCCTAGCGGACATCACGGTTATCGACGATAATGGTACCCCGGGAGATACCTCAGACGACTTTAGTCCAACCTATGTATATGGAGACGAGGACTCTGATGACTACTTGGATATTAGCGAGGTATGGATCTATAAAGCAGAAGGTATAGCCTTCGAAGGACAATACGCTAATTTAGCTACGGTGTTTGGTACACCCGTTAACGAAGACGGAACACAGATTCATGAACAGGTATCTGATGAAGACCCTTGCCACTATTATGGAGTCCCTGAGGAGATCTGGGTTTGTGAGATTGCTAAACCTCAGCAACTCATAATGCTCTACACAGGAGACAACGTACAAGACCACCAACAAGACCCAGGCAAGGTAGATGTGGAAGGCGACCCCCAGTTCGAGCCAGAGGTCCACATCATAGCGGCGGACAAAAAGTTTGAGGACCTTCACAAGGCCAAGATCTACTTTGAAGGAGACGTCATCCTCGGGGAAACATTCAGCATCGACGCCACGCAGGCAGGTAGAACAAAGCTGAAGGCTAACACGTATGTGCACATCTTTGACCTGGAGGGAGGGCTGCTGCAGACGATAAAGTTCCACACGTCTTGTTCACAGCCACTGATTCTCGGTGATATCTATGGCGGAATCCAGCTGGTAGGATTCATCGGAGAACACGGAGAAACAGCAAGCATCACGTAAAAACCGCCAGTCTCCCCTTTTTTATTAAATGCATAAAGCAATGGTAAATTTGGGACATAACCTTAACCCTGATAAAACTAGGTCCTAGATAACTAGACTGTTAAGTAATAAGAGATATTGAATCCATCTGAAACATTCGCATTTTTTCAGTTGGTGTAATCTAAAAATTTTATATGTTTTTTAATTTCTTGTAGACGGGGTATATTATTTCCCATTTTAAATAGATCCTCAGGTAGAAGAATGCTTTACGAAGTTTATTTAATACAGAATCCAACTTCGAAATAGCTCCAATTAGTAGATGTTTATGAGGTAAAAATTTATTTCTCTTCAAATTCGAGCATAACTACTGTATCTAAAGAATAATAAATTGGGATAACATCAAATCGGATGTATGCCCCCGGACACCTTGCGCTGGGCTATTTCGCTGCTTCGTTGACAAGGAAAAACAATGGTAGTCTCCAAAGACTTCTCATTGTATGGTTCTTCTCCTTACTACCAGACATAGACTTACTGCTACCCTTCATGAGCCACCGTGGAGACACCCACAGCATCGCCGCCATATTAATCCTGGTGGCTGTGAGCCTGATCTGGCAAGGATTCCTACCGTATGCAGCCGTCTATGCTAACCATATACTCGTAGACGACTTAATTACAAGGGGAAGTCCCCTCCTCTGGCCGATAAGAAACCAATATATTGGTTTTCGCTTCCTTTTTCAGCCTTCTCTGTTCGAATCTATTGTAGAGATTATCTTGTTCACAGCTATGCTGCTGTCGATTCAGTTAAAGGAAGATTGGATCCAAGAGGAGAACACTTGCTAGTATTTCCCGGTGAACTCATAAATTATGAATATATCCTTTCACGCGAGCATACCCACAAAGACTCTCAAATTGATTATTGTGATTATTGTCCTTATGAACCTCAACGCATCTGAGACAGGATATAATCAGTGATTTGGTTAAAACTAATTAGTGCATTTATTACTTAAGTTTTTTATTACGTAAAACCATTTATTGATTAATTCATGTTAAAAAAAATATATGTTAACATTAAGTATCTATTGATTAAACAAATGGTTATTTAAAAGTAAATAAATCTATTTCGATCATTCTCATTTTTAATAGAAATATTATTAGATCCATGGTGCACATCGAAACTGCAATAAAAAACATAGACAAGACCATAACTGAACTAGAAGCGAAGATAAAATCCGAACCCGATCCCTTAATTCATGAGATGCTCAGCAGATTCATTACAATCAAGGAAAAATACCAGAAAATACAAAAAAAGAATTTCATTTATGACAGGGATCTCTTCTATAAAAACAGACGCTAACTGGTGAGAAAACGCTGGTAATATTTTCTTTTCACTTTATAAATATGAACATTGAACACCTCTTCTACGCGAACATAAAACGTGTTAATAATTCCTTATTCTATAATGTTTTTTATTTAATATCCACAAAGAGATATCGAACGCTCCTTTGGATGATGAGACGAATATCGAGGGCATAGAAGCTCAGACAGATTACGAGGAAATCGACACCATATTCAGACCTCCAAGTAATAAAAACGATTTTGAGAGACTGGAGCGGCTTCTATTGCAGACGCTTGAGATCGTGATGATATACGACGATAGCGCGGAACTAGAGATCCTAGAGAAATGTCTCTTAGTGGTAGATGACGTTAAAAAGGAGTTGGCGTTCCTAAGGGCTAAAATATACAAGGAGATATTTCGCAGAAAGTTTGCCTCAATAATATGAGATAATCATTTTATTTATACTCCATTCACCATTTGGTATAACATTACATATTAACTGATAGTTCTCATAAAAATACAAGTTTACTTAAATATTCGGTCTCATGCATTAGCAGCGTATGCCTCTATCGGCATGGATAACGAAAGAACCGACTCATCAAGATGCTGTCCCTTGGCTTTATTATTGGAAACATAAGGGATGGAAAATTGAGGCGATACGGATGGGTGTACATCTCCAAAGAGAAGTAGCCTCACTTCTTCCTCCCAGGTTCATGTAAACAATAATACATTTTATGTTATTATCAGTGAGCTTCTTCTACACACAACGAGTCACAAGGGAAGGGCGGCTTGTAATATCCGGAGACAAACCTCGTTGGGATTCGGGTAACCGCCCTCCAATCACACATGAATTATTCTTTGTATAAGGATTATGAAACAAGGAGAAACGTATAATGCGATGATTTTGTTTAGGGAGTAGAAATGAAAATAATCAGGACTGGTTAGAATACATAGAGAACGTGTTCAGATTAAAAACTAAATAATAAAATTTTTTAGAACGGGTCTTCGATTATTTTAAACATTATTTTCTTGAATTTTTCATTCTCGTCAGATGATAATCTATAGTCGACGTCGACGACCCTGTGTAGCGTGTGCCTCGGGTTATCGAATTCTATTCTATGTTTTCCTTTCATGTCATCAGGGGCATCATCTCTCGATATAAAGATGTTGAAATCTAAATCAGTAAGCCAGTTACAGATTACAGGCACTGAAAATAGTGTTTAACTTGTCCAGAGCTAAGGTGCAGGTGAGGCAGCAGTAGAAAAGGCGAGGCCCAACATACCCACACATGCTCTGCTTTAAGCCACCCGACAATGGGAGCCTCCCGAGTTCGTGGGGTATAAAAATTAGAGCTTAATCAGTATCGGCTAATGGTTCTATTAGATCTTAGTAAAAAATCATCTTATTGTAACCATTATGGTCGGTGTAAAACACGTGCCTGTAAAACAGTTGATGGTGAGGTGTTGTATACCTATGTAGCCTTACAATGAATGGGTTAAGAATCAGTTATTAAACTAACATATTTTTTCCCTGCATGTATGTAGTAAAATCTTACTAATAATTAATATAATAAGAGTATTCAATACTGAGATCAGGATGAAGACCACTGTTTCTCTCATAAAGGCAGACATAGGCAGCATACCGGGCCACGTCGTTGTGCCCAAGCCGCTGCTAGACATCGCCGAGGCCAGGATGGCCGAGGCTAAGGAGACCGGCCTCATAAACAGCTACTACGTGTTTCACGCAGGAGACGACACCGAGCTCCTCATGACCCACAACCGCGGCGAGGACAACGAGGACATCCACAGGCTCGCGTGGGACACGTTCATGGCGTGCGCCGAGAAAGCGAAGAAGATGAAGCTCCACGGCGCCGGCCAGGACCTCCTCGCAGACGCCTTCAGCGGCAACATAAAGGGCATGGGCCCGGGCTACGCTGAGATGGAGTTCGAGGAAAGGGGCAGCGAGCCCATCGTCTTATTCGCCGCAGACAAGACGGAGCCTGCGGCGTTCAACTATCTCTTCTACAAGATATACGCGGACCCGGGCAACACCGCTGGCCTAGTCATTGATCCGAGGATCACCTGTGGTTTCAGCTTCGAGGTGCTGGACGGCCTCCACAACAGGAGCGTCACCCTGAGCACGCCCGACGAGCTGTACAGCCTCCTCGCCCTCATCGGGGCGACCGAGCGCTACATGATCAAGAAGATCACCCGGAACGACGACGGCGCGCTCGCGGCCGCCAGCAGCACCACCAAGATCAACTACATCGCGGGCAAGTACGTCGGTAAGGACGACCCCGTCTGCATGTTCAGAGCACAGAGCGGCTTCCCCAGCGTGGGAGAGATCACCAGCCCCTTCCTCCACACGTACATGGTGGCGGGGTGGATGAGGGGCAGCCACTGGGCTCCCTTCTTCCCGGTGGGCCTCAAGGACAGCAGGTGCACCCTCTTCGACGGCCCGCCCAGGATAGTGGGGCTGGGCGTCCAGATATGCAACGGCGAGCTCACGTCTGACGACGAAGGAAACCCCATCGTGGTGGACCTCTTCAGCGACCCGTCGTTCGACCTGGCAAGGGAGGAGGCCCTGCAGATAGCCAGCTTCATGAGGAGACACGGCACGTTCCAGCCCGCCCGGCTGGGGCCAGGCGCCATGGAGTACACCACTCTTCCCCAAGTCCTCGCTGACCTTGAACACAGGTTCAAGGACGAGGAATAACCCCCTCTTTTCTTTATGCACAGCCGCCTCTCCCTTTATTTACCCGTGGGCCTCATTCGGGGTTGAACGGGCAGGTGATGTCTTGAACTACGACGAGGCTCTCGACTGGCTCTACAACGTCAGTAGGTTCGGCCCCGAGCGGACGCTGGGGCCCACGCGCCACGTGCTGGGGCTATTGGGGAACCCCCATGAGGGCTTCAGCTCCATCCACGTGGGGGGCAGCAACGGCAAGGGCTCCACCTCGGCCATGATCGCGTCCATCCTGGGGGCCGGCGGCTATAAGGTGGGGCTGTTCACGTCGCCGCACCTCGAGGCCTTCAGGGAGCGCGTCAGGGTGGACGGCGAGCTGATATCGAGGGAGGACGTGGCCAGGATTCTCTCCACTATTAGACCGCTTTTCGAGGAGATGTTGGAGAGGTCTATGCCCCTCAGGTTCTTCGACATAGTCACTGCCATGGCGTTCCAGTACTTCCGTGAGGAGGGGGTCGAGTACGCGGTGCTCGAGGTGGGCCTCGGGGGGAGGCTGGACGCCACCAACGTCGTCGATCCCCTGGTATCGGTGATCACCAACATCGGGTACGAGCACACCAACATCCTGGGAGAGACGCTGGTGGAGATCGCCGGCGAGAAGGCGGGCATCATCAAGCCGGGGAGGATGCTGGTGACGGCCACACGGGACAGCGATGTTTTCCGGGTCTTCAAGGAGAGGGCCGAGGAGCTGGCCGCCGAGGTGGTCCACGTGGGCTACGACACCGGCTACGCTAGAACCGGCTCAAGCCTCACCGGGCAGACCTTCAACCTCCACAGCCTCAACGAGTACACGGGCCTCTATGTGCCGCTGCTGGGCGAGCACCAGCTACTCAACGCCGCCACGGCCGTGGCCGCCGTCGAGTGCCTCGGCAGGTACGGCGTCACGGTGCCCGGCGAAGCCGTCCATCGCGGCCTCGCCAACGTAGAGTGGCCCGCCAGGCTGGAGATCGTGATGGAGAGGCCCCTGGTGGTGCTGGACTGCGCCAAGGACGCCGAGGCCACGGAGGCCGTGAAGAGGAGCATCATGGAAGACATGAAGCCCCGGCGCATAGTCGCGGTGGTGAGCATGTCCTCGGACAAGAAAATACCGGGGATGATCGACAGCGTGGCGGCGGTGGCCGAGAGGTTCATAATAACCACCCACAGCGTCATGGGCCGCGCCGCCGACCCAGAAGTCATCGCGGCGGAAATAGAGCGAAACGGCAGGCCCTACGAGATAATAGAGGACGAAGAATCCGCGTTCAGGAGGGCGCTGGAGCTGGCCGGCGACGAAGACATGGTGCTGGTCATAGGCTCCGTTTTCCTGGCCGGGTCGGCTCGATCTTTCTTCAGGGAGGCTGCCCGGAGAGCAGCCTAGCCACCTTCAGGGACTCGCTGCTTATCCTCCGCCTCATCATCTCGACGTTACCCGTCAGGGTTCGCTGGGCCTCTCCGCGTTCTTCATGGACTCGGTCCACTCTGTCGCTCAGGGCGTCCAGGCCGTCCCCCCCGTGGCATAGGTACCGGCTCACCCCCGCTAGCTCCATGAACCCGTCGATCTTAACGTCGTAACCTACGCTGGCCACGGGCGTCCCGGCGAGCCCCGCCAGCACAAGCGAGTGGAGGCGCAGCCCCACCACCAGCGACGCCTCCGCGGCCAGCCTCAGCGCCGCCTCCGGCGAGGCCGGCCTGGGCAGCGTCTCGGCTTCCCCGCTCCTCATCAGGTTCATCACCCTGGTTATCTCAACCCGGTCGTCGTCGGGGGCCGCCGTGTGGAAGGGCGTGAACCGCACCGCGTAGCCCATGGAGATGAGGTGGTCGGCGGCCCTGGCGACCATGTGCCTGATCCTGTTGATCTCGGACGAGGATAGGGGCTGGTGGTAGCTCCTCCTGTGGTCTAGGGAAAGGTGCCTCGGGCATACCAGCGCCACCGGCTCCCGGGGCTCCTCGGCCGCCGCCCTCTCCATGTGCAGTGCGCTGTCACCGGTGACCACTATGGGGGTGCGGGTGAGCCGCGTCAACACGCCGCGCGACGGGGCGTCCCTCGTGGATATGAGCTTGGCGCCCCTGAGGAGCAGCCGGGTGACCTCCCGTCCCTTGAACGAGGACAGGGGCTTGGCTCCGACGCCGAAGAACACCAGGGGCTTGCCCTTGATGGCGGGGAGGGCCATGTGTATGGCTCTGCTGAGGTGGCCGTAGTCGTAGATGGGGGTGCCGCCGGAGACTATGCAGCCGTCGGCCTCGTCGAACACATTGAGGTACTCCTCCCTGTTCCTGACGAGGCTGCGGGGGCTCCGTAGCCTTACGGATTCGACTCCGCACACCCGCTCCGTGTACCCGGGGTCGGTGGAGAGGGCGACAAGCTCCACGCCCGGCATCGAGGCGCCCAGGACGTTGCGGAGGCCTATGAGGATGGCCTCGTCCCCCAGGTTCCTGGAGCCGAACCAGCCGCCGAACACCACCAGCCTCAAGCCTGGACCTCACCGGACTCGTATACCTCGACGTGGCGGTCCACTACCTTCCCAGCCTCGTGGAACTCCATTACGTGGCGTCGCCCCCTGCGCCCCTTGTCTTGTCTCTCGTCGTCCGCGAGGAGCCTGTTCAGTGCGGAGGAGTAGTCGCCGTCCTCGACGACGTAGCCGTAGTCTGACGTCAGGCCGTCGGGGTTCTCCCCGCTGATTATGGGTGTTCCGTGGGCCAGGGCCTCCAGGAAGCTCACGGGGAGGGCCTCGCGTATGCTGGTGTTCACCAGCGCCCAGCTCACCCCCAGTATCCTGGACTTTTCTTTCTCTGTGACGAAGCCCGTCAGTTGTAGGTTGGGTACGCCGCGGTACCTTTCCCTCAGCTCCCTGTCCTTCGCGTCGTCGTGGCTGCGCCCCATGGCGATGAACCGGACGTCCGGGTGTTCCTGGGCAAGCTCGAGGAACAGCTCCACCCTCTTCTGGGGGTCCCAGCGGGCGAGGAAGCAGACGGTGGGCCTCGGGCTCTTCCCGGTGGGCTTCTCGGGCACGGGCACCGGGTTCGGCAGGAGGCGGGGCGTCTCCTCGAAGCCGTAGTATGCTCTGGCTTTCTCGGCGAGGAACCATGCCTGGGTGTAGAGGGCGTCGGCGCGTCTGCACGCGGACGAGAGCACCCGCTTCTCCAGCCTCACCCTTGCGCCGTGTATGAGGCCCCTATACCTGGGCTCCACCTCGGCTATCCTCGCCCACTCGCGTGCGTCGTAGGGGTCTTGGAACGTGATCAAGTGGCGTTTTTCGGGTACCGCCCTCTGGGCGACATAGGTGTTCAGGCTCACGGCCTCACTGTGGTAGATGTCCGCGTCGACCTCCCTGACTAGCTCGATGTAGCCGCGCCTGGATGCCAGGGTCCCCGCGGGCCACGGTAGCCCCGTGCTCGGCTCGTAGCTGAGAACCTTCACGCCGTTCACCCTCTCAACGGGGGCCTGACCATTTCTTCTTGGTGTCACCACGTAGACGTCGAAGCCCCTATGGGCTAGCCCCTCGCTCAGGGTCTTGGTGACGTACCCGAAGCCGCCGTGGACCCCCAGCCCGAAATACTCCGGCGAGACGTAACAGACCCTCAAGACATACATTGAGTTTCTAGTAAACCTAAAATATTTGTGTCTATAGTATGGGTTACTTGGCTGTCCGCCTGCAGGGGGGTTTGAGGGTGATGCCGGGGGCCAGCCTCGTGGTGCCGGTGCACAACGAGGCGGGGCTTCTCAGGGTCAACGCGCATGTTCTCAGCGAGTATCTTGCGCGGCACTTCAGTAGTTACGAGATCATCCTCGTGGAGAACGGCAGCGTGGACGACACCGGCACAGTGGCCCACGAGCTTAAAGGCTCTCTGAGCGGGGTCAGGGTCGTGGAGCTGGAGGAGGCGTGCCTAGGCGAGGCCCTCAAGGCGGGGGTGAGGTCCGCGGCCCACGACAGGGTGGTCTATTTTCCCATAGACCTCTCAGTAGACATGGCGTTCATACCGGAGAGCGTGAGGCTGCTGGGCGAGTACAGCCTCGTGGTGGGCTCCAAGCGGCTCAACGGGAACCTGGACCATCGCCCCATGCATAGAAGGACCCTGAGCAGGGGCTACCACTGGCTCGTGAGGAAGCTGCTCCGCACCAGCTTAACCGACACCACTTGCGTCAAGGCTTACAGACGAAGCTCCTTCCTGGAACTCGCGGCGCTGGTTCCTACGCGCAGCCAGGTTTTCGAGACCGAACTGCTGGTGGAGGCTAGGAGGCGGGGCTACGCCGTGAAGGAGGTGCCCGTGGCCGTCGACGACCGGCGCCCCAGCCGCCAGCCCCTCGGCGTCAAGGTGAGCCTCAAGCTACGGGACCTCCTCTCCGCGCGCCTCGACGTGGTGGCCCTGGCGCTGGGCTGCGCGGCGCTCGTCGCGGGGCTTGCCTCGCTGGCGTGGCTTTCCCTGAGCAAGGTCTTCTCGGGCAGCCCCGGGTTCGTGAACCCGTACTCGTATCTGATATCCACGCTGCTGGTCACCTCGGGGTTCCAGATGGCCCTGTTCGGGCTCCTCGCTAACCTCATCCTCCAGATGAGGGGGTCTGTGGAGCCGCGGGAACCCGGCGGCGTCGAGGAGAAAGAGGATCAGGATAACTGATATATTCTGGCTTCACGTGCTGCACTGTATGTACGAAGACGTGGTGGAGTACCTCCGGCTCAACTACATGAGGTTCGTCTGGGCTGTCGTCACGGTCCTGCTGGTGTACGCGGTCTACCGCGTCATCGCCGGCGTTCTCAAGAGCAAAGGCCAGGAACTGGAGCTTGAGCCCCACATCCGAAACATCATCAGGCTACTGCTCAGGGTCGTCGCCATAGTAATAGCCATGACCACTGTGTTCAACATCTTCGAGATACCCACAAACATATTCCTGGGCAGCTCGGCCCTCATAGGCGCCGCGTTGGGCTTCGGCTCCAGCCAGACCATCAACAACATCGTGGCGGGGTTCTACGTCCTCGTCACCCAGCCCTTCAAGGTCAAGGACTACGTGAAGATCGCCGACCTGGAGGGGCAGGTCGAGGAGATAAGCATCAACTACACGAACCTGTATACGCCGACGTTCAACCTCCTCAAGGTGCCCAATACTCAGGTGATGAACAGCAAGATACTGAACATGACCCACGAGGGCAACATCAAGTACACCTTCAAGGTGAACTTCGGCCACGAGTTAACGGAGGAGCAGGTCAGGGAGAAGATCCTCAAGCCAGCCATCGAGGATTTCCACGAGCACTGCGTGAACGGCGAGTTCAGGTGCCCCGAGGCTTACATGGACGTCGTCGACAGGCTTGGCAAGACCTACATGATACGGCTCTTCATCCCGAAGGGTGAGGCCAAGACCCTGTACACTATGCAGCCTGAGCTTACCCGCCTCATAATGGGTAAGTACGACGAGGTCAGGGGAGCCCCAATTAGCTCCTCGAAAATTTAAAATCCTCTCCGACATAACTAAACGAAGTATTCTGGTGAATTGTCTTGGTTGAACCCATATGGATTGCGCGGGACCCCTCCTCCTGCTCGGGTTGCAGACGCTGTGAGCTCGCATGCAGCATACACCACGAGGGATGGATGTGGCCCGAGGCTTCAAGAGTACGCGTCTTCATGCCTTTCCCGGGGCTTGAGGTGCCCCACCTCTGCTCCCAGTGCATGGACTATCCCTGCGTAGCGTCTTGTCCGGTTGACGCTCTGAGCGTTGACCCCACGTATGGTGCGGTGATAGTGGACCGTGAGAAATGCACCAGCTGCGGCGACTGCATCAGGGCGTGCCCCGGCACGGTTCCCTTCCTGCACCCGGGCGACAACAAGGCGACGATATGTGATCTTTGTGGCGGCGAGCCGAAATGTGTCGAGGTGTGCACGGAGGCGGGCTACAACGCGTTGACTATTGTGAACGAGGGGCCGAACATCAACAGGAAGCTATATAGCAGGAACCCCGTGGACACGGCGAGGGACCTGGCGGTTAAGTTCTTCGGAGAGAAGGGACTGGAGGTCATAGAATGACGCCCGGCGGATACGCGGACAAGTGGCTGGACGTAGACCTGTCCAAGGGCAGGGTCGAGGAGTTCAGCTTCCCCCACGAGACCCTTGAACAGTACTTCGGCGGCAGAGGCATAGCCACCAAGATACTGTGGGACCGCGTCGGCGAGAGGTGGGATAGCCTCGACGGCCATGCCCCGGATAACCCCCTCATATTCGCCACGGGCCCCATGACGGGCATCTACCCCGGAGCCCGCATCTGCGTCAGCGGTAAGAGCCCCGTCAGCAACGGCGTCGTGGGCTCGACGGCTGCAACGGAGACGGCGGTGGAGCTCAGGACCGCGGGGTACGACGGCATAGTATTCACCGGGAAATCAGACAAACCCGTCTACTTCCTGGTGACGGACGACGGCGGCGAGATCAGGGACGCAGGTCACCTCTGGGGCCTGGACTGCGAGGAGACGCTCATCAAGCTCAACAAAGAGGTCACCGCGGAGCTCTCCAAACGGAAGCCCAACGTTGGGCTCTGGAAGGAGCCGGCCACCATGTACATCGGCCCCGCGGGCGAGAACCTGGTGAGGAACGCGGCCGTCTGCACCAAAGTGTGCCACGCCGCAGGGTATGGCGGCTACGGCAGCGTCATGGGCAGCAAGAACCTGAAGGCCGTCGCCGCCAAAGGCAGGGGCAGTCTCCCCGAGGTGGACGCCCCGGAGGCGGCTTACCTCCTGTGGAGGAAGGCCCACGAGGGCTGCATGGGCTTCACGACTTTCAGGCGCTGGGGCACCGGTTACCTGGGGTACAGCGTCGGCGCCGACACCAGCTCGGAACCCATACGGAACTGGCAGGAGGAGTGGCACGACGAGAAGAGCATGGGCGTCCCCAACTACATGGACCGTTTCTGGGTCAAATCAAAGTGGGCGGACTTCAACTGCACCACCAACTGCATGAAGGTGAGCTGCGTAAAGGCGGGCAAGTGGAAGGGCGACATCACCGACATGCCCGACTACGAGCTGCAGGCCTACTGCGGCACCAACCTGGGGATCTTCGACGCGGGCGACAACGTCCACATAAGCACCCTCATGGACAAGCTGGGCCACAGCGGCATCAACGCCCCAAACACCATGGGCTACGCCGCCGAGCTATACCAGCGCGGCATACTCACCGAGGAAGACATAGGCTTCAAGCTTGAGTGGGGGGACACCGAGGCCTTCGACAGGCTCGCACACATGATGGCGTACAGGGAGGGCATCGGCGACGTCCTCGCCGAAGGCACCTACAGGGCCGCCCTCAAGATAGCCGAGATGAAGGGCCTGAAGCCTGAGGAGACCCTCAGGTACGCGGTGCAGGTGAAGGGCATCGAGGTGGGCGCCCACGGCACCCGCAGCGACAAGGACTACACCCACGACATGTGCTACGCCGCCAGCGTTCAGGGAGGCGACCACACCAGCACCGTCACCGACGGCTACAGCGACATGAGCGAAGCCGTCTTCTTCGACTCCGCCGTGTTCTGCATGTTCACGGCGAGGGGCCCAAGCCAGGAGCTCATCTTCGACTTCGCCAAGGCCATAACTGGTTTCCCCATTACCATCGAGAGCTGGAGAAGGGAGACCGGCCCAAGGATCGTGACGCTGCAGAAGGCGCTGCTCCTCATGGGCGGCCCCGACGTCACATGGGAGCCCGTCGAGGACGACGACAACCCGCCCAGGTTCTACGAGCCCCTGCCCAGCGGCCCCTACAAGGGGCAGACGACGGACAGGGAGTTGGTGGACATGCGCATCCAGGCTTACTTCGAGACCTTGGGATGGGATGAGAGGGGCATCCCCACCAGGGAGACCCTCGACGGACTCGGGCTGTCGGACGTCGATCCTTTGATGGAGAGGTTCCGTCAGTAACTTTTTTACTACTTTATCACAATCAAATACGATATGCATGTTTATGCATTTCGAATTATGGTCACACTTTACGAATCTTTTTATTCAGCACTATAAGACAAGTATGCATATACTTTTGGTGAAAACATTGGTAAAACCTATCTGGATTGCGCGGGACCCCTCTTCCTGCTCGGGTTGCAGACGCTGTGAGCTCGCATGCAGCATGCACCACGAGGGCTGGATGTGGCCCGAGGCTTCAAGAGTCAGAGTGTTCATGCCTTTCCCGGGGCTTGAGGTGCCGCACCTCTGCTCCCAGTGCATGGATTATCCTTGTGTCGAGTCGTGCCCAGTAGACGCACTCAGCGTTGACCCCACGTATGGTGCGGTGATAGTGGACCGTGAGAAATGCAATAGCTGTGGTAATTGTATAAATGCGTGCCCCGGCACGGTTCCCTTCCTGCACCCGGGCGACAACAAGGCGACGATATGTGATCTTTGTGGCGGCGAGCCGAAATGTGTCGAGGTGTGCACGGAGGCGGGCTACAACGCGTTGACTATCGTGAACGAGGGGCCGAACATCAACAGGAAGCTGTACAGCAGGAACCCCGTGGACACGGCGAGGGACCTGGCGGTGAAGTTCTTCGGCGAGAAGGGGCTGGAGGTGATAGAATGACTCCCGGCGGATACGCGGACAAGTGGCTGGAAGTCGACCTGAGCAGAGACAAGATAAAAGAGGTCGAGTTCAGCGACAAGATACTTGAGCAGTACTTCGGCGGCAGAGGGCTCATGGCCAAGGTGCTGTGGGACAAGGTTGGTGACAAGTACCCCGACCTTGACCCGCTGGCCCCCGAGAGCCCGTTCATGGTGTTCACGGGCCCAATGACGGGCATCTACCCCGGCTCAAGGATCGGCATCAGCGGTAAGAGCCCCGTCAGCATGGGTACAGTGGGCAGCACCGCTTCCACCGAGTTCGCCAACGAGATAAAGCAAGCAGGCTACAACGGAGTCACCTTCACAGGCAAGGCCGACGAGCCGGTCTACCTTCTGATTACAGATGACGGCGCAGAGCTAAGGGACGCGGGCCACCTCTGGGGCCTGGACGGAGAGAAGACCCTGATCAAGCTCAACAAGGAGGTCAAAGAGGAACTCTCGAAGCGTAAACCCGGGGTCGGCCTCTGGAAGGAGCCTGGCATGATCTACATCGGGCCAGCCGGGGAGAACATGGTCCGTAACGCGGCCGTGATCACGAAGATATGCCACGCATGCGGCTACGGCGGCTACGGGAGCCTCATGGGCAGCAAGAACCTGAAGGCGGTTGTCGCCAAGGGCAGGGGCAGCCTCCCGGAGGTGGACGCGCCCGAGGCGGCTAAGCTGCTCTGGAGGAGGACCCACGAACACCTCATGTCCAAGACGGCGTTCAGGCGCAACGGCACGGGATACGCCGGGTACAGCGTGGGCGCGGAGACGAGCTCGGAGCCCATCAGGAACTGGCAGGAGGAGTGGCACGACGAGACGAGCTTCGGCGGCCCCATGTTCGAGAACAGGTTCTGGGTGAAAAAGAAGTGGGCCGACTTCAACTGCACCACCAACTGCATGAAGGTGAGCTGCATAATGACGGGCCGTTTCAAGGGCGACATCACCGACATGCCAGACTACGAGCTGCAGGCCTACTGTGGCACCAACTTCGGGATATTCGACCCGGAGGAGAACGTGCACCTCAGCGCCCTCATGGACAAGCTGGGCCACAGCGGCATCAACGGGCCAAACACAATGGCCTACGCGGTGGAGCTACACCAGCGGGGGATACTAACCGACGACGACTTCGGGTTCAAGCCCAGCTGGGGTGACGTGGACACCTTCGACAAGCTGGCCCACATGATGGCGTACAGGGAGGGCATAGGTGACGTCCTCGCCGAGGGCACATACAGGGCGGCCTTTAAGATCGCGGAGATGAAGGGCCTGAAGCCGGAGGAGCTGCTGAAGTACGCGGTGCAGGTGAAGGGCATCGAGGTGGGAGCCCACGGCACCAGGAGCGACGCCGACTACACCCACGACATCAGCTACGCCGCCAGCGTCCAGGGAGGCGACCACACCAGCGTCGCGGTGGACGGCTACAACGACATGAGCGGAGCCGTGTTCACGGACAGCGCCGTTTTCTGCAACTTCACATACTACGGGGTGCCGCAGAGCCTGGTGTTCGACTTCGCCAAGGCCATCACGGGGTTCCCGATGACCCTGCGCAGCTGGCGAAGCGAGACCGGCCCCAGGATAGTGACGCTGCAGAGGGCGTTCCTCATGATGGGCGGGCCAGACTTGGAGTGGACGCCAGTGGAGGACGACGACAACCCGCCACGGTTCTACGAGCCCCTGCCCAGCGGCCCCTACAAGGGCAAGACCACCGACAAGGAGCTGGTGGACACCAAGCTGCAGACCTACTTCGGGACCCTGGGCTGGGACGAGCGGGGCATCCCCACCAAGGAGACCCTGAAGAAGCTCGACCTAGGGTTCTTGGAGAAGAGCATGTCCAAGCTCCGCTGAACCTCTTTTTATTAATTTTTTTAGAGAAAACACTACTTTTCAGACGGACTCGATCCTATGCGTCACTTATCAATCGGTTAGAGTTTTTGTGCATATAAGAGGGAAGCCTCAACGGGTTTGGTGCATCCTCGAATAAGTCCACGAGCCTATTGAGGCTAGCCTTCGCGCTCGTAGTGGCCCGGCTCCTTCTTGGGGCCGAAGCTTCTGAGGCCCTCCTCCTCCAGCTGCCTGCGCAGCCGGTCGGCCTCCTCGCCGGTGATCTCCTCCCGGTCCTTGAGGTACTCGATGATCTCGAAAGCCTCCTCTTCGCCGCTGCATCGCCTTAGGTAGTCCTCGGCGCCGGGGGTGTATCCCGCGAACCTGCGCTTGGGCTTGGGCGGCTCCACCTCGAAACTGAGGTCCGCCTTGCCTTTGCCTTCCTCCATCTCCTTGGCGAGGGCGGGGAAACGTTTCTTGAACTCGTCTCGCTCCATCGTCTGTCAGCTTTGCGGTTTGGACGATAATAAATGTGGCGGGGCGCCTAGCGAGGCCTCTGCTGATGATCCGGCATCTGGTACACTATGACGCCGGGCTTGACGTCCCGCTGCACCGTTATCCCCGGCGCTATCCAGCTGCCGCTGCCCACGACGACGCCGGGGTGGAGGGACACGTTGACGCCGGTCTGGACGCCGTGGCCCATGATGACTCCGAGCTTGCGGCGGCCGCTGCTCATCCTCTCCCCGTTCACGGTTACCTCGATGTCGGTCTCGTCGAAGCGGAGGTTGGCCGTTATGGTGCCGGCGCCCAGGTTGCAGTCGCCGCCTATGAGGCTGTCCCCTATGTAGCTCAGGTGGGCGGCGTGGGTGCCGTCCATGATTACGCTGTTCTTGACCTCGCAGCCGTTGCCTATGCGGACGCCCCTGCCGAGGCAGGTGCCGGCCCGTATGTAGCAGTTGGGCCCCACGTCGCAGCCCTCCCCGATGACCGCTGGGCCCTCGATGTACGCACCTGAGCGCAGCAGGGCGTCCTTCTTGACCCAGACGCTGCCCTGCATCTGGACGCCTTTCTCGATCGTGCCTTCTATCCTGGTCTCCAGGCCCGCCATGGCCCGCCTGTTGGCCTCAAGCAGGGTCCACGGGAGCCCTATGTCGAGCCAGTCGTCCTCGTGTATCTCGTGCATGTGGAGGGTGACGCCGTCTTCGATCATTAGCTGCATGGTGTCCGTGATCTCGTACTCGCCCCGGCTGCTCTTCCTGGTCTTGTCTATGTAGCCGAAGATCTTCTCAGGGAAGACGTAGATGCCCACGTTGGCGTAGCTGCTGGGCTCCGTCCCCCGGGGCGGCTTCTCCACCACCCCGGTGACGATGTCGCCGTAGAGCTTGAAGGCGCCGTACTGACTGGGGTCATCCACCCTGAGCCCTGTGACGGTGACCTCGCCGTCGGCGTGGGCGTCCCGCAGCCCCGTGAGTACGCCCTCGGAGACGTAGTGGTCGCCGTATAGTCCCATGAAGCTTTCGGTGCCAACCCAGCCTAGGGCCGACTTGAAGGCGTCCGCCGTCCCAAGCGGCTCCCTCTGGGTGACGTAGCTGATATCCACCCCGAGATCGGAGCCGTCCCCGAAACGCTCCTTGATCATGTCCTCCAGGTAGTTGGTAACCACGAGGACGTCCGTCACCCCAGCCTCCCTGACCCTGAGCAGGAGCCACTCCAGCAGCGGTCTGCCGCCCACAGGCAGCAGGGGCTTGGGGCACCGGTCCGTCAGGGGCCTGAGCCGGGTGCCCCGGCCAGCCGCCAGTATAACCGCCTTCAATTCAAGTCACCTAACACTTTCTTCACCAGGCTCTTGGACTTTTCCATGAGGGTCTCCATGTCCTCTCTGCTTCTACCTTCTACGGTCACCCTTATGAGTGGCTCCGTCCCGGACGGCCTTATCAACGCCCAGCCGCCCTCCAGCTCCATTCGCACCCCGTCCACCGCGCTCACCCCCCGGACGTCCGTGAAGACATCCCCGTAGCCCCCGGAGATGGCCGCCATGGCTCTATCTTTGAGGTGGTCAGGGCACCCCAGCTTCGCCCTCTCAAGGGGGTAGCTCGGCACAGGCTCCACGAGCTCCTCAAGAGTCGCGTCCTTCTCCCCGAGCGCCTCTAGGAGCTTGAGCGCCGACAGCACGCCGTCGGGGCACATGTGGACCTCGGGGAAGACCCAGGCGCCCACGGGCTCGCCGCCGAACACCGCGCCGTGCCTCGCCACCGCCTCGGTTACGTGGGCGTCCCCCACAGGGGTCCGAACCACCCTTCCCCCCGCCTCCTCCACCGCGTCGTCTACGCACATGGACGCCCCCACGTGGGTGACCACGACGCCTCCGCCGCTTCTCTCCACGGCGTACCCGGCGATGGCCGCCAGCACCCTGTCGGGGTCGGCCACGCCGCCGGCGCCCACCGGCATCATCCTGTCCCCGTCGCCGTCGAACCCGAACCCCATGGATGCACCGCGGGCTTTCATGTAGCCGATGAGGCGTCGAAGCGTCTCGGCGTTGGGCTCGGGGTCCCCGGCGGGGAACCTGCCGTCTGGCACGGCGTTGATGAACTCCGTCTCTACGCCCAGCTCCGTGAACACCGTGGGCGCGGAAACGCACGTGGCGCCGCTGAACAGGTCGCACGCCGCCTTGCCGCCCCACGTGACTTCCAGCGCCTCGGCGAGGGCGTCCGCGTAGGGCCCCACGGCGTCAAACTCCTCCACCGACCCGACGTGGCTCCAGGGCGCCAGCCTGTATGATCCTTCCTCTAGCACGTTCTCCAGGTTCAGCTGTTCCTCCGTGGTGAGGCTGACGCCGTCGCCGTTGAACACCTTGAGGCCGTTGTACGGTGGCGGGTTGTGGCTGGCGGTCACCTCGACGCCCGCGTCGGAGCCCGTCTCGGATACCATCCACGCCGTGACCGGCGTGGGCGTCAAGCCCAGCGTGATGGCGTCCGCTCCCCCCGCCGCCAGGCCGCTTAGGAGCGCCGCCTCCAGCATGGGGCCGGTGAGCCGGGGGTCCCTGCCCACCACCGTGCAGCCTCCCCCGTGGATGGTCGCCAGCGCGGCGCCCACCCTCTGGGCTAGTGCGGTGGTTATGTCTACGTTGGCGAGTCCCCTGATGCCTGAGGACCCGAAGAGCCTGGGCTTCACTTTGGCCGCCTCCTGGGCACGAATCTGCGGAGGGGGTCGGTATTCATAAGCTTTTCCAGATCGGGGACGCCCAGCCCCCTTCTATGGTCGCCGTAGGTCTCGCAGCGGTCCATCCTGTAGGCTTCCACGTCTCCGGGGGGCCTCACCACGACCTCGGCGTCGTAGCCGTTCACCGTGATGTTTATGTGGGTGGTCTCCCTGGGCAGCCCGTTCAGGGTGAACCTCCGGGTTTCTCTGCCGGCTACTTTGTGGCTCTGGGAGAGGGTGTGCTCCACCTCGTCGGGGTCGCCGTACACTATGATGTCTATGTCGCTCCCCAAGCGGACGGTGCCCCTCCAGACGCTGCCCATGAGCCTGGGCCTGTAGCTTGTCAGCTTCCTCATGACCTGGAGGGCGGCCTCCCTCATCTCCATGAGCCTCTTCTGGCGGGCGTCTCCCTCAAGCCTGTCTGTGAGGGCGTCCAGCTCCACCGCGACCTCATAGTTGCTGGGCAGCGCCCCGGAGCCGAGGCTCGCGGCGGCCGTCTCCTTGGCGTCCTTGTACTCCTTATATTTCCTGTCGTATAGAAGCCTCGCCGCCAGGCGGGCCACGTCCTCTCGGCTCATCAGGGATCAATGCCCAGCCGCGTGTTTAAACGTCGCGTCTGCCTCTTACGAAATCTTAAACCTTGATGGACGTGTTCCCTCTCAGAGGGGTGCTTCTACTGTTCGACGAGCTGAGGGGGTTCTTCTCTAGGCAGGCCAGGAACTACAGGCTGGTGCTGTTGAAGAAGAGCGGCTTCTCGGCGTTCAACTACCTGACCCTCGACTACACGAGTATCTACATCCGGCAGCTGGGGGCAAGCTTCGTCCAGTTGGGGCTGGTGGGCTCCATAGGTTGGCTGGTGAACGCCGTCGTGGCTTACCCCTTCGGGCGGCTCATCGACGAGTACAGCTCCAGGAGGCTGATGCTGTTCACGGTCCTCGTCCAGGCCTTGGTGCCGTTGACGTATTTCCTGGCGAGGGACTGGGTCTGGGTCGCGGTGGCCACCTCGCTTTCTAGTCTGGCTTACTTCTTTTCCCAGGGGCTGGAGAACGTGGTCATGGCCAACTCTCTCCGGGACGAGGAGAGGGCCAAGGGGTTCACGTTGGTGACGTCCGTCTCGTTGGTGCCCACGGTGTTGGCGCCGTTGGCGGCGGCGGCCATCCTCACGCGGCTGGGAGGCATCTCGGCTGGGAGCCTGAAGACGCTTTTCCTCATCGAGTTCCTCGGGCTGGCCGTGATCGGTCTGTACATAGTGCTCAGGTTCGAGGAGACGGTGGGCCTCCAGGGCCGCGGCGGGCCGCTGCTGGAGGGCCTCCGGGAGGTGCTTTCGGGCTCGCCGTATCTGAAGAGGTGGCTGTTGATCGACACGATAAGCGCCTCAAGCTACGCCGTGATGGGGAAGTACGTGATGGTCTACGCCCAGGAGGTCAAGGGGGTGGACCCCATCGTCATCGGGAGCATGGGGGCCGTCTTCGCCGTAGTCGGGATAGCGTCCTCGGTGCCCCTGGGGGCGCTGGCGGACAGGATGGGCAGGATAAGGACAGTGCTCATCACGAGGCCCCTGTTCCACGCGTCCACGCTCATACTCCTGTTCACCCCTGACCCGAGGTGGCTTATACTGGGCTGGGCCCTCAGGGGGACCTTCAACCCGAGCCTCAGCGTCCTAGCGGCGTACAGGAACGAGCTGGTGTCCCCCGAGGAGAGGGGCAGGTGGATGGGGGTGAGGGAGCTGCTGAGGCGGGTCTTCATGATACCTGCGCCGCTGCTCGGCGGACTACTTTACACGAATGTCTCTCCGCGGGCTCCGTTCCTGTTTCACATGATCGTGGACGTCTTCGTGAGGGTCCCATTGTTGTTGACTATGCCCAGGACGCTTCCAGAAAGGAGTTGACGCGCTGGGTGCGCTTCGGCTGCTGGGACCCGTGTGCGGTCTGTTGGCCGATAACGGCGACAGGGGGGCTTGCTTACTCTCCCCTTATCATGACCAGCATCATCTTGAACGGGGTGAGGGCTCTCAGCGCGTGGGGCTCGTCTGCGGGCATCACGATGGTGCAGCCCTCACCGACCTCGTGGGGGTCGCCCGAGATGGTTATCTCCGCCCTTCCGTCGTAGACGTAGACCAGGGCGTCGTACGGCGTCGTGTGCTCGCTCAGCCCCTCGTCTTCGTCGAAGGCGAATAGGGTGACGGTGCCCGTCTTCTTGTCTATGATGGTTCTGCTCACGACGGAGCCGTCCTGGTACCTTACAAGCTCGTCCAGCCTGTTTACTTCAATCATGGAACCACAGGTAGCTCTGAGGGAATGCAGGGATAAAAACCTGGATAAAACAGTCATATGTGCGTGTCGAGCATGGCGCGTATCTGTTTCTCGGACCTCGCGCCCACCTCGCGGTGCACGAGCTCGCCCCGCTTGAAGATCATGAAGCAGGGCACTCCTTTTACGTCGTACTTCGAGGCGTAGCTCAGGTTCCGGTCCACGTTCACGGTTATGATGCTGTACCCTGTGTCCTCTCCGTCGAGCTTCTTGAGCACCTTCTTTATGGTGTGGCAGGGTGGGCACCAGGACGCCCAGTACTCCAGCAGCACCGGCTTCTCCGAGGAGAGAACCTTCTCCTCGAACTCCCTGTCCATTATCTCCATCTACTCGTCACCGTCGTGCTCCGATACCACCAGCTCCGGGCTGTACCCCTCCTTTGCGTGTGTCCCCGGCTCGTAGACCTCCAGCGTCATTGTCTCCTTGTGCTCCCCGCTCCACCACGTCTTCGGGAACACGGTGCCCCTGACCGACTCCAGCCGCGCACGGACTCCGGACTGCAGCAGCAGGGTGAACATCCTGTCGATCTCCACCTCCAACGGGGTCTTCGGTTGATACCCTAGGTTCTCGCGGAGCTTCTTGGAGACCACGAGGAACGGGTGCTCGTCGGCCTCGACTCGTGGGTTCTCCACCCTCTGTATGCGGACCGTGAGCCCGTGCCTCTGGCTGCCCACCTTGGCGACGATCTCGGCTAGTTCCTTGACCTTGTAGAGCTGGCTCAGCTGGTTCACCACGTCGTACTGCCCCGGCTCCGGCGGCGAGGACAGGAGCCGCACCATGCACTCCATGGCGTCCTCCAGCGCCAGGTAGCCCCGTATCTGCTCCCCGGAGCCGTACACCGTCAAAGGTATGCCTAGGACCGCCTGGGCGACGAACCTGTTGATCACCGTGCCGAACCACTCGTCCACGTCGAGCCGCGTGCGCAGGTCCGGGTGCTCGGAGACCTCCTCGGTGTGGACGCCGAATATGACTCCCTGCATCACGTCGTAGCTCCTGAGCCACCAGTACTTGCAAGCCTCGTAGACGTTGAACGTGTCCTGGACCTTGCTTACGTGGTAGAAGCTCGCGGGGTCCCTGGGCGTCAGCTCGCCGCCCATGCTCCACTCTTGGCCCCTCCAGGTGAGCACGGCGTCGGCGGGGAACAGGCCCTCGAAGATGGGGCGGCCGGTCAGCGGGGTGCCGTACTCGCCCATGGTGCCCAGCTTGAGTATGTTGGCCTCGGGGCATATCTCCTTGATGAGGAACAGTACGCCGAGGGTGCCCAGGGTGTTGTTGTGCTGGGTCCTGATGGCGTGCTCTGCGTCCACCATGCTGTAGGGCGCGCTGGGTATCTCGCCGTAGTGGACCACCGCCTCGGGCTGCACCTCCCGGAGGTACTCCTCCAGCTCGTCCCTGTCGAGGAGGTCGAGCTCGCGGAAATCTATCTCCACGCCCAGCCGCTCCTTTGCGGTCCTGAGCCTGGTCTCCATGTCGGCGATGGGCACGACGCTCTTGCTTTCCTTCTCAGCGACGGCCCTCCGCCGTAGATAGTTGTCTATGCCGCTGACCTTGCAGCCCAGCTTCGCCAGCTTCAGCGCCAGGGTCCAGCCCAGGTAGCCGTCGATGCCCAGGATCATGACGCGCATGTCCTTGAGCAGGTACCCGAACCTGGTCTCGCGCCACTCCGGGCACTGCTCGAAGCTTATGCTGGGCTCGAACATGCCGAGCTCGGGGCGCCTCGCGCACTCGATGAGGAGCCCCTCCTCGCTTATCTTGTCTCTTAATGCCTCTATGGACTGGCCGCAGGCCCTGAAGTCTACGTTTCCCTTGAGCAGGGCGGCGGGGCAGTTCCAGCAGGTCTTTTCTTCGTTATGCTGCATATATCATCTTTCCAGTTGTTTCATGAAAACGTGAATCGAGTCCTCGATGCAGGGGTCGTCCGGCAGGTCTCCCCTGCTCAGCCCCCTGAGGTACAGGAAGGCGTCGTCCTCCGTGTGGGTCCCCGATAGGAAGTCCTCCTCGTATGGGGCTTCCTTGAACAGCCCCGTCTTGACGCTGTAGCCCTTCATGGGCGTCACCACGAGGTCGGGGGCGTTGCCGGCTTCGGGCCCTCTGAACACATCCCGTCCACGGTGGACCTCCTTCACCACCTTTCGCCCGTTGTGCCTGAGACCGGATAACAGGTCGGCCAGCTCATCACACAGTTGTCGTGCGTCCTCGGGCTCCACGGAGCCCCGGGGGAACCTCTCGACGCGGTTCAGGTATATCTTGGTGGACTCGGCGGCGAAGGCCCGGGTCTCTCCCCGGATGTTGTTATAGTTTTTACGGTGGTCGTCCCCTGCCGCCAGGTAGCCTTCGTCCCTGAGCAGGGTGTTGAGGTTGACCGCGGTATCGGCTGGGCCCATGCCGTGGTCGCTGAGCATCATGAGGGGCGCGTCGGGCTCCAGCTTGGAAGCGACGTGGGCCACGGCGGCGTCCACCTTCTCGAAGAACCCCAGGAAATCCTGGTGATGGTCGTGGCCGCCGTCGGCGTAGGCGTCCCAGAGGTGGTGCTCTATTCGGTCGGTGCCGGTGACCACGAAGAACAGCAGGTCGTAAGCCTCTCTCTCCAGCAGGGCGTCGAGGACCCTTAGTCTCTGGTCCAGCGTCTCCTCCAGTTTCCGTAGAAACAGGGGGATGGATTTGCCGAACAGGGAGGCGTCCACGTCCACCTCGTAGCCATCTTCCTTGAGCCGTGGCAGCAGGTCCGGCGGATAAACCGCTTTTTCGAGTTGCGGTGAGACGAAGCCCGTGATCATGGCGCCGTTCAGCGGCTGGGCGGGGTACGCCGCCGGGAGGTTGATCACCAGCACTCGTTTACCGGGCCCCTTGCTCCAGAACGGCTGGGCCTTGAGCTTGCTGCTGCTGTGGTAGCATACGGTGTAGGTGCCGGGTATGAAGTCTGTGAAGCCGTAGACGCCGTGGGTCCCCGGGCCGACGCCCGTTATCATGCTGCTCCAGGACGCGGCGCTGTTCGCGGGCAGGCTCGACCGCATCTTGGCGAGGCACCCCTCCTCGATGAGCGCCTTCGTGTGGGGCATTACGCCTCTCTGCGCCAGTTCCTCAAGTAGGTGGATGGGCACGCCGTCTAGGCCGATTATCGCGGCTTTGGGGTTCATGGCTTCACGTCGGGGAGCTTAATCACCGGATGGGATGTTACTACACTAGAGTAGTAAATAAACTTTGGGTGTTCCACCGACAACACAAAAAACTTCTACGACCCGGGAAACACTGAGCCCCATCCTTCCCTCAACGCGGCGCAGTGATCCACGAGCCTGCCCCCCAGAAGCCTGCAAGCAGCCAGCGAGTCCTCGCCGGGGCCCTTTATAGATACCGCGCCGTAGTGGAGGGTAACGTCCCTCGAAACGTAGTCGGGGACGCCGAAGGTCACCATACCGAAGTTGAGTATCACGGAGATGAGCGACATGAGGGTCACCTCGTTGCCGCCGCCCAGCCCCCCGGAGGAGGTGAACGCCACCCCAACCTTGCCCTGCAGCCTGCCCCAGTACCTGGGGTGAAGCCCCTCGTTGATGAAAGCGTTCATCCCGGCGCTCATGGTCCCGCAGTGGGTGGGGGAGCCGAAGGCATAGCCGTCGTACAGGGGCACCGAGTCGAGATCGACTTCCCCGACCCTCCTGACGTCTGCCTGTCCGCCGCGGCTCCTGACGCCCTCCGCGACCTCCTCGGCCATCCGCTCCACGTTCCCCGTGACGCTGTCGTAGACCACCAACACCCTGACCTCATCCAAACCAAGACACCTACAATGAACAGGGTCCCCGGAAATAAAACAGCAGAGGCTCAGGCATTGTAACATGGAATTAACGTTTTGAGGCGTGTTCTTGTGTTCGGTGGATTACACTTTTGTATATGATTTGATCTGAAAGGGGCGTTTCTGGGGCTCCTTTCGATGAACGGGGTTTTGGTTCGCCTTTTCTCGTTTACCCCCCTCCCCCTTGGATGAGGGTGTTTATGGGCGGCTTGGCGGGTCAATTTTTCTTAGTTACATGAGACACTGATATTGAATTTCTCACACAGGGATAAATGATAAATGTGAGATGAAATCCGATGTTGGATGTGGAAGAAGCTCAAACCAAGAAGGCATAAGGATAAAATCAGGAACTCGGTTAAACCCCATAAAATCATCGATTAGAGTTTGGGTAGTGCAAGAGTAAAGGGTACTATATGCATAGTCAAAAGGTTACCCGGATCAAAGAATTACGGGACACAGACTTGATGCTCTACAAGCCTGATTGGGGGGCTATTCCTCTACCCGGACCCCGAAGTGGAAAATGGCGAGACCTAAAAAGTAGATGCCTATCGTGGCCATGAATATATAGTAAAGCCCATACGTGTCCGCGATGTAGGCCGCCACCAAAGCAGCCACGGGCATCACCACATTCATGGGAATCGAAGACAGGGCGAACCCGACCCCCCTCTGCCTGCGAGGCGAGAAACGAGCCGTGAGCGTCATGTTAGCCGGCATACCCAGAATACCGAAAAACCTGCTAACGATGTAGAGGATGAAGAAAGGCCAGAACCCCTTGACGAGAAAGGCGAGGGCGAAGAAGACATAAGTGCCGAGCAAAGTGCCCGAGAACCACCTCTTTTCCCCATACCTGGAGGCGAGCTCACCGCCCAGGGGGCTGGCGACGATGCCCATGAGGGAACTGACCCCCAACAGTATCCCGATCTGGCCCACGGTCCACCCCTGGGCCTCGGCAAGCCAAATGCTCAGGAAACCAGTGGTCAAGCCGCCCCCGAAACGCCTCACCGTACCTGAGAGCAGCAAAAACATCATGTTCGAGTTGAAGAGGGTGTCAACGGTATCCTTCTCATCCCATTTTTTCCTTTCCTCCTCCTCAACAATCTCGGAGGAGGGCTTCACGAAGTAGAGACCGACGAGACCCAGGAGGATGGGGATTATCCAGAAGCCATAGATCTCCCTCCAGCCGAAGGCGAGAACCCCCATAAGTATAGATACGCTGAAAGGCCCCAAGCTGACGCCTGTAGTGCCTCCGCTATGCCATACGCCGAGGGCTCTGGAACGGTCCCGTGGGCTGGTGATGTCTGAGACGTAACTCTGTGCGGGAGGATGGTAGAGGGTCGAGTTGAAGGTCAGGAGCGTCGACGCCACGATGAACATCCAGGGGGTAGTGGAGATGCTGGCGAGGAACGCCCCCACGGCGGCGATCACTATGCTCGAGGCCATGAGATTCCTTGGACCAAACCTGTCTGAGACCATTCCGCTGGGAACGCTGAGCAAGAACTGTATGAGGCTGGGGATGGCGACTATGAGGCCGACCTGCTGGTTGGTGAGGGCGAACTCCTCCTTGAGAACCGGGAAAAGGGTGGTACGCATGTTCCCCGCGGCGTGCACCAACAAGTGGGTAAGCACCATGATGACGAGACTGCCACTCATCAAACCACTCCAACTCGTCTTTTCGTTCTCTGCCATGTCAACCACCGATGAAACCCATTATGATGTCTTTTTACTTTTTACTTTTTCCTGCTCACATGGCTCATGTTAGAGCCATAAAATGCATTCGCAATTTGAGTCATGGTGGGCGTAGCCCTCCAATTAACCTCGAGCACGTGCACTCTATATTGTTTCACGTCCTCTCTTTTCTCCGGGTAAATAGATGATAAAATCATCGATTAAGTACATGAACGAATTCCCCAATCTCGATCTGCATCATATCCTCCCCGATAACCACTGAACCATCATATAATTCCCTGGTTCTATTCAAAATCTCATCCAAAGTCACTCCCATAAACTGGAGAATATGATGATACACTGCTAACCTGGGACGAACCTTCGAGAAAATCCTCCCACATTCTTCAGGCAAAGTATGATGCCTCAAAACCATCTCAATGCCTTCTGGTACATTCTCGTCTAATGGAGCAGTAGCAACCTCATGAATAAGGAAATCAACGTTCTCTGAATACTTGACAAGATTCTCTGAGCTACATGTATCCCCTGAAATCACCATACTATAATCCTTGTACTCAACTCTGAAACCATAACTCGGAACATCAGAGCCAATGTGATGGTTCACCCTGAACGGAATAACCCTAACACCATCCTCCTCAAAGACAAAGCCTTCATCAAACTCATTGACTTTTAACTGAAACCCCTCTGCTTTCCAGCTGACTCCATCATGTACTCGTGCTTCGCTGCGTACCTTAGTGTCTATTTTGAATGCTTCCTGGATGTGGTGAATCATGTCTTTGGTTCCATGAGGACCCCATATCCTTAGTGAGTTGTCTATTCTGTTGCAGAGTCGTCCTGTTATCCATAGATCAGGGATACCAGTGGTATGGTCGCTGTGTAGATGTGTTAAGAATAGTTTATTGAAGTCGTTGGCATCATGGTTGATCTGGAAGATTCTTTGCATTGTTCCTCTTCCACAGTCGAATAATAGCTTGCTCTTTCCCGCTTCGACGAGGGTTGATGGTCCAAATCTGTTTAACGTTGGCACTGGGTGACCTGTCCCAAGTAAAGTGACTTTGAAATCAGAAGCCATGTAATGGATTATGGTGAAGTGAGGATAAAATCATCGACGTAAGGATATAATCAGGGACTCGGTTAAACCCTATAAAATCATCGATATTAGTTGAATCTTGAATAAGTGCAACAAATTAGCTAAAAAAGGATAACCAACCCCCCTGAAAAACGCTTATAGTAAGTAACCTACTATAAGGAAAACGACAAACCCAGGACACACCGAACAAGAAAACCCGGGATATATGCCTCAGTTGGGAAGCGCGAGCAACTCGCTCTTCCTCACGCCCACATGCCGGAGACTCGTCACGTTCTTAGCCAAGTTATACACGTCAGACGCCAGCTTCCCCAGCACCATCTCGTGGGCCAGCTGATCGAAAGTCAGGTTCTCCGCCTTATCCTCAACGATCCCCCGCATGATCTTCCTGATGGCGTACTCCTGGCTCGTCTTAATCCTCCGCTGCGTCATGGCCGTCACCACAATCTTCACCCTGTACCCGTCCCTCGTGAACACCCTGAAAGACCCGTCGATCTTGGTGCTGCGCCTCCGGACCAGGCTGCGCAGATAGTCCCGGAGATACTCGTGCCCCTTGAACACGGTGCGCGCCGTGTGCCCCTCAAGCTCGTTCACCTGGAAGTACATCTTTATGTACTCCTGGCTGAAGTCCCCCGTGATGGCGGCGAGGGTCGTCTCGAAGACCCTGCCCATGACCTTGCCGGGGTCGTCGCTCGGGGTCTCACCCACCTTGGTCTCCCCGAAGTACCGCGGGAGGATTATGTCGTACCACTCCTTGCGGCGCCACTTATCCCTCACAGCCCTGGACACGTCGATGTACCTCTCCTAGTTACAGTGTTCATGCAATGCGGCGCCGTCATATATAGGTTTTGACAGGCCCCCCATAGCCCCGGCACGGGTAACAGGTTACACGCGTTTCTACGTGATCCCGCCCAGCGCGTTCTCCGCCGCCTGAATACAGCTGAGCAGGTCGTCCAAAGTCGCCACGAGGCTCCCCAAGCCCCTCGCGCACTCCACCTGAACGGTTAACGTGTCGCCGATGACTGACGAGTCGAGCCTGATACCCTCCGGGATGACCAGGTTGTCCGGCTCCACCGCCCTAAGAACCGACTCAGCCGTCTTACGGTCCACGTACCGTATGGCTACCGTGGCCTCACTCTTCGAGGTGCTCCGGGACAAGGCTGTTCACCATAGCTATGAACTCTTCCTCTTTATCAATAGGCACGTAGGCCCCCGCGGCGACGTCGTGGCCGCCCCCGCCGCCACCCACCGCCTCCGCCGCCCTCTGCATCACCAGACCCATGTGGAGGCCACGGGAGGCCAGCTCCGTCGAGCCCCTGGCGGAAACCTTCACCTGGCCGTCCTCGCTCAAGGCCGTGGAAACGATGGGCTTCATCTTCTTGAGTATCCCCTGGCTCAGCAGTATCCCCGAGACGACGCCTATCACCGTGTCGTCTATGGCGTCCCCCGCCCTGATGAGGTAGACGTTGTCAAGCTCCTCCACCATCTCGTTCTCCCTCACCAGGTCGAGGCTCGAAGCGATCCTGCGGCGGTACAGCTCCAGGGTCTCCTGGGCCTCCGCCATGGCCTCGCCGCGGTCTCCGAGGCAGACGCTGAGCCCCACCCCCTGCCTGCCCATCCTGCCGCAGGCGTTGAGGAGGCTCCCGTACTCCCTGCCGCTCCGGAGGCACGTGCTGGGCTCCTCCAGCCTGAAGGTGTAGATGGTGCCCAGTAGCTGGTGGACGGCCTCGGCGTCGCAGCCCTCGCCCACCATGTGGCTGCTCAGGGCGCTGAATAGCGTCCTCTTCTCCTCGTCGGACAGGTCGGACAGTGAGCGCAGCCTGTCCCCCTCTTCGATGGGGATGCCCACCTCCCTGAGGAACGCCACGCACGCCCCCTCGTCCCCGCTCAGCCCCGGTATGAAGGGGACGGTGGTGTAGGCGACGGCCTTGGCGAGGGGCCGCGTCTCGTACCCGTAGAAGATGAGCCCCACATGCTTCTCCAGGTACCCATCCCTGACCGCGTCCTCCTCAATCAGCGTGTTCAGGCCCGTGAGGGTCTTCCTCTCCCCCTTGTCCTGCTGGTCCCCCAGGGCTCCCACGAGGCCCAGGCAGCTCAGGTCCCTGTTCCCTTCGTCCACCTCTCTAGCGAAGAGGTAGCATATACCGCTGGCCGCCAAGTCTCTCGCGCCGTCGATGCCGTGGAGCATGGGGTTCACGTGAACTATGTTGTCTGCCTCGCGCTCCGCCGGGAGGTGGTGGTCGAGTATGATCACGTCCATGCTCAGGTTCTCGGCGATGAGGTCGGTGTAGCCGCTGCCGAAGTCGCTGAACACTACGAGGCTCGGGTTCTCCTCCGCCAGGCTCCTAACCAGCTTCTCGTCGAGCTTCTTCTCGCTGCTGGTCCTGAACGCCGCGCCCATGCGGTGGGCCACGACGCTGAGTATTCCTCCGCTGGCGAGGCCGTCCGCGTCGTTGTGGGTGACTATCCGTATCCTGCCGCCCGTCTCGACGTGCCTGTGGAACAACTCCACGGCTGGCTTGAACGAAGAAAAGAAAGCGTCCTCGTCTGACATTGGGGTCAGCTTATACGGTGACTATCTCGCGCCGGTAGTTCCAGTCCCTCGGCAGGACTCCCTTTCGCTTGTAGTACCTGGTGACGCGGTAGATCATGCTCTCGGTGAGCTGCATCCCCCTCTTGTTACTGTAGTCCTTGGGGTTGCGATCCAAGTGCCTCCGAAGACGGGTGGCGCGGACCATCAAGTTGTAGAGGTCCTCGGGAATCTCGGGGGCGAGCCCAGCCTCCTCCAGCACCTTCCTGACGCCGTACCCCACGATGGGCTTCACCAGGGGCACCCCGTGGACGTCTCTGAG
>Ga0272441_10003344_pt1 | contig 30568 bp, 33 predicted proteins | sample SSMProp6N_FD_193582 | JGI IMG/M metagenome (GOLD analysis project Ga0272441, IMG submission 193582) | Marine sediment archaeal communities from Little Sippewissett salt marsh, Falmouth, MA, United States - SSM-Prop-6N | ecosystem: Environmental > Aquatic > Marine > Wetlands > Sediment ... | reverse complement strand
ACCTACATGAAGATCTAAAATCCGTAAAGAAAGAGTTTACGAGGGTTTTCAGAAGATATGGGCTACCTGGGCAGATACATACAGATAATGGCTCTCCCTTTGGCTCTGTGCTCTCTATTCAAAGGTTCACAAGGTTATCATACTGGTTTATTGATCTGGGCATATTGCCTGTGTTCTCAGATCCTGCTCACCCAGAGCAAAACGGAAGGCATGAGAAAATGCACAGAGATATAAAGGCCGCTTGTGAAAAGCCGGCTGCATACGATATAAAATCACAGCAAAGAAAGTTAAATGCCTTTGTAAAAGAATACAATGACATTAGACCACATGAGGCACTGGATATGGAAACACCAACCAAAGTGCACTCTCATTCGAAAACTCCATTCCCTGACCGTATAAGGGAATACGAGTATCCATCAAACATGAAGGTAATGAATGTAACACAAAATGGATCCGTAAAATGGAGGTCATATTATTGGGTTTATATGACCAGGGCGCTTATTGGTAATCGCGTTGCTGCTGAGGAAATTGGTAATGGAATTTGGAAAGTCTTTTACCCTAATGTAATTTTAGGATACTTTAATGAAAAAGATATAAGAGAGAAAGAAAAATCAACAAGGCTAAGCACTAATTGGGTGTAAAGTATGTGCCTTTAACTATGTAAACTATCTCCCTTAACGAACATTTAAGAAAAACGCATTGCCCTAAAATAGTATGACAAAAAAACAAACAAAACGAATACTCAGAATAGTATTTATTATTGCAAGTTTAAGCTCTTTGTGGTTCGTACCATGGATTTTGGTAAAGGCTTGGATTTTACCACTACCAGATACGGTTCAGGAACAAGTAAATGAAGCAATTGGCCTTGGATTAGATGGAATGATTGTTTATGTAGATCAAGGAGGAAAGGAACCGGCCTTTTACGCTGCAGGTTGGAAAAACAGGGAGAAAAAGATACCTGCAGACCCGAAAGCCCTATTCAAGATTGCCAGTATTAGCAAGTTATATGTTGCTGTTGCTGTCGCTAAATTGGTAAATGACAAACATTTGTCTTTGGATAAAACGCTTGCTGATTACTTGCCAGAACTTGTGGAAAGAATTGAAAATGCTGACAAAATTACCTTGAGAATGATGGTGCAACATCGGAGTGGCATTCCCAATTTTACCGACACCCCTGGCTATTGGGAAGACCCACCGAAAGACAATAGAGAAACGCTTGAGTTGGTACTGGATAAGCCTGCTGACTTTAAACCTGATAAAAAATATAGTTATTCAAATACGAATTATTTGTTGATAGGCGAAATCCTTGATAAAACATTGGGATATAGCTATCATCAATATATCAAGAAGGAAATTTTGATACCGCTTGAGCTTAACAATACTTACAGTTTGCTTAGTGAAGTGGATTTAGACGATGTTATGAGTGGGTATTACGTAGGTTATGATGGCGATTTAAAGTATAATGATTTTATAAACCCTGCCGGCTCAATGGTTGCTATAGCACAGGATGTGGGAACATTCCTGAGGGCATTGAACGATGGCACTTTGCTAAATGATAATGAACAAGCTATTTATTCGTCTATTTATGAATATGAACATACAGGATTATTGCCAGGATATTCTAGTATTGCAAAGTATCATAAAGATATTGATGCGGTCATTGTTCAGTTTGTAAATACAAGTGGTGGATACACCTGGAATTTATCGGAAATCGTATATAATCGTATTGTAAAAATAGTGAGAAGTAAATAAAGCTCATAACAATGTATAAAGGGCATTAAAACGCCCTTTATACGCACCGTTGTGCGAAATTTGTTTATTGTGCTGACAATGATTGAGAAATATTAATTTATATGAGTAGAATAAGTAAGATATTATACCAAAAATCCAATTTAGTTATTTGCATTCTATTAACTACTATAATGGTAGTATATGCTTCAATAGTAATGGGTTCTCAGAGTAAATGTATTTCGGATGAATTAACAAATGGTCTTTCGTTACTTGGATTGAGGTTTGGTTATGATATTGATACTGTATCAATATTATTTAATTCAATAAGTGAAAATGCTCTTTTATGCTACTCAAAATTGCTGTCAATTTGGGATAATATTTTTCCTTTTATATATGGGACAATGTATATTTTTTGGTTATCCTTTATTTATAAAAATCGAATATTTAAAAAGAAAGTATTAAGTCTTATTAATCTGTATCCAGTAATTCCAGTAGTCTTAGATTTAATTGAAAATTATTTTGAAAATATTTTGATAAGACAATTCATTTCTATGAATAATATAATTGAATTAAATGTCAAGATTGCTTCCATAGTAACACAGATTAAATGGACTTTATCTACTATAAATTATTTGATCATTATAATTGGAATTGTAATAATTATTAAAAACAAAAACCGCACAACACGGCATAAAACAAAGGAGGGTGATCTAGCGCTTTGACAATGAAAAATATAAATTTAAAATATCAACGGTTTGCCAGGTAAGAAGGGTAGAAATCCAGTCCTAATTTTATGCCGGAACCGTTAGCGTTAATTACTTTAAAACCAACCAATATGAAAACCACAATTCTATCAATACTGCTTCTTGCAATATTAATAATTGCGAGTGGACAAGAAGTAAATACCTTTCTTTCTGCCGATGACGAAGAATTATTCTATACGAAGTATGGTGACGGCCCTGTAGTGGTCTTTTTGTATGGAGGTCCTGGGTATGCAGTAAGTGCAATGAAACCGTGGGCAGATAGTTTATCGTACGATTTAAAATGCATTCTTTTTGACCAAAGAGGAACAGGTCTCTCCAGCAATGTTAAACTTGATACATCGACAATAAACCTTAAAAGAGCTGTACAGGATTTGGATGATTTAAGAGCTCACCTGAAGATCGATAAATTAACACTTTGCGGAATCTCATGGGGAGGGATGTTAGCACAAGCCTACGCTGCATATTTCCCTAATAATACCAGTAAGATTGTTCTTGTCAGCACTTTAGGACCTGACCTATCCACAATGCAAGCATTTACTGATAATATGGACATGAGAAGATTCCCAAATGAACGCGACTCTCTTGAATTCTGGCAGAAGCAACCAACAACAGATTATTCAATGATGAAAATTTCATACTATAGTTTCATTCCTGAGTTTTACGATCACGATATTGGTAGCAGAATGCTTCCAGTATTCTTCGAAGCTACAACCTATCATAGCGAAATGGGTAATTTAATGTGGAGAGACTTATATTCTAAATATGATTTAAAATCCCATTTATCCAGATATAATGGTGACTGTATAATCATCAGACCCAGACAGGATCCTGTCCCGGCAGAAGCGATCTATCAGATAAAAGAAATTCTCCCGCAAACTAAAATATTCAGAATAGAGAAGTGCGGCCACTTTCCTGATTATGAAAAACCAGAAGAACTCTTTAGAATACTAAGACAAGTTTTATGATAAAAATTAACTACCGCTAACTTGCGGTATAATTAATAGGCCCAGCCTCCGCTGAAAGCTACGGCTGGCACAGTTGTCATGCTTTTTGCATTATCCCTGCTGTGGCCTACGGTCTATTCAAACAAGAAAGGCTAACTTTACACATGAAACGTGAATCGCAGTATGATCAGTGGGCAAAAAGCACGCCATAATGGCCTGAAAGCCGTTAACGGCTACTAATATTGCTCGCTCTGCTCGCGAGCTCAGCAGGCAAGACTGCTTTCGGTTGCTCACTTCGTATCGTGAGCTCAGCAGGCAAGCCTTCTTCGGTTCCGCTGACCGTTGTGGGTAATGGTAAAAGAAAAAACATATTCAGAGATAAAAATAGTCCTGCTATTTATGATTAAATTAATTTTATGACTTAGATTTCAAAACTATGAAAAGCACAGGTTTATTAATCCCAATCATGCACCCTTGTTATTTCAAAACTATGCTGATTTCCTCACTGCTGGCTATCACCCTGGGCTCTATGGCCCAAAATTCAGTTAGATATCCACCCGTTACCCTGCCCGGTTCCGAGCTCAGGAGGTTCCACTCCGAAATTATGGACCAGGATCTCCTGATCCAGGTCCAGTTGCCCATGGATTACGTCTCTGACGGTTCAAGGCAATACCCTGTAATGTATATGACTGACGGCAACCGTGCCTTCCCCATGGTTGCAAATATTGCCACAATGCTTGAATTTCCTCCAGGCAATTTTCCGCAGCTCTTTGTAATAGGGATAGCCTATGATATTAAAGATATGAGCGATTTTGCAGCATGGCGGATGCGGGACTTAACTCCTGTGAGAAGATTGTCGGGCGATACGACCGTTGAAACCGGTGGGGGCCCTCGTTTTTTAAGTTTCATTTGCGATGAACTGATCCCATTTATTGAGTCTGAATACCCCGTCTCGAAAGATGACAGGGCTCTGGGAGGATACTCCTTAGGGGGACTCTTTTCCCTATTTGCCATGTTCGAGCGACCCGGTATTTTTCAGCGGTATTTTGCAGGAAGCCCGACCTGGCAATACGCCAACAACGTTTTGTTTGAGATGGAAAAAACTTATTCCGAAAACTACACGGATCTGCCTGTCAGACTTTTTCTCAGCTACGGCGGACTCGAAGAGTCATATATGTCAGGAGTGAATGAGATGGCAGCTGTGCTGGAATCCCGAAACTACCCCAACCTGGAAGTATGGACCCATGTTTTCGAAGGCGAGTGGCATGTCTCTGCCAGTGCTGCTTCCGTGATGAGAGCATTCACCACACTGTATGGGGAATAAAACAGCGTAGCCGTTTATGAATGAAAAACCACATACCCACAACATTTTGTATAATTAATGGCAGGAGACGTACTTAATATCAAGGGTTGTAGCCCGCTCATACTTAATCGCGGTTTAACAGGAAAGTACCACGAAACCTGCCACTGCTCATACAAAATACCGATATGTTCAATTATCTCACCCCGAATTATCGGGTCCCTATTAGCTCCGAATCCTTTCGCGGTTCTCCGGATTGCCTGTCAGGCTTTTTGGATATCTCATTAAGGCAATCGTAATTTAAAAAGATAGTGTAACTTTATAAATAAAACGTAATGGCAGTATTAGTGGTTGGCCCGCCTAGGCCGAAAGCTTCGACGGGTAGTGCAAAAAGCCCGACATAATCGGCTGATGCCCGTTAACGACTACTGAAACATTGTTTGCTTCGCTGCGCGAGCTCGATTGGCCAGCCAATCCTGGTTCCGCTGACTGTTGTGTGCAATTGTAGGAGTGCAAAAAATAATTGTAACAAATCATTTAACCTAAATAAATATGAATCATATTACAAAGTACTTCCTGACTACATGCCTGATTATAATTATCATTCCATTTAAAATATCTAGCCAAAATATAGAGCTGAAGGATGCAACAAATGAGAAATTGATTATTGCTGCTAGAGAAATCATGGATGCTTCGAGTACTTGTGCATTAATCACATTAGATGACGAATTCGTTCCAATGGTCAGAATAATGGACCCATTCCCTCCTGAAAGTGATTTTACAGTTTGGTTTGGCACCAAAGCAGAAAGTAGAAAAGTTAATCAAATTAAAAATAATCCAGACGTTTCCTTGTATTATCAAGATAGTGACGCTTCAGGTTATGTCGTAATTCATGGGAAAGCTCAGATTATAGATGATCAAAAGGAAAAGCAAAAAAGATGGAAAGATGCATGGGAAGCATTCTACCCAAATAATAGAGAAGGATATCTTTTGATTAAAGTATCCCCGGAATGGATGGAAATCTTAAGTTATTCTCGCAGCATCACAGGTGACCAAAAAACCTGGGAAACTCCAATTGTGAGATTTGATAAAGGTTAGAAAACAATTATTGAAGTAATTAATACAACTTCCCATAACAACGTTTATAATACATCCCCGCTTGCAAACACGAAAAGTCACTATCTTTTAATCTAATAATTGTTCGTGTTACTGAGGTGTTCATGCTAGCTGGCACATATCATAAACCAACCGTTGTGTGACATTAAATAAGGGCTATGTACATAAAAAGTAATACTATTTTATTTCTGATTTTTTTGTCAACCATAGTGCACGGACAAGAAGAATTACCAGACAACTATTTACCAATTACCTTCACAATAAAGAATAATGAACTTGTTGGGAAAAGCGAATATTTAGAAGGTTTTACTTTCTCGATGAAATTAAACTGTGATACTTTGGCTATAATTCCCAAAAGGGAAGAATTGTACCTGATTGTAAAAGAACAAAAAATCAAAGGAATTTTAACTTACCCAAACGGTGAAGTTACCAGAATTGAATATGAATTAGTGAATCATAGAGATATCACAGGAATTTTCATGAAAACGACTTTAGGTTATTTTATGTGGGAAATGCTGGAAACAGGTGAAGATGAAATGTTCCTTGCCATTAATTGGTGGTATTGTCCTCCTGCCACTGTTACTGATTTAGCTATTTTAAATATGGTTGATAGTTTAATATTAAATTCAAGCAAGTGGCATCAGAATGATGACAGAAAGTGTGATAATGATATCGAATCTGATTTATGGAGTCTTTTTTGTGCCTTAAAATATGCATCAATAGAAAAAGCAAAGGAATATAATCATCACAACACTGCTATCCAAACAGTAAGATTTGTAATTGACGATTTACAGCCTAATCACGGATATGAACATACATTGATGGATTTTAATAATAATCCGTCAACAACTTATGCGGATATTATAAAAGTAATTAATGAAGCTAAAAGAAGAATAACAATTGAACTGAATTATTCAAATAATGAAAAATAACGGCACATAACATGCGGTATAATTAACTCACCCCGATTATTCGGGGTTCGTCGAGCTCAGGGCAGGCCTGAAGCTTCGGTTCTGCCAACCGTTACCTGCAATATTATTCAGAATGATTCCTAAAAACTTATATTATGGTAAGAAGAATTTTATTTTCGCTTTTGGTATTATTAACTTCAGCTGGAGTTATCAATGCGCAGCAATTAACCATTCAAGAAAAACTTGGCTACTCAAAGACTACCAAATTACTGATTGTCCATGCAGATGATCTTGGACTATCACATTCTGAAAATTTGGCGACAATTTATGCTTTGGAAAACGGAACTGTGAATTCCGGGAGCATAATGGTACCATGCCCCTGGTTTGCTGAAATTGCAGTCTATGCACGATCTCACCCAGATCTTGACTTAGGTTTGCATCTTACTTTAACAAGTGAATGGGAGTTCTACAAATGGGGCCCTGTCCTTCCATCTGCTGAAGTCCCAAGCTTAATAGATGATCATGGCTTTTTTTGGGATGGTTATGAAAATTTCGTACAAAATGCAAAGGAAGATGATATTGAAAAGGAGCTTCGTGCTCAAATCGAACGGGCCATTGAATTCGGAATAAATCCCACTCATTTGGATTGTCATATGTTTTGTTTATACGTGAAACCTGAGTTTCTAACTATATATTTAAACCTGGGAAGAGAATATAATTTGCCTGTTCTGTTGAATAATGAATTGGCTAAATATTTCAATATCGATCTGGAGGCCTATACTAAGGATGATGATATTTTAGCAGACTACGGATTTATGGCTATGCCTGAAAATTACAAAGATGGATTGGACAAGACTTATACTGAAATATTAAGGTCTTTGGATTATGGGTTGAACGTTATTATTATTCATGCGGCATATGATAATCAGGAAATGCAAGGAATAACTGTAAATAAAACAGATTGGGGATCAGCCTGGAGAAATGAAGATTTTTCTTTTTTCACAAGTAATAAATGTAAAGAAATTATTGAAGAAGAAAATATCCAGCTGATTACCTGGGGCGAAATAAGAAATAAACTGCTCAGTAATTAGTATTTGTTAAGTAATAAGCTTCAAAAGACAGGATGAGCACTCGATGTATCACGGTTCAAAAAATTCATATGGATTAAGCGCTTACATGTAATTTGCACTAAATAGTATACGCCATTTTTATTGTCCTGCCTTTTGCAGCAAGAAGCAATTGACCTTGCCAGTGTAACAGCGCATACTCAAAACTATTAATATTAATAAATGCCAATACTGTTAGAACATACTAGCGACAGAATATTTTTTTAAGGCCAAGCCATCTTGGTGTTACAGCCATATATTCTTTGTATTTATCCCCGAAGACTTCCAGGCATATTATTTCTTCTTTAAATGCGTTAAATAAATTTGAAATACCTACTACTAAAGATAAGCCAGATATTACATAAGATGTGGAAGCTATGCCAGCGCCGACAAAAATGAATAATGAAGACACATAAACCGGATGTCTGGATACTCTGTATAAACCACGTTTCATCAGGTTTCCGTTTTTATTCTTTAGAATATTTATCCAGGATATAAGATAAAATAAATACCCAAAATGAAATATTCCTGTGCCAATCCAAAAAAAGATTGATTGTGATTGTAAAGGAATAAAGATGGATAATAAGAATAATATCAGCATAATTAATTTCCTAATTATAAATAAATTAATCTCCCGCCTGTTCATGTTTTTTCTAAATACAGAGCTTGTCTTATGGAAAACATGTCTTCTAATACTAACCATTATTAGAATGGGAATGATGAATAAAAACATAAAAATCCAAAGGTTAAAAATCCCAAGGCTTAATGGCGGTAGAAGAGTCATAGCTAAAACTTAATTTCTCTTTGGTTAAATTACAATATTAAATTACCTATTCTGTTAGAAATGATTATTATTTTGAAGGAGTTTTTGCAGATAATTTATCTTTATACACTAAACGTGTAGGCAATATGAGAAGTTGGCCTACTTTCCTTCGACCCTTCGACAGGCTCAGGGCGGGCAAGCTCAGGACAGGCCACAGGAATGACTGCTTCCGCATTAATGAATGATTCGGAGGTCACAACACTGACCGAGCCCGATTTGCAGACCATTCTCTGTTTCGCTGATACTCAGCCTACATTCTGACCTTGCTTCAACTATTTTGTGCAACAAGTGGTAGTTAATGCAGTCTTTAGGGTAAATCATCCCGCTAAGATTAAATTATGAGTGCCATACCTGGACAGACTTGACCTGATTTCTTTCCCTGGATTTCTTCAAGATTCTCGGTATCAAATCATATTATGAAATAATTTAAATTAATTATTATTATGAGAATCTATCGAATCTGGTTTATTACACTTGTTGCTGCTATCCTTTTGGCACAAAATGGCTATGGGCAATACAGCTATGACAGCAGTGAAATGAAAGAGCATGCAGAACGATTGAAAGAGACAAGTTCATTCCGATATCCACTTAACGACTATTTCCCGGAAACACCGGTGACTGATACTGATCCACCCAAAACCGAAAGAGTAGAGTCGCATCATGCCGGCGAAGACAGTTTTGCACCAGCGGGAACACCCGTTTACGCCATAGGTGATGGAATTATAAGTTATTCAGGAATAAGCTATGGATATGGTTGGTTAATAATCATTGATCATCCGGTCGAAAATGTCTATTCGCTATACGGTCATCTAAGCACCAGCAGATGGAAAAAAAGCCCGGGCGAAGTAAAGAAAGGTGAATTGATTGGATACCTTGGTGATCCGGAGGAATGTTACACCATGCATTCGCATATTCATTTTGGTCTGCGAATGGGCCAAATGGCTGATTATCCAATAAAGGGCGATGCACGATGGCAGGCAGGATATACACATTCCCGGCCGGAGCTGCTTGGCTGGTTTCAACCTTCTCAAATCATCGGGCAAACAGATTCCATGATGGTCTGGCACAAATATATCCAAAAGCGAGAGGATTTTGTGACCGGACGGAGCTTACATGCCGGCGATTTCAAGATCACTTCAGGTAAGTATAACGAAAAGGAAGATCTGGATCAGGTAATAAGAAATGAATTCGGTGATCAGTACAGATTAGCAGACTGGAACGATATTCTGACATTGAGTAATAATATTGAAGAATGGGCAGATAGTATTGGCCTTGCAGAAGGAGAGGAAAACTCTTTGTTAATTTCCAACGATGGGTATAGGATATGGTTGAGCAGACAGTATTATATTTCAAGGTTCAATCATAAAAAGCCCACAAATTATATGGCACACGGTTCAATAAATGACCATTTTGTATGTTTGGGCTCGTGGTTAGGGCTGAACAAGCATGTACTGGCAGTAAAAAAGTAAATCATATTTACAATCAAAATGAATATTAGCTGTTGCTATCCGAATAAGAATGAGCTATAAGTGACTATTTATCATGCACTGTTTTAATATAAATAGCAGATTAACATTATTCCCTTTGCTCAAGAGCCTGACCGGCAAACCAATTACAGTTCCATTGACCACCAGATGCAAATAATGAAATACAACCTAAATAATTAAAAATGAAAAAAACTCTTTTGAAACTCAGTATAATTATTAGCTGTTTATCTTTATTTATGGCTGCTTGTAATTATGATAAAAAAGGTTCAACTGATATTGTTAAATCAGATAAATTAGTAGATATAGGCACCCATAAGATAAGGGTAGTTTTATCAGATATTACAAGTAAATACACCATTATTTTAGAAGCCGGTGGGGGAAAATACTCTGATTCCTATAACCTTATTCAGGACACTTTAGCAAAATCTACCGGTTGCAGGGTGATTAGTTATGATCGTTCCGGATTTGGTCAGAGCGAATTGGGTCCAGATAATTTCAATGCAATCGATGAAGTAAAAGCACTTAAAAAATGTTTAGACCTTCAGGGATTCAATAATAACTACATTCTTGTGGGGCTCTCCTGGGGAGGATTCTTGAACCAGCTTTTTACACAACAATATCCTGAACTGGTTAAAGGGCTTGTTTTAATAGATCCTTTTAATGTAAAATTTGTAGACAGATTTGGCCTTGATAAAATCAATGCGGTGACACCATATTTTGAGAACCCGACCGAAAATCATGAAAAAGCGGGTAATAGACAGGTTGACAATGCACCGATAGCATTTGATAAATTACGTGATTATGAACTTCCGGCAAGTATCCCAGTAACACTTATAACATCAGGCAACCCTCCTTTCGGTTCAGATATTTGGCGAAAATGTCACAAAGAAATGGTAATGAACTCAGAAAATCATCAACTGATAATTGCTGAAGGTAACAACCATGATATTTTAATGGAGAATCCTGAGTTAGTACTAAATACAGTAATAAAATTAACGAAAACTATTAATAAAGAATAGCGCAAGGTGTATGCTTGTACAAAAACATGCCTTTGACTATTACCGGTAGAATTCAGGTGAAAAGGATTGACTGGTAGTAATTTATAATAGATATTAGAAATCTATATTTCAAACCAATAACCGAGGTTAAGGGTTAAAGAAACGGAACAGTATGACGCGAGTGTCGTTCAATCCATTATGAGTGACTGCATCCAGCACCCTAAGGACGTGACACTTTATTCTCCGGTCTATAATCTTATAAGTGGGAATATCCATGTTTTCAACGTTTATGGAGGCAAGAGAATTCTGGGTGACCGCCATAGACGGGAAAGCGTGATATTAAATCTCAATGATGAACTGGTTCGTGGCAATCACTATTATGAACTTACGCTTCTTAGCCCGCAAATGCATGAGAGCGTTAAAACTTATATAAATACACTTCCCCCCATTCCATACAGTGAGAAGGCTGTATCCAGAATCTCAGGGACATATGTTTATGAATCGGGAGACCAGATCGAAATCTTTGTTGATGATGATCGGATACTCATGTCGCTTTCCAGTTTACCGGGGAGAACTAGTCTGCTCTATCAAACTTCGGAAAGGCTTTTCTTCTCCCAGGCGCCCAATTTATAAGTGGAATTGCCCCCGGATAAGCCCGGGCCGGCTAAGGTGATCATGCTGCACTGGGTCAACCGCTGGGGTAAAATGAGACGTGAAAAGGCAGCAAGAATCCTATAGGAAACAATAAATCAGCCTTGGATTAATTATTTTTTTGAATTTCTAATTTAGAAATTATTTAGTAAGCATTTTTCGATTCTCATAGAAAGCAAAATGAATATGTTATATGCGTGCTTTTTCAGCCTCGCGCCAGCGTACACTGGAAACTAATAAATGAAATCAAAGATAAATGGTATATATTTTGTGCTGGTAAATTTAAAATACCAAAATATGAAATCGTCCTACTTAAAACCAATTATCGGAGTTTTGATTCTATTATTCACATCTTTTAGTGCCTGCGAAAAGGAAAAACTTCTGGGTTCAGCCTGCGGTATAGAAAATCCCGATAGAAATTTACCATGGCTTGCAGATATGCTTTATAATATTACTGATGTATCATTACCGGAAATACAGAATGTGGATCTATATAAATATAACACCAGGGATATTATTAAACTATCCTGGAAGAACGATTATCAAATATATGATGCTCCAACCGGTGCTATATATGATTGCGATGGGAATTACCTTTATACGTGCGGAGGTAACCAACCTGTTGACTCCTGTAGTATTTTAGTCAATAAATCACAATATATTGGCAGAATCTGGGAGAAAGATTGAACACTGCAGCCTAACATGCGGTATAATCAATAGGCCCAGCCTCCGCTGAAAGCTACGGCTGGCACAGTTGTCAGGCTTTTTGCATTTCTCCACAGTGGCCTACGCTCTATTTAATAAGATAATTTAACTTTATACATGAAACGTGAAGGCAGTATGAGAGTTTTGCAAAAAGCACGCCACAACGGTCTGAAGCCCGTTGCCGGCCACTTAATCATAGCGCCGACCATTGGCAACAATTAGAAAATGAAAGAAATTACAACTAAATATTTCATTGACAGAAAGCAATGGAGAAAGTGGCTCGAAACGAATTTTGAGACCGAAGATGATATTTGGTTGGAATATCCATTGAAGAAGACAGGTAAAGAAAGAATCTTATACAATGACGCAGTTGAAGAAGCTTTATGTTTTGGGTGGATTGACAGTACAGTTAAATCATTAAACGAAGAGACCTCTATTCAAAGATTTTGTAAACGAAGAAAAAAAACGTCATTCTCACAACCCAATATAGAACGGTTGAAATGGCTCTTTGATAATAATTTGATTCACGTCTCAATAAAAAATGAAGTTTTAAAAATAATTCAACAAGAATTCACTTTCCCAGAAGACATAATTGAGCAGTTAAAATCGGATAAGGCTGTTTGGGAGAATTATGAAAACTTTTCAGAGCCTTATAAACGCATTCGAATTGCATATATAGATAGTGCAAGGAAAAGACCTGATGAATTTAATAAACGTTTAAATAACTTTATTGAAAAGACAAAAGATAATAGACTGATTAAAGGATTTGGAGGAATTGACAAATACTATTGAAAATAAAAACTGTTGCCAACAAAACCTATACGCAATGCCTTTCGGGACACTGCGCATAGCCCAATCGTTCAGGCACATTGACTACTTCGAGCTCGTCCCGGCAAACCGGGGCTCGGTTCAGCTAAAGCTGACCAAAATACCTTCGTGCTTCGCACTCCCGGTCTTTTGAAAAATGTGCCTGAACGCCGCGCTAAACCAAATTGCTTTTGTAACTTTATGTAAGAAATCAGCTTTAACTGGGCTTCGAGCCCAAACGCGCCAGAACATAGTTGCTAAACGCAATTTGGTCCCGCCCCTGCGGGCTTTACTTCAGCTGAGAGCAAGCTCTCGCGGAATCGCCCTCAGTGCGAACTTAGCGGAGCGATCTCACGAACGAAGTGAGTAAACTTCGTTTAGCGCAGCGTTATCGGCAAGCGTTTTTTATGAATATATTAATAAAAATATTTCAGATTCTCTAGTAATAACCATTAAATCTATCATTATGAAGTTTAAAACTATTATGGTAACTAAGGCCATTGTTTGTCTGGCATTTTTCCCGTTTATACTGTTTATCCCCGAGCAGTTCTTTACTTTAGGGGGAGTTACTTTCGGAGTAGGAGCGGCATACGTGGCAAGACTTTACGGTGCTACTCTTATTGGTAATATGCTGCTTTGCTGGTTTGGCCGAAACGCTGAAAAAGGTCCGGTACGGCAGGCCATCGTATTAGATCTATTTTTCTATGACCTGATTGGGTTTATTACCGTTATGGTCTTTTATTTTAATGGAACATTGAACTTGCTTGGATTAAGTGTTGGATTTATTTACCTGTTGCTTACGGTAGGATTTGGTCTTTTTCTTTTTCCCAGGAAGTAATTTACCAAAATCTCTGCTCGCATTTATTGAATTTATTTATCTGGGATCTGACAGGGACAGAGTATAAGTTACAGTCTCTTTAGACTTAACTGTGCAACTGTGTAATATTGATTCGAAGTGATTTAAACCCATTAAATCATTTATTATGTAAATAAAAGATACAGGATAGAATAAAAATCACCAGCCGATAAGATGCGGTAATATGCAATGTACTTTGTCACGATTTTTGCATTGTATGCCATTGACAGGTAATGAATAAAATAATATATTACTTAGTAAAAATCAAAGTCAGTAATACTTAACTAAATCAACAACGGTAATCGGTATGATAGAAAAGTCGCTATCTGACAATCACTTGCAAAAACCTGTGCCACCCCGAGGACTCGGGCCCGTCTACGCCGATGGCTTCGGACTCCGCCCTGCGGGCTTCGTCTGACGCTGTCGGCGGACGGTGCAAAAAGCACGCCACCCCTAGGACTCCCCGGGCATTCGGGACAGGCGGGGCCGTCTACTAACAGTTCTCGCGAGCTCAGCAGGCAAGCCAATCTCGGATCCGCTGACCGTTATAATTTATAATACCAACAAATTAAAGTTATAATAATGGACACAAGATTAATTAAGAATTTTCTGATCTACACATTCTCGATATCATGGATTTCATGGGGTGTGATAGCTATTCTCACACAGGTTAAAGTATTTCAATATGGCTCACCCATAGTAATGGCCGGCATTATACTTGGAGGCATTTCTCCCTTTATTGCTGCTAATATCACAAAATATAAATATGATAAGACCTCCTATAGAGGATTTCTAAGAAGTCATATAAAATTTAAAGTAAATATTGTTTGGTATATATGGCTTATACTTATTCCTTTCTTGATAACTATTATACCATTACTTACAGAATTTTTAGAAACAGGAGAATTGAGACCAATATTAAATGCACCAATTTATATGGTACTTCTATATCTGCCTGTGATGATTATCGGAGGAGGCCTGGAAGAAACAGGATGGAGAGGTATATTATTACCAGAATTACTAAAAAGAACAAACAAAATATGGGCTACTATTATAGTTGCGTTCATCTGGACATTCTGGCATTTACCTCTTTGGCTGGTTGAAGGCAGCAGTCAATCAAGTATTAATATTTTGGGCTTTGGATTCAATATACTGGTAATGTCATTCTTATTCACTATACTATGGGTAAAGACTGAAAGTATCGGGATGGCTGTCATATTTCATGCTTTTTTTAATGCATATCCTATGTTATTATCTGGTGGTGATGCAAACCCTTATATTGTTTTTATTATTAAGATAAGCATAGTTTTATTACTGTTCTTTATTATTTTGAAGGATTCGTTAGGGAAGAATACAAGCACCAATAATAACAATAGCTATAATCAATAACTTCACAAAGCTGACAAACAAACCTAAGCTAGTGCTCATAGCCTGACCGTTATAAGCTAAGAATAGCAGAAAACAAGAAGATTTCTAATTGTCATATTTTGAACGTATTTCTGTACATATTAACGTACTATTTTAATTAATATGATTACAACAACCATATCAGGTTTTAGTAAAAATATTCGAAGGTATTTGGATAGGGTCATTGAAAACTTTGAAACCCTTATTATTAACCGTGTTAAAGATAAAGGAGTTGTAATTATATCACTTGAATAATATAATTCATTATCTCACCCTGCTTGCATGCCTTCGATGAGCTCCGCTTTACTCCGGTTGACTCAGCCCGCAAGTCGGGCTTCATCGAGCATTGAACCGCGCAGCGGGTTTCCGGTTGCCTCAGCCTTCGCTTCCTCCTGCGGCAAGCCTACGGAGGACGAAGAAAGCTTAGGCTAACTAAGTGTGTCATGCTTTTTGCATATCCCCCCTGTAACCTACGCTCTTTTAAATAATATATTCTAACTTTATACAAGAAACGTGAATCGCAGTATGATAAGTGAGCCCGTCTTCGCCGAAGGCTTTGGTTCCGTCGACCGTTAGGCCTAATTATATTATCTAAAATTCAACATCATGAAAAATCTAGCTGTCTATCTTTTAATTTTTATGATTATAGGATCATGTTCTGATACTACAGAGAGAACCTTTCTATCTTTTGATGGTGTAGAAGTAAGCTATAATGTGAATGGAAAAGGAGAACCAGCTTTGATATTCGTTCCTGGTTGGGGTGGGAAGAAAGATGATTTCTTTTATCAAGTTGATTATTTCAGTCAATCCTATCAGACAGTATGTATTGATCTGCCTGGATTCGGTAAATCAGGGAATAACAGAGTGGAATGGACTATGAGTAACTATGCAAAAGATGTTATTGCTTTGATGGACCAACTAAAAATAGACGAAGCTGTATTAGTTGGTCAATCCATGGGTGGTATAGTAATTCTAGAGGTTGCCAGGAAAATTCCAAGCAAGGTTATTGGTGTTGTCCCTCTTGATGTAATAATTAACCTTGAGCCAACATCAACGGAGGAACAATTAGAAAATGAAGTTAAAGGCTGGATGGATTGGGCGAATAATCCAACTTATGAAAAAATGAAATCAATATTTTCAGAAAATACTGATTCAATAATTATAGCAAATACCGTAGATGATATGAAAAATGCTTCCAAGGTTGGTTGGGAAGAAACAATAACCTATGTACTCCAATATCTACGCCTGCCAAATATTCTCGTAAATTTATTAATGGAAATCCCGGTTCCAATACATTGCATTAATAAGGCGGATACTAAGCTAGATCTCGATATGGCCAGAAAGTATAATTCTAATATGTCTGCATCAAGTATCGAGAATGTAGGTCATTTTTTTCTCTTGGATGCACCTGATGAATCTAACGTTTTTATAGAATCAGCAATAAATGAATTCATGAAGATTAAAAATAACAACTAGGCATAACATTATGTATACGCCATATGTAATTGTCACAGCTTTTGCAAACCAGGAACCTATAAAACAGAGAAGAATAACCCAGGCAAAAACTGCGCCAATAAACGACACATGCACTTGACCGTTCAGGCACAATGACTACATCGAGCCCGTCCCGGTAAACCGGGGTTCGGTTCAGCTAAAGCTGACCAAAATCCCTCCGCGCTTCGCACTTACGGTCTTTTGGAAAATGTAAATAAAATGGTTTGAACTTAAAAAATAAACTAATCATTTATTAAACATTTACCCATTATCTTGTCCTGATTTTAATATCAATTCTGGTATCCTGCATGGGGAACGAACAAGAGTCAGCAGCCCGCCCCAATATTCTTATTATTATGTCAGATGATCATGCATTTCAAGCCATTAGTGCCTATTCGGGTCAACTCATACATACGCCGAATATTGACCGTATCGCAGAAGAAGGGATGCTATTTACCAATGCAAGTGTGACCAATTCTATTTGTGCCCCTTCACGTGCAACTATACTAACAGGCAAGTATACCCACCTTAATGGCAAAATCAATAACATCATGCCATTCGACACTACCCAGATGACTTTCCCTCAGTTGTTTTAAAAGGCAGGTTACCAAACAGCTATGTTTGGCAAACTACATTTTGAAATAACCCAAAAGGAGTTGATGACTTTATGATTTTACCGGGTCAGGGAAGTTACATCAACCCAGAATTCATTACTCCGAAAGGTGACACTACCATAACTGGGTATGTGACTGATATTATCACTGATCTTACCCTGGGATGGTTTGACAAAAAACGAAACCCGACAAAGCCATTTATGTTGATGTACATGCACAAGGCACCACACATAGCTTGTTGGCCAAGTGCTGAAAAAATGAAGGAGTTTTCTTAAAAAATCCTTCCCTTAACCAGAAACGCTTTTTGATGATTACACCAACAGAGGCACTGCCGCTAAAACAGCGGAAATGAATCTACTCTATCACATGGACTATACACAGGATTCTAAAATTATGCCTGAGACCATCGAAGAAATGGGTGGCGTTGAGCCGGATATTTCACCCATTATATTATGGTGTAGAATATGCGCTAAAACAATCTCGTAATAGAATGACAAAAGAACAAAAAAAACTATACGATCCCACTTTGGATGCTATCAATGCCGATTTCAAAGCTAATTGGAAAGGAATGACCAATAAGGAGAAAATGAAATGGAAATACCAACGATACATGCAGGATTATTTGGCTTGCATTTCTTCTGTGGATGATAACGTGGGGAGGGTATTGAACTACCTTGATGAAAATAATTTGACTGACAATACTATTGTTGTTTACACCTCCGATCAGGTCTTTTACCTTGGTGAATATGGATGGTTTGATAAGCGTTTTATTTATGATGAGTCTTTTAAAACGCCATTGTTGATAAGGTGGCCTAACCAGATCAATGCTGGTATCAACAGTGAAAAGATGGTGCAAAACCTGGATTTTGCCCAAACGTTTTTGGAAGCTGCCCAAATAAAAGCACCAGCAGACATGCAGGGAGAGTCTTTAATGCCGCTTTTAAAAGAAGATCTCCAGAAATGGGATCGTGATGCCGTTTATTACCACTATTATGAATATCCTGGTTGGCACTCTGTAAAAAGCCATTATGGTATCGTTACTAAGGATTACAAGTTAATACACTTTTGTTACGACATAGGTGAATGGGAACTCTGCGATCGTAAAAAAGATATGCATGAAATGAAGAATTTTTTACCATGACCCTGAATATAAAGATATTGTAGTGGAACTAAAAGAAAGACTCTCCGAGCTAAGAATCAAATACGGAGATTCGGATGAGTTGCAGCAACAATATTTGGACATGACCAAAAACACCAACTCTAATGTCAGTGAGTCAGTATCAAATAAATCGAAACAATAATTATATAAGCTTTAGAAATTGTAAATCATTATGAGAAAACTAAAATATAGGGGAGGTAGCAATTTGTATAAGTAATGGCAGAGAAAGTATTAATTATCAAGGTTTTCAGGCCGCAAAAACTGCGTAGCGGTTTGACAGGAAATTACCACGCAATCTGCCATTACTCATACAATTTACCGTTAGCTGTCATAAAATCCCAAATAACCGTTTTGACTGATGGGCAAATAAATCTTAACTTGCATTAAACTAACCTTTCAAAACCATGGCTGCACACCAGAATAAACTATCCCGTTTCTGGCAGGAGTTAAAAAGACGTAGAGTCATACATGTTATTGCTGTATATGCTTCTGCCGCATTCGTTATTATTGAGCTTGCAGGCAATCTTACGGAGCCTCTGAACCTTCCGGCCAGCCTTACAACCATTGTGATTATTGTACTTGCAATCGGTTTCCCCCTGGCTATCATTTTATCATGGCTCTATGATCTTACCTCAGGAACCTTCGAACGAACAAAGCCAATGGCAGAAATCCCGGAAGAGGGAAAAGCCGGAGTGCCAAATGCCTGGAGGATTGTCACTTATATTAGTTTCGCGGTAATTGCAGGGCTTATAGTCCTGAACATTATTACCAGAAGCGACCTTATTAAGCCAGGGATGATACAATCAATGGTCGTTCTTCCTTTCGACAATTACACCGGTGATGAGCAACTGGATTATGTGGCTGCCGGTATGCACGCTTCTCTTATTGGGGATATGGGGAAAGTGGGCGCCCTGCGTGTAATTGGGACGACCTCTTCCAACGTCTTTAAAAATACAGATAAATCAGCGCCCGATATTGCTGAAGAATTAAATGTCGATTTAGTGCTTGAACCCACTCTTACGTGTTATGGCGACACTGTTTGCATACTTGTGAGGGCGATCGCAAACTTTCCCGAAGAAAAACAGATCTGGGTAGCTGAATACAGGGAGGATAAGAGTAAAATACTGAGTCTTTATAACCAGGTAACGAAGCAGATAGCTGATAAAGTGAAGATTGAGTTAACGCCTCAACAGGAACGACTATTAGCGAACGCCAGAGCCGTGAACAAACATGCATATGATCATTATTTAAAAGGTTTATATTATTGGGATCAATTCACTCCAGAAGCTCTCCAGCTGGCACTTGAATATTTTAATAAAGCCATTGAAATAGACCCTGATTGGGCTGATCCTTATGCAGGAGTAGCTTATTTCTGGGTTGCACTTCATCAGTTCAGCCTAGCTCCACCATCTGTTACCATACCAAACATGTATAATTCCCTGAATAAAGCCATTGAATTGGATCCAAATTCAGGATTTGTGCGTTACGTTAATGGATTGGTCTCCGTTTGGACCGGTTACGAATGGGAGAAGGGTGAGCACGAATTTCTTCAACTTTTAGAAATAAATCCAAATCATGCATTGGGCCATATGTATTATGCTCACCTGCTTTCAATCCTTAGAGAGGTTGATGAGGCACTCTATCATTGTCAGGTCGCCCTGGACCTGGACCCTCTTAATCCAATGATCCAATCACTGTCGACATTGGTTTTATCAAATGCTGGTGAGTATGAAGAATCTATTTCCATGGCTGAAAAAGTACTTGCTCTGATTCCCGATCAACCGGTAGCAATTGCAAATCTTAGTGGCACTTATATGATTACAGGAGAACAAAGAAAGTCCCTCGAGTACTGGACGCAATTCACTGAATTGGACAGTAAAAGCCGAGATAACGTTCTTTCAACATTTGATCAAGAAGGATTTGATGCAGCATTGCATTTATTTATTAACTATATAGAAGAAGCAGGCAATGAATTATTACCTATGGATTTCGGTCAATTATATGCTCTTGCAGGAAATGAAGTGAAGGCGATATATTGCTATAATAAAGCTCTTCAGGAGCGCAGCCCGATGTTACCTTACATAACAACTGTTTATCATGATGGAGGTCCCTTTAAATTATATGATGCAGGGTTCGATTCTCTATTAGTGAAGTTGAACCTTCCTCTTGACTAAAATTATAATCTGATTGGACGATGTCTGTTCACTCAAATTAACCTTCATATGACAATAACTGAATGATAAATAATTATATGATTATTAAGATAATAACGACAGCTAACATAGTATAATAGCCTTTTTAATAGTTTTATACTTCACCGTTAGGTGCCATAAAAATAGAATATGTTATGAACAAAGTTTTACTAATACCGCTGCTTTTTATCTTTTTGATTAGCTGCCAAAACAAGAAAGAAACTGAAGAACTAAATAAGTCAATTGTTAATAAATGGCTTACCGAGGTCAGTAAGGAGAATTTTGAAGAGCTCTTTAATGAATTATGGGCCGATAATTGTAAACAATATTTCAATTCCAGCTCAGAGGCTGTTGAATATGAGGACTTCAAACAGATGATCCATAACTTATACACAGAATATCCAGTGATACATCACGAAGTACACGAAATTATTGCTCGTGGTGATAAGGTCGTTGCGAAATTCTCAGCAGAGGTGTTTCATGACACGATTATGTTTGGTGTACCAGCGTCTGGAAAAAACATTGAGTGGAATGCTATGGCAATATTTCAATTATCTAATGGAAAAATCCAAACACGCTGGGAAATAACAGATCTGCTAGGCATGTATGAACAGCTTGGTATGGAACTTCAACTTAAGGAAACGATCGATAAATAAACATATAAAAAAGTTACGGCACACAACATGCGGTATAAGCAATCCTAACATTTATTAAACTGTACTACTAGTAGTACAAATTAACCCACACTTGTCAAAATTTCGTAACTTAGTTAAATGCATCCAAATTATTAACCAGCAATTCCCAGGTCATGCCAAGCGTTATTGATGGATATAATTATGACATTTTTATAAGCTGCCACCAGAAGGATAACAAAGGAGATAGATGGGTAAGTCAATTTGTTGAGGCATTTGTGGAACAGGCTTTAAAAGATGTTTGTGGCATTGAAGGTTTTGTAGGAGTAACCGCTCAGGAAATGTTGGAAATGATGAACGGATCACATGCACAAATATCAGGGTCATGTGGATGTACTTCTAAAATGGTCCTGGATGGAAATTGGATAGTTGTAACCGTAAGCAAGAATGATTAACTGTTTAACTAAAGCATCTACAAAATAGCCTTTATGCAATTTACTTAAAAGAACCATAAAACCAACCAACCCCTAATAAAATGAAAAAGAAACTTAGAATTCCTCTGTTAATGATAATTGGGATTATGCTTAGCGTTCTTGGTTATTCCCAGGATACAAAGTCGTTCAACATCCAGTTTAAAGAGATCCCGCTTGAAGACAAGCATAGCTTTACAGCCTGGCGGGTCGATTATTACATTTGTACGGGTATAGCCTATGCAAAAAGTATGGGACAAAGTGTTGAAGATTTTGCCGAGTTTGTTGGGAAACATCATGGACTTGGAAATCCTGAAACTGCAACATTAGCTTCAGTTGCTTATGCTGGTCATACTGTCCTGACGAGTTATCCGGGTGGCACTATTGAAATAATCTCCGAATCTGATTCAATGCTTGTTTATAAAACCAATCGCCCTTATAAAGATTACTATAAGGATGGACCAATGCTGGGTGTAACACTTGATGAATTTGAAAAATACTTCTGGGGCCATGTTGCCATTATGGCAGGCAAGTTAAATATGAATTTAAAGTATGAGATAAAAGAAGACGAAGTTATCCAAACGGTGACTTACAAAAAGTAGATTCAAAGGAAAGCTGGCAATAACATGCTGTATAATTAATCCCGAGGACCCTTGACTAATCATACCTCCGACCGTTACAAACCATTTTAACACATGAGAAATATTCTCTTAATTGTATTAGGATTTCTCGCATTAGGTGCAATTGGAGGAGGTGCAGTATTGATAATTTCCCCCACAGGTGAGTTGATCGGAATGCCGTTATCTGAATTAAGAAATTCTCCTTTTAATAGTTTTCTTATACCTGGAATTATTTTATTTTCAGTTCTTGGGCTTATTCCGTTGTTGCTGATAATTGCGTTACTAAAGAAACCAGAATTCAGGCTGTGCGAACAAATCAATTTATTTAAAGATATGCACTGGTCATGGACATTTACCGTATATATAGCTTTTACGCTAATTGGTTGGATACAGATCCAAATAGTGTTTCTTCAATCTGTTCATTGGCTGCACACCTTTTATATGTTTTATGCTGTCGTTATTATTATTATTGCTTTATTGCCACAGATAAGAATCTTATACAAAAAGTAAAATGCTTAAACATAGCATAAATAAAAACGGTTTGTAACATGCGATATAATTAATCCCGAGTGCCCGGGAAGGAGCATACACTGGACCATTATGCTTCAATTTCGATAAGATTATACAAACTTTAATATGATACAAAATAGTAACCGAGAACGTTCAATGATCTTAATATCTATACTTCTACTATTCACTCAGAGTAATTGTACATATCTTCAAAAAGATCCAGATTTGAATTTAACTGAGGGTACTGTTGAAAAAATTGATGAAGTGATTCAAACTCTTTATCAAAACGATCAGTTTTCAGGGGTAGTATTGGTTTCTGTAAAGGGCGACGTGATTTATGAAAAAGCTGTTGGATACGCGAATCTTGAAGATAGTATTCCAAATACCCTTGATACGAAGTTCCGTATTGCATCATTTACCAAACCCATTACTGCGATGTTAATTCTCCAGCTTGAAGAGGATGGGCTGATCAAACTGGATGGTAAACTGACGGATTATTTGCCGGAATATACCGTTAAAGGTGGAGAGAAAATTACGATCCATCAACTCTTAATTCATACCGCCGGTATTACCGGACATCCCCGGATCCCTGATTTACTTGATATAGAAAAATTGCATTATACGTGAGAGCAATTACTACAGCTTATTATGACCTTCGACCTAATTTATGAGCCGGGGGACGGAAGTGAATATAGCAATTTTGGATATGCACTTCTTGCAATGGTAATAGAAAAGATAACTGGCAAATCATACGATGAGGTGATGTATGAAAAGATTTGTGAACCTGCTGGAATGACCAGTACCATGTCAGACATTACAGAAAAACCGATTCAAAAACGTGCCGTTGGATATACCCATGATTATTTCAACGGCATTGTGGAAGCGCCTTTCCTGGATAGGTCCTTTGTCTTAGGTACCGGGCAGTTAATATCAACGGCAGAAGACCTTTACCTGTTTGACATAGCCCTCTACACAGATAAATTATTATCTGGAAAAAGTAAGGACCTGTTTTTTAATAAATATGGATGGCATCCGGCAAGATATCACTACGGAAATAATTTTAAAAGGATATTATGTTACAATCTTGAAGGCAGCATCAATGGATTTCAAAGTCATACTCAAAGAATCGAAAAAGACACAATATTGATTGTAGCACTGCGAAATGTAAAAGAAGCAGTTTATGAGAATCAAATAGTTGTAAAATGGCCAGACGCAATAGCTTCGCCGATAATTTCAATATTGTACGATGAAGACTACAATTTGACGAAGATGTCAGGGGCTTTTGCAGTCTTTAAAGCGCTTATTGAATCAGGAAAGTATGAAGCTGATAATAAATCCGATGAAATCAGAGAGCAACAGGAAAAATATTACATTGACAAGAATGAATTTGAGTTTTTTGAGCAAGAGCTGAGAAAAAAGAATATGCTTAAGCTAGCGGATATATATAGCAAATTAAAAAGAGAATTTTAAGCAAATAAATCACAGCATGACAAAGTATATAAAATATTAGGCGGAAAATGCTAATTTAAAAGGCATTCTACTTACTAAGCATTGAAAAGGTTTGATATGTAATTGACCTGAAATACCAAACGTTTCACATACCCGGTCGTTAGGTGTCATATATACAAATATTCCTGTTTGACTCGTAGTCAAATAAATCTTAAATTACAGTACACTAACATATAAACCCATGGCCGGACCACAGAATAAGCTATTACGTTTCTGGCATGAGTTAAAAAGACGCAGGGTAATACATGTTATCACTGTTTATGCTTCTGCTGCGTTTGTTATCATTGAACTTGCAGGCAATCTTACTGAGCCACTGAATCTGCCAGACTATTTATCTATAATTGTGATTATTATCCTGGCAATTGCTTTCCCCCTTGCTATCATCTTATCCTGGTTGTATGATCTCGCATCCGGATCCTTCGAACGAACAAAACCAATCCCGATAATTCGGTATTTTCTGTAGTCTTAACCGTTATGACTAATAGAAGAATTCCACAATCAAACCTCAGAGACTGACCCTTAAGTTTGAAAACAAGAGTATACAGGACACATCAAGCAATCCTACTTTTCCTTATCCTTTTCCTTAATGAGTGACACATACCAAAGTACCCCAACACCCAGGAAGAATAATCCTAACCCTCCCAGTAGATAAAACAATAATTGAGTTGCTAACAAAGCCTTTTCCATATCATTTTCTTTTTAAGTTCGCGTGGTCAAAATTAGATACTTGCTTTTATCAAACAAAATAATAATTTCTTCCAAAGGATTCAGGGCCACATACTAATCATGCTGCTGATCTTTCAAAAAAATGTCGTAAAACCGCTCAAATGCAATGTTGGTTTATAATGAACCATTGCAGATTTCTTCGTAACTTACCTATTTAAACCCAATAACTATTTAATTGAGTCTACAACAGTGCATTCAGACTTGAACATTACAACCAATTTCAAAATAACCTACCCATTAAATTCTTAAGAATGAAATCAAAATCAAATAAAACACTCCCAATTATAACAGGTGTTGTCACTTTAGGGTATTTGTTAATTATAGCAGCGGCATTCTTTCAAGGCTCGCTTTCTTTTTCAAAGCTGATCGATATTTTTTTAATAGTCCTCTTGCTTATTTTATTGGCGGGCTTCGCTTTGTCCTGGACGAGGAAGAAAATGGCTGGTATTATGCTTATGGCCTGGAATGCAGGCATTTGGATTTATGACATTTATCTTGTCAGAGAGATGGACTACAGCATGCTAAGCGCAATAACTTCTTCTGTTATGGTTATTGGTGCACTATTTATGCTTGAATGGTTTAAAACTACCAGGGCAATAATACCCTCGGTACAACAGCAATGGAAATTTATACTTCGTGTGCTTATACTCAATTATACTGTTCTATATTTCATTGTTGTGCTTTCAGAACTTGTACGCGGAGAGACAGTTGAATATCTGAGTTTCCCCTTCATCATATACCCGTTGTTGCTTTTGATATTTTTGGTGGGCTTCCTGTTATCATGGAAAAAGGAGTATCATGCAGGATTAATATTTCTCTTTTGGTGTGCAATTTTGGTTTTTGGAAATGTTGCCTATTCTGAACTTCGCCAACTTGGGCCATGGGCCTTATTTGGCTTCCCAATTCTGCTCCAGGGATTATTTTATTTAAAAAACCACCAAGAATTTAGAGCAAAATAGATTTGGTATTTGAAAATTAATATCAATATGCTTAACTAAAAAGTAAGAACAGAAATAATAAAAGAAGAGAAAGCTGGCTTTAACAAAGGTGCATAAGTAATGGCAGAAGAACTACCAAATATCAAGGATTGTTGCCCTTTCACCAGGATCGGAGCTAATTATAGAAGGGAATATACTTCATAATGGTTTGACAGGTGACTACGCTATCTGCCACTAATTATACAATTTACTGTTAGCAACCTTTTAAACATAACCTATGAGACAGATAATTCTATTATTAGCAATCACTTTTATTAGTAAGGTATCGGCGTTTGGACAAATTCCAAATGACAGTATTTATGCAAGTTGGTGGGAGAATAAGAATAGTTCAATTTTCTGCCAGATTGATTCCGGAAAATTTCCTGGAACTACTTATGGATACTTAAAGATTGACAATAACGGGCAGACCCTTGTTCTTGATTTCCAATTAACCAATACAGTGCTGGACATTGAAAAAGATCCATATCAAGTATATGATAATAGTACAAAGAAATATTCAACCAAGACAACCAGCGGAAAAACTATTATAACCTATGAAACATACGCCCTGGCTAACGTATTGACTATAGGATTAAATGGCGATCAATATAAGATAGGAACCATTGATGGAGCTTGTGATATGCCAATACCAGGAATGACTTTCAATTATTGTAATGAAACGGCTGTTGAGTATTTAACTCTGTTTAATACAAAGCCGTTAGAAATGACAACGACCAGACAATTAATGAAAGATAGAGGAATAAATTATCCTGAAGCAAAAACTATTGCGAAACAGATAACCTTGCTTCCTGGATCAACTTTAGTAATAACAATTTGGAAATAAAACGGTTGACAATATGGTATTTACTACATGCTCCACCCATTCTGTAAATGGCCAATAGATGATCACCTGGGAAGATAAGAAAGCATATTATGAAATTGAATAATTGATGAACCGCTAGTCTTCTATACTGAACCTTTATAAGAACTTAAATCATCAAGCTGACCGTTAGAAAAATTAATCTTAAATTGCATAAACCTAACATCTAACGATTATGTCCTCAAACCAGAATAAGTTATCCCGTTTCTGGCAGGAGTTAAAAAGAAGAAGAGTATTACATGTTATTACCGTATATGCTTCTGCCGCTTTTGTTATCATCGAGCTTATTGGCAATCTGACTGAGCCACTAAATCTACCTGCCAGTCTGTCGACCATTATTATTATTGTCCTGGCGGTTGGCTTTCCCCTGGCCATAATATTATCATGGTTATATGACCTTACTTCGGGAAGCTTCACACGGACAAAACCACTGGAAGATATCCCGGATGAGCAGGAGGTTAAAGTACCAAATGCCTGGAAGATTGCCACCTATGTGAGCTTCGTCGTCATTGCAGGGCTTATAGTCCTGAATATTGCTGCCCGGAGCGACCTTATTAAACCCGGAATGATACAGTCTCTGGTTGTTCTTCCTTTCGACAATTACACCGGTGATGAGCAATTTGATTACGTGGCTTCAGGCATGCACGCTTCTCTAATTGGAGATATCGGTAAAGTGAGTGCACTGAGGGTGATCGGGGAAACCTCATCCAATGTATATAAAGAAACCGACAAGTCAGCACCCGATATTGCGAAAGAACTAAATGTGGATTTGGTACTTGAACCAACTCTTACCTGTTATGGCGACACTGTTTGCATACTCGTGAGAGCAATTGCTCACTTTCCCGAAGAGAAACAGATCTGGGTTGCTGAATACAGTGAGGATAAAAGCAAAATACTGAGCCTGTGGAACCGGATTACCAAGCAAATAGCTGAACAAGTGAAGGTTGAATTAACTCCTGAAGAAGAACGATTGCTCGCCAAATCAGTTTTAGTGGACAGGGATGCCATAGATGCTTATCTCAGCAGCTACGCCCACTGGGATGACCTGAATGAGGAAAGCGTAAGAAAAGCCATCGAATACCTGAACGATGCCGTTGAAAAGGAACAGGGATGGGCCCCTCTCTATACAGGTTTGGCGCAGCTATGGGGAATTCTTGTGCAAATAGGAGCTGAGCCAGCACAAACAGGAATGCCCAAAGTATTTGGCTATCTGGACAAAGCAATGGAACTGGATCCGGACTTCGCCGATTTACATTTCAACAAGGCTTGTTTTGGGGTCTGGCTGGAATGGGACTGGGAAAAAGGCGAGAAGGAGTTCCTGGAAGCCCTGGCCATCAACCCCAGTGACGTCATGTCACGTATCTATTACGCTCATTTACTGGGAATCCTTCAAAGAAATGAGGAGGCCCAACTGCAGGGAAGAATAGCTGTGGAATTGGAGCCCTTAGATCCGTTGATCCATGGATTATATGCCGCAGTATGTGCGTTTACTAAAAACTGGGAAGCTGCCATGGAACATATTGATAAAGCACTGGCGCTGGATCCGGACCACTGGTTTGCGCTCCAGCTCTCGGATATGGTGGCATTTCATCTGGGAGACTATGACCGGGTTCTTCAGGCATGGGAAGATTTCTTGCCTTTTCCTGTAACATTTTTTGATTCTATCCAGACCCTCTACAGAGATCAAGGTATCTATGCAGCTTATGAAAGGGTGGTTCAGGAAATGATCAATACAGGATACGGTACACCTGTTGATTATGCAGCCAGGTTCAGCTACCTGCATCAATATGATAAAGCATTAGAGTGGCTGGAGATAGGATATGAGGTCCACGATCCCAATATGCCTTATATAACCACCGGTTTTTATGTTCTCGATTCTCTGTACAAAGATCACAGATTTCTGTCCATTATTGAAAAGATGGATCTGCCCCTTCCAGAATCTTATTAAAGAATGTTATTACAAGTATTAAGTAATTACGACAGCTAACATTGTGTATATGCCATTTTTAATTGTCACAAGTTTTGCAGCACAAAAACTTATTTTATCGAGAATTAAAAATAAGGCAAAACTTGCGCCAATAAACGGCACATACACTTAACCGTTATCGGTAAGATTTTGAAAAAGAATGACCTATATGGAAGCATGAAATGATGGAGATTAATAAGCCAAGACTTCTGAGCAACTTATGCAAGTTATGCGAGTTAAGCCTTGCCGCTTAAGAACCGAATAGTATTACATTATTGGATTTAAAGATATTTAATAAGATGAAAAGAACTCGAATGATCAGCATTCCGTTTGTTATTATCGCCACTTTTGTGGCATGTACGACGCCACAAGAAGAATCTGAACGCAATTCAGCCAGCGAAGACATTGAGCGTATACATCAGATTAGTGTGGCCATTGACAGTGCATATGCCACAGGAGATGGCACCGCGATGGCTGCACTTGTAACTGAGGACGTTATTTGGATGCCTCCGGAAGAACCTACAATAATTGGACGGGCCGAAGTTGAGAAGCGATACACGAATATGTTCGGTGAGCTTCAAAGTCGGTTTAAGGACATCAATCACACGTTGGAGTTGGACGAAGTTCTAGTGTTCGGTGACTGGGCGATATCGCGTGGACGCTGGCGACTTGAGATGACACTCTTGGCTGTGTCCCGCTCAGTTGTGTCCACTGGAAAGAATACACACATGTATCGACGCCAACCTGACGGTCGATGGTTGATCGCGCGCAACATCTGGAACAGCGATGCACCAGTGCTTCGAGGACCAGAGTAGTAGTTGACTAAATTAGGAATGCCATCCAACAACTCTTGAACCTGACAGCCTAGCTCTGTCACAATCCTTACAGCTAGAGTGCAGATTATGCAAGCGTAAAAACTAAAAGTACATATGAATTAAGTCCAAAATCCAACCGATAACATAGTCTATATGACATTAAAACGGCATATAGCTTTGACCGTTAGCGGCAATTAAAATCAACCATGTTTCGAAATTGAATCTAAAAAGAATCATAGTAATATCAAGTATAGCATTGCTTCTTGTCACTGGGGTAATAACTATAATCATAGATTATTTTGAAATGAGGCAAGTTTCAATGGACTTATATATTAGCAAGTATAGCATAGAGTATTTAAGTAACCAGGCATCTGTGCTAATTTTGATAATTACTTTAA
>Ga0272441_10003343_pt1 | contig 30579 bp, 16 predicted proteins | sample SSMProp6N_FD_193582 | JGI IMG/M metagenome (GOLD analysis project Ga0272441, IMG submission 193582) | Marine sediment archaeal communities from Little Sippewissett salt marsh, Falmouth, MA, United States - SSM-Prop-6N | ecosystem: Environmental > Aquatic > Marine > Wetlands > Sediment ... | reverse complement strand
GGCCGCCGCTTCAGAAGCAGCACAACATGCCCGACTGGCCCGAGGCGACGCTGTTCGTGGGCTCCAAGGGCATGCTGATTGCCGACTACGGCCGGTTCAAGCTGTACCCCGAGAAGGACTTCGAGGGCGTCCGCCGGCCGGTGCTGGCGCCCCGTCACGTCCACCACCAGCAGGAGTGGATCACGGCCTGCAAGGAGGGCACGGCCAAGACCGGCAGCCACTTCGGCTACTCCGGCCCGCTGACCGAGACCGTCCTGCTGGGGACCGTCGCCTTCCGCGCCGGCGAGAAGATCCACTGGGACCCGCTGAACCTGAAGGTCACCAACTGCCCCAAGGCCAACGCGTATGTCCGCCGCGAGAACCGCAAGGGATGGGAACTGTAGGCGCCGAGCCCGTCAAGGGAGAGAGAGATGGACCGCAGATCGGGACTGACACGGCGTGAGTTCATGGGCGCTGCCGGCAGCACGGCTGCGTTCATGATTGTTCCGTCACACGTTCTTGGGCGAGACGCCCCAAGCAACCTGGTCAACATCGCGGTTGTAGGTTCAGGGGGGCACGGGGCCTTTGTCGTTACCCAGATGCTCAGGGCGGGAGGAATCAACGTCGCTGCGCTCTGTGACGTGGACTCGGAGTTCGCCCGCCACATCGAAACGCAGGAGTACGGCAGCCGCAGGATCATGGGGCTCTACAGGCAGTTCCCCAAGGTCCCGAAGTACAGAGACTTCCGGGTCATGCTCCGCAAGGAGAGGGACAATATCGACGCGGTTGTGGTCACGACACCGGAGCATATACACATCTCGGCCGCCGCGATGGCCATGAAGATGGGCAAGCACGTCTTCTGCTCGAAGCTGCTTGGGCACAACATCCATGAGATACGCCTCGCAGAGCAGTTGGCCGAGCAGTACGGCGTGATCACCCAGATGGGGATCGGCAACCACACGAGCGAGATCTTCCATCAGGCGGTCGAGATCATCCAGGCCGGTGATATCGGGGCAGTCAAAGAGGCATACGTCTGGTGTGACAACGAGTGGGACCGGTACCGCGGACCCAAGGCCTGGCCGCCGAGGGCCGTGAGGGGCTACAACCCCGAGCACGCGGACAGGCAGTTGAGGGAGAAGAAACCCATCCCGGCACACATCGACTGGGACCTGTGGCTGGGGCCGGCGGCATACCACCCGTACCCGGGCTTCGGACGCGGGTTGTACCATCCCTCGAACTGGCGCAGTTGGTGGTCCTTCGGCAACGGGAGGATTGGAGACATCGGCCCTCACGCCGTCGACCTGGTATTCTGGGCACTGGACCTCAAGTACCCGTTGACCGCTGAGGGGACCGGGCCCGGCCGGGCCGGGCTGGAGCGCGTACCGCCCTGGCAGAGAGCCACGTGGACGTTCCCGGCGCGGGGAGGGAAGCCGCCCGTGACGGTGAAATGGTGCCACGGGAACGTGCGTTTTGAGGAGTTGAGAGGCTTGGACCTGCCCCACGATTGGCCCATTGCCATACACTTCGTCGGGACGGAGGGGAGGCTGACCATGCAGATCGAGAGGGGGCCCGCCGGTCCAATGGAGTTGTACCCGAAGGCAGAGTTTGCGAACTACAAGCCGCCGCCACGTACGCTCCCGCGATCGCCTGGGGGTGAGTATCGGCAATGGATAGAGGCAATCCGAAGCAACAAGCCGGCGAGGGCCGAGATGCCCTTCAGCTACTCAGGGCCCTTGTGCGAGACGTTGGCGTTGGGGAATGTGGCCTATCGCGTTGGCAAGAAGCTCAAGTGGGATCCGGTGCGCCTGAAGACGCGGAATGCTCCCGAGGCGGACCGGTTCATTCAAGGCGGTTACCGTTTAGGATGGGAGCTGGACAAGCCCAGGATACCAACCGAGGCTCCGTCAGAAGAGACGGGGTAATGCACCAGGAATGCGGATAAGGTGGTCCAATGGCGGATTGGGCGCGGCATTGGGAAAGGTCTCACGGATGATCGAATCGACGTGCGGCAGACGGAAGGCAGTTCTCGTCCTCATCGCGGTGTTGGCGGGCCTTCAGGGCGTGACCGCCCGGGCCGCCGAGGAAGGCTGGACGCAGCTTGGCCCCGACGCGCTGCACAACAGCGAGCAATGGCTTGTTGCCGGCGACGTGGCGCTCAATCCCGACCAGCCCAGGCTGCTTGTGGGTAGGCCCGGCACGGGCGTGCTGATCAACGGGAGAGTCGGCAAGTGTCCCAGCCTCGTCACGAAGCAGGTGTTTCAGGACGTCGAGCTGCACGTGGAATTCCTGGTGGCCAAGGGTTCGAACTCGGGCGTGATCTTCCATGGCAACCACGAGATCCAGATCCTCGACAGCGCCCACGTCAAGCAGCCCACCGGCGGCGATTGCGGGGGCGTCTACCCCCGCGCCGAGGCGAAGCCGACGTACCGGCACATCGACAAGGGCTCGCCGCCGCGGGTCAACGCCGCCCTCCCGCCGGGCAAGTGGCAGACGTTCGAGATCCTCTTCCAGGCGGCGCGGTTCGACAAGGCGGGCAAGAAAACCGCCCACGCACGGTTCGTCAAGGTCGTGCACAACGGCAAGGTGATCCAGGAGAACGTGGAAGTCCCTTACGCCTGCGGCCCCAACTGGGACCGCAAGCAGCGCCCCCGCGGCGTGATCGTCTTCCAGGGCGATTACGGCCCGGTTGCCTTCCGGAACATCCGGGTCCGGCCATGGAAGCCCGGCGGCGGCGAAAGCAGGCTCAACGTCCCGCCCGAGGGCTTCACCGCGCTGTTCAACGGCAAGGACTTCACGAACTGGCGCGTCCACCCGAAGGTCCGGGCGTTCTGGTCGATCGAACGCGGCGTGCTCAAATCGCCCGGCCTGCTGAAGGAATGGGGCGCGGACCTCGCGACCGTGAAGAGCTACCGCGACTTCGTGCTGATGCTCGAGTTCCGCATGCCGACGATCTCCGACAGCGGCATCATGTTCCGCCGGCTCATCCCGCAGATCCCCGGCTTCGGGACCCAGGAGCAGTTCAACCTGCGGTCCAGGGGCGGGATGGGCCACCTGGAGAGCTACTACTTCCTGCCGAAGGAGACCGCGAAAAAGCACGGCCTCAAGAAGGAGGAGGAGCCCCACGTCCGGCACGTTGACCCGAAGGTGGGGGTGTGGCACAAGGTGAAGATCACGGTGCGCGGCCGGGCGATCACCACCGAGTTCGACGGCGAGGTCCTGCTGGATAAGTTTCAGTACCATGATTGGATGCTCAACATGGAGCCCGCGCCGATCCGCCTCCAGAAGCACAAAGTCGTCCACGGCGACAACCTGGGCAAGGAGAACCCCTGCCCGATCGAGTACCGCAACCTCTTCATTAAAGACCTCTCGCCCGCGGAGTAGGCGGGCGGGTCCGGCGGTCCATGTCCGCTTCCGCACTGTTCCACAAGGAGCGAACGAAGACGGGTCGGCTTGTGGTCCGCCCGGCATTGTGGCCGTCGGTCCCTTGTGGATTCCATCAAGGAGCATTCGATGAAACGTATGGCGCCTGTATTGCTGCTCGCACTGACACTCGTGGCGACCGCCCCTGTCCACGCGGACGTGAAGCTCTCGGGCGTGTTCGGCGACCACATGGTCCTCCAGCAGGGCCGGCCCATCCGCCTGTTCGGCACGGCCGCGCCGGGCGAGGAGGTCACCGCCGAGTTGGCGGGCAAGTCGGCCAGCGCGAAGGCGGGCGCCGACGGGCGCTTTCGCGTGGAGCTGCCGGCGATGGATGCTGACGGCAAGGCGCTTACGCTCGTGGTCAAGGGCAAGAACACCGTCCAGCTCACCGACGTGCTGCTGGGCGAGGTGTGGATCTGCTCGGGGCAGTCGAACATGGAATGGAGCGTTGGCGGCTCGCTGAACGCCAAGGAGGAGATCGCCGCGGCCGATCGCCCCACGATTCGCCTGTTCAACGTCCCCGGGCACGTCGCCGGGCCCAAGCCGTTGACGGACGCGCGCGGCCACTGGCAGGTCTGCACGCCGCAGACCGTCGGCGGGTTCTCGGCGGCGGGCTACTTTTTCGGCCGGGAACTCCAGGAGAAGCTGGACGTGCCGATCGGCCTGGTCGGGACCAACTGGGGCGGCACGCGGATCGAGCCCTGGACCCCGCCGACGGGCTTCGAGCAGGTGCCCTCGCTGAAGGACTACGTCGAGAGCATCCGCCGGAGCGACCCGGCCACGCCGGAGGGCAAGGCAAACAACAGGAAGTACCTGGCCGCCGTGGAGAACTGGCTGCAGCGGGCGAAGGAGAGCGTCGAGGCCGGCAAGCCGTTCGGCGCCCCGCCTCGGGCCAACCTCCAGCCGAAGGGCGGCGCGACGCACATCTACAACGGAATGGTCCACGCGCTGGTGCCGCTGAGCGTGCGGGGGGCGATCTGGTACCAGGGCGAATCCAACGCCGCCGACGGCCTGCGCTACGAGCTGCTCACCGAGGCCCTGGTCAAGGGCTGGCGGAGCGTGTTCGAGAACGACGACATCTCCTTCTACTGGGTCCAACTGGCGAACTTCCAGGCGCCCAGCGACAACCCGGCCGGCGGGGGGTGGGGCCCCGTCCGCGAAGGCCAGCGCCGCGCGCTGCGAATCCCCAAGACCGGCATGGCCGTGATCATCGACATCGGCGAGGCCCGGAACATCCATCCGAAGAACAAGCAGGATGTCGGCAAGCGGCTGGCGCTGTGGGCGCTGGCGAAGGACTACGGCAAGGACGTCGTCTACTCCGGCCCACTGTACAAGTCCATGAAGGTCGAGGGCGACACGATCCGGATCGCCTTCGATCACGTCGGCGGGGGCCTGATGGCCGGCAAGAAGGAGGGGCTCAAGCCCACCGTGGAAGTCCCCGGCGCGAAGCTGACCCAGTTTGCGATTCAGGCCGGAGACGGCACGTGGCATTGGGCGGACGCGAGGATCGACGGCGAGACGGTCGTCGTCTCGGCCGAGGGCGTGAAGGACCCCAAGCACGTCCGCTTCGGCTACCAGTCGAACCCGGTCGGCATCAACCTGTACAACAAGGCCGGCCTGCCGGCCTCGCCGTTCACGACGGAGTAGCAGGGAACATGGTGGCAATCTGCGGAATTCCTCACGTGAGTGCGGCGCCTGCGATGATTGCCGCGCTGCTGACCGCGTGGTTCTTCTGCGCGCAAGCTCGGGCCGTTGAGCTTCCTCCGGAGACGCCGCTTTGGGACAAGCCGCCTGCTCCCAACGCCCCCAAGGAGCAGGTCCGTTCCCACAAGGCGGAGGCGGGGTCCGGCTCCGGGATGAACCGCGCGTTCAGCTCCGTCTCCTCGCCCACGTACAGCATCCATCGGCCGGGGAAGCCCAACGGCGTGGGCCTGGTGATCTGCCCCGGCGGCGGCTTCCGTGACGTCTGGATCGACCGCGAAGGCCACGACCTGGCGATCTGGCTGAAGAAGCACGGCGTGACCTCCCTCGTCTTGAAGTACCGAACGCGCCTGCCGGATGACAAGAGCCCGGCGAACGCCTGGCCGAACTACCAGCGCGCCGTGCTGGCCGACGCCAGGCAGGCCGTCCGCATCCTGAGGAGGGACGCCGACGCCCTCGGCCTGCAGCCCGACAAGATCGGGATCTGCGGATTCTCGGCCGGGGGGCACCTGGCGCTGACCGCGGCGCTGCGTGCGGAGCCCAAGCCGGCCCAGGGCGAGGTCCGCGGCATGCCGGACTTTGCCGGTCTGTTCTACCCGGGCATCCCCGATGACGCGGACAGGATGCTCGCGGGGCGTACGGCTGCCGGGACCGAGGCGCCCGGGGTCTGCCCGATGTTTCTCATCAATGCTCGCGTCGATCGCCTGACCCCCGTGGATCGATGCCTGCGGTTCTACACGATGCTCCTGAAGGCCGGCGTCAACGCCGAGCTTCACGTCTTCAGCAAGGGCGCCCACGGCTTTGACATGGGGGTGGGTCGAGGCGAGTCCGTGGCGACGTGGCCGACGAGCTTCGTGGCCTGGCTTCGCGATTGCGGCTTGATCCAGGACTAGGCCTTCCCATGCACCGGAAGCCCATGACGGGCGCGACGGTCTGGACAGCCCTCGCCCTCGCGGCGAGTGCCGGGGCCGCCCCACGCTCCGTACGAGCGTTCCTTGACGCATCGGGAATCAAGGGCGGACTGGTCGCCGTGGTCGAATCCGGCGATCCCGCACTGCTGGCCGAACTGAGGGCAGCGGGGCCCTACCTGGTCCACGGTCTGGAGGACGATCCGCGAAAGGCCGCCGCCGCACGGGAGCAGCTTCGGCGGCAGGGCCTCTACGGCCCGGTGACCGTTTCCCGGCTGCGGGGCGGGCAGCTTCCCTACGGGGACCGGCTGGTGAACTTGATCGTCGTGGCCGGGCCGACGCGGGTCCCGGCGGACGAGATGAACCGGGTGCTGGCGCCGGGGGGCGTGCTCGTGGACCTCCGCGGGGCGACGGCGAAGATCGTCCGCAAGGACCGGCCCGCGGGGATCGACGAGTGGGGCCAGTTCCTCCACGACGCGTCGAACAACCCGGTCTCGAAGGACAGGGAAGTCGGCCCGCTCCAGGGCCTGCGCTGGACGTGCGGCCCGAAGTTCGCCCGGAGTCACGAGCACTTCGCCGGCCTCAGTGCGATGGTCACGGCCGGGGGGCGGGTCTTTACCGTTGTCGACGAGGGCCCCATCAGTTCGGTCTACGCCCCCCCCGATTGGAAACTGGTGGCCCGGGACGCGTTCAGTGGGGTGTTGCTGTGGAAGCGGCCGATCGCCAACTGGGAGTCCCACCTGCGGGGCTTTCGTAGCGGCCCGCCGGAGATTGGCCGGCTGCTGGTGGCGGCGGGGGACCGAGTGTACGCCTCGCTTGGCTACAGCCGGCCGGTGTCGGTCCTCGACGCCGCGACGGGCAAGACGCTCCGCGCCCTGGCCGGTACGGACGGTACGCGGGAGATGGTGTTGGCGGGCGAGGTGCTGTACGTCCTGGCCGACGACATGACGGCCGCCCAACACGACGAGCGCAAGCGGTGGATTGAGCGGACCGCGCCGACGCTTGAGATCTGGTACCGCTTCCCGCGAAAGTCGATCCGGATGTACGGCACGCAGCGGATCATGGCGGTGAAGTGCGAGACCGGCAGGCTCCTCTGGGAGAAAGCGTTCGACGACCGCGGCGAGGTCCTGCCCACGACCCTGGCGGTCGACCCTTCGACAGGCTCAGGGCAGGCGGGCAAGCTCTGCCTCCAGACTGTCTCTCACGTGGTCTGCCTGGACGCATCCGAGGGCAGGGAGCTGTGGCGCGCCCAACGCCCGGTCGCAACGAGCCGGCTGTCCTGGTCGACGCCCAGCCTGGTCGTTCACGGCGGGGTCGTGCTGACCATCGACCGCCTGGCCAAGGACAACGCGGACAAGGCCCCGCCCGAGCGCGGCAGCACGTGGATCATCTCCAGCGGCGGCCGGGAGATTCGGCAGGACGCGGAGCTGGTGGCGTTCTCGCTCGCGGACGGCAGGGAGCTCTGGCGCGCGCCCTACATGGAGAACTACAACGTTCCGCAGGACCTCTTCGTGATTGGCGGCGTGGTATGGGTAGGCAATGTGCGGCGCGGCGTCGACACGGGTTTCACGCAGGGGCGCGACCTGCGGACGGGCAAGATCGTCGCGACGATCCCGCCGCAGAAGGGCTGGGGGCATCACCGCTGTTACCGAAACAAGGCGACTGAGCGGTGGATCCTGATGGGCAGGGGGGGGACGCAGTTCGTGGACGTGGCAGGGGGGCGAACCCAACACGCCTCGTGGGTGCGCGGCGGCTGCCAGTATGGGATCATGCCGGCCAACGGGCTGGTCTACGCGCCGCAGCATTCCTGCGCGTGCAGTCCCGAGTCGCTGCTGACCGGATTCAACGCACTGTCTCCTACCTCCGCCGCCGGCGAGGGCCCGCCGCCGCTGGAGAAAGGCCCCGCCTTCTCTGAGATCTCCGATCTCGAATCTCAGGTCTCAGAGGGTAAAGCGGGAAGCTGGCCGACGTACCGCCGCGACGCGCGCCGAAGCGCCTTCCAGGACCTGCCCGCGCCCAGAAAGCCAGGCGTTGCCTGGACGAGCAAGCTGACCCCGCCCGTCACGCCGCCGGTCGCCGCCGGCGGGATCGTCGTCGTCGCCGAAACGGATCGCCATGCCGTCCGGGCTCTATCCGCCGCCGACGGCAAGCCCGTCTGGATGTTCGTCGCCGACGGCCGGGTCGATTCGCCGCCGACACTTGCCGGTGGCCTGTGCGTGTTCGGCACGCGGAGCGGGTTCGTCTATTGTCTCCGCGCCTCCGACGGGGCGATGGCCTGGCGATTCCGCGCCGCGCCGCGGGACCGGCGGATCTATGCCTACGGGCAGCTCGAATCGGCCTGGCCCGTGCACGGCTCGGCGCTGGTCGACGACAGGTTGGTGGGTGGCGGGGCCCGGGTGTACGTCGCGGCCGGGAGGAGTTCCTTCATAGACGGCGGGATCCGCCTCTATGCGCTGGAACTCCGAACCGGCAAGGTGCTCCACGCGAAGACCGTAATCGCGGCCGGGCGCGCCAGCGCGGATACGATCAGAACCCGAGTTCTGCCGGACGTGCTCTCCTTGGAGCACCGCGCCATCTGGATGCGCGGCCTGGGAGTCGGCAAGGACCTCGCCCCGGTCGAGGATCGGCCCCACCTGTTCGCCCCGCGCGGGTTCTTGGACGACACGTGGTGGCACCGGACGTACTGGCTCTACGGCAGGGCGATTGGAGGAGGCTACACGCACTGGCCGGACGTTGGCAACCGGGTGCCCGCGGGGCGACTGCTGGCCTTTGACGGCGGCGGGCTCATCTACGGATACGGGCGGATGGCCTACCGCGTCGGCGACGGCCACGTCCGGCCGAACCTGGCCGGGGACTATAAGCTGTTCGCGGAGGCCCTGGATCCCAGGCCGCCGGCCGCCAAGCGACGAGACAGCACCCGCCGGATTCGGTGGACTGCGGAACCTCCCTTCGTCGTCCGATCGCTTGTCCTTGCCCGTGACGCCCTGTTGGCCGCGGGGGGGGAATGGTCCGCCGACACGGGGGCGGCGCACGGCCCGGGCAGGCTCTGGGTCGTCTCGCGGGAAGACGGATCGAGGAAGGCGGCCTGCGAGCTTCCCGCTCGGCCGGTCCTGGACGGCATGGCCCTGACGGGCACGGGACTGCTGGTCTCCACAGGGGATGGCACGGTGGTCTGTTTGCGGCCGGAGAAAGACCGATAGCCCCCGACGCCCGGGTGGGGTTGGCACGGCGCATTCCGTGGTCTCGCCGCTCGTGGGGAAGGGCGCTGATGGGCGGGCAGGACCGGGCCGTCGGCCGATGGGGCGCGTCTCTCTCCCGGTCAGTGGGCGAACTCGATCGCCCAGTCCACCGCCTCCGTTGCGGCGGGTACGATGCGGACGGCGGCCACGGGTCCGTTGGTTTGGGTCTCGGCCTTCTTGCCGCCGACTTGGGCGCTGCGGAGACGATAGCCCTCGGGCACGTGGACGCTGAGCACGTACGGGTCGCCCGCCACCACCTTGCTTCGGCCGGAGAGCACGCCACGTTTGGCGTCCCACGTCTCGGTCACAAGACTGACGCCCCCCTGAGAGAGGTGACGCGTCGTCGAGAGGACCCACGGATGCGGCCGGGCCTCGCGGATGGCGAAGACCTGCATGCCGTTGTTCTCGTCCATCGCCGGGGCGGTGAACGAGCCTTTGTGCCGACCCAGGAACTTCTGCGTCCAGAACTCGAAGACCAAGTGCTCACGATCTGCCGGGAGGCCCAGGTCGGCGAACTGGACGACCTGCTGCGGGACGCCCTTGAAGTGATACACGTGCTTGGTCTTCTCCTTCTCGCCCCACTGGAACCGCGCCAGGACGGACCAGTGGCCGAAGGGCCGATCGATCTCCTGGAGCCACCATGCCACCGTGCGGCGGCCCAGACTGTAGAGCTGCCCCGGCACGGTGAACAGGACCGGTGCGCTGCGCTTCATGCCCTCGATGTTCGCGTCTTCCTCGTAGACTTCGGCCTTGTCGCTGACCATGAGGACCGTGCCGGATATGGCGCAGATCGCCGGCCGGACGATCGTCCGAGCGGGCACGGGGGCCTTCGTGCCGAAGACCGTCATCTGGGCGTCCGTGTCCATCAGCCAGGTCCCCATCACGTCGCAATGGTCGGGATCGTTCCGCCAGACCACGCCTTCCATGTCGTTGTACTGCGCCAGCGTGCGCGGCTGGAACCCGTCGTTGCTCAGCCGGCCGCCGTCCACCAGCCCGATCACCCACTTGGCGTTCCCGACGGTGTGGCAGGCGAGGACGTAGACGTCCGGCCCCAATTCCTCGCGAGCGATCTCGTCCCATTTGCGCAGCGACTGTTCCGGCGTGGTGGGGTGGGTCTTGAAGAACTCGGCGCACGCCTTGTTCTGGTACGCACGCAGGAGGTCCCCGGTCCCGTCGATCTTGACGTAGTCCCAGCCCTGCTTGGCCAGGCCGCGATACAGGGCGCGGATCATCGTCTCCACGGCCTGCTCGTTCAGCGTGTTCAGCGAGCAGAACCCGTGCTGCTGGTGTGGTTTGCCGTCCGCCCCCGGAACAAACCATTCGGGGTGCTTCTCCACGACGTCCTTCACGCCGGGGTCGCTGGGGCGATGCACGCGATGGACCCAGATCCCCGGTGTCATGCCGGCGGCCCGGATGGCCTTGAGGGCATACTTCCAGCCGCCGGGGTACTTGCGCTGGTTCCAGTTCAGCCAGTTCCACGGCGCGCTGCCGTTGCCCTGTTGATAGCAGTTGTCGAACTGCATGTAGTCGTATCCGAAGTCCGGCAGACGCTTCTTGCCGAACACCGCCAGCATCGTGTCGAGCGTCTTCTGCGTGAAGCCCCCGCGGTACGACCACCAGGTGCAATACCCCGTAACCGAGCCCTTCCATACGCGGTAGGTCCAGGGCTTGAAGTGCGGGAGACCTTTGTGCTTCTGGTAGTACCGCGGGCGGAATACGAGCTCGAGAGCCGCCGGCGGGGCGCTCGTCGCGCCGGTCGCCCGGCTGGCCCACGAGAAGCTGCAAGTTCCCTTGCCTGCGTCCGCCGGCTGGATACGCGTGCCGCCGTCGCCGGGACCGGCCAGCATCCAGTCCCACCGGCGGTCGTAGACGGCGTTGTTGCGGAGGTTGCGGCTGAGCCCGACGCTGTTGCGGACGTACGGGAATCGCTGCTGCGCCTTGGACAGCGTTTCGGCGCCGAAGGCCTCGTCGCTGGCAGTCACCGTGCCGCGCAGGGTCAGCACCATGCCTTCCTTCGGCTCGGCCGGGGCGAACCGGAGGCGCTGCTCGATCTTCTCGCCGGAGCTCGCGGTTCGCCGGAGGTCGATGGCGGCGTTGGGGATCTTCTCGCCGCCGGCTGTCGTCGCGCGCACCGTGGCATCGAGAATCACGATGTCGTGGTATCGCAGCCGCAGCCGTCCCTTCGCGGCGGTCCACTCAACCGAGGCGGGCGCGTTCGGGGGCGCGGCGACTTGTTGCTTCTCGCCGGCAAGGCAGACGCTGGACACCCCGATCAGGACCATCGTGAAAGACCACCGCTTCCGCAGAACACGTGCGACCATTTCTTTGACCTTTCGCTCCTCGGATTGTGCGAAATTCCTCTCGGCGGGCCGGGACCTTAACGGCGCCGGCGCCGCATCGGGCAGCGTACACGCGGAGCGCGGCGCAATCCAGACCGGACCGCGCGTTGCACGGGTGGGGGCGAGAATGGTAGCTTGTGACCGGCAAGGAACGGCGGCAGGCAGACGGCCCGCCGCTTCCCGCCGAATCGAGGAACCCATCGTGCGACGACGACTCGGCGTTCTCTTACTGCTGGCCGCAGCGGGGTGTGGCCCGGAAGGCCCGCACGGCTCGCACGGCGAGGCGACGGCCCCCGAGCCGGTCCGCGTCCGGCCGTTTGGCATTCCCGATCCGGATGTTGTCCTGCTGGTGACCGGCGGGACGAACGGCATGCTGGAGGTCTGCAACTGTGCCGGGCCGATGGCGGGGGGGCTGTCGCGCCGCAGCGGGCTGGTCCGCAGCTACCGGGCCGCGTTCGGCAACGTGCTGCTGATCGATACCGGCGACGCGTTCTGGATCGAGCCCACCGACCTGCGGAACGAGTTCCTGCTGAAGGGCTACGGCCAGGTGGGCTACGACGCGATCGTCCCGGGCGACCAGGAATGGGCGGCCGGGCCCAAGCCGCTGAGCGAGATGCTCGCCGGCCACGGCCTGACGTGCCTGTCCACCTCTGTGACGGGCGAGCCCGTGCCGGTCCGGCCGGTCGTCGAGCGCCCGGCGGGGGGGGGCAAGCTCGCGGTCGTCGCCGACGTGCGCCGCAGCGCCTTCCGTTTCGTGCCCGAGAAGAACCTTGCCGGCGTATCCGTCGCCGATCCCGACGTCGTCGCCGAGCGCGTCGCGAAGCTCAAGGCGGACGGCTTTGTTGTCGTTGCGGTCGCGCACATGGAGCCCGAGGAGTTGGAATCCCTCGCGGCCCTGCCGGTCGACCTGATCCTCCGCGGGCACACGACGCGCTCCGAGCCCGAGCTGCTGACCGTCGCCGGCAAGCCGGTGGTGAAGGTCGGTGGCTCGGAGACGCTCGGCGCGGTGGCGCTGAAGATCGAGGGCGACCGGATCGCCGCCGTCGAGTACCGCCTGGAGACGGTCAACACGGACTGGCCCCTGGACAAGCGGCTGCTCCAGACCTACCAGGCGTATGCCCACGCGGCCATGCGGAAGGCGATGGACGCCGAGCGGAAGGAGGGCCTGGGGTATGTCTCCACCGCCAGTTGCGGCGCGTGTCACGCCCCGCAGTACAAGGCCTGGAAGACCAGCCGCCACGCCCACGCGTACGAGACGCTCAAGAAGGCCAAGCGGACCGACAACCCCAACTGCCTCGCCTGCCACACCAGCGGTTTCGGCACGAAGGAGGGGTTCTTCACGATCGAGAAGACGCCCGAGCTGGCCGGCGTCAACTGCCAGGACTGCCACCGCTTCAACAGCCGGGAGCATCGCCGCAAGGGCTTCCGCTTCCCGCCGGTCAACAACAACGTCTGCACCACCTGCCACACGCCCGTCACCGACCCGAAGTTCGACTTCCGCCGCAAGTTGCCCAAAGTCCGCTGCCCGCACGGGGGCGCGTAATCCACCCCGGCAAACGACTTCTGCGTCTTCTGCGGTCGTACGTTCGGACTAATCGATCTCCACCGGGCCGTACTTGTCCTCGTACGCCTTGACGGCCGCTTCGAGGGCGTCCTGGGCCTTCTTGAGGGTCTCGCCGTGCTTGGCGGTCTTTGAGCGGGCCGCCAGGTTCGGGTAGAGGCGCTTCATCGTGGCGACGACCGGGCGGGCGTCCTTTCCGAGCCGCTCGGCCGCCTTGGCCAGGCCGATGTTGCCCCAGCGGGCGCCGAGGATCGTCCAACTGGCGGGCAGGGCCTCGAGCTTGGGGTAGATGCGCTCGATTGCCGGCAGGATCGCGATCACGTGCTCGGGGCTCTTCTTCATGTTCACGTAGCGCATCGTCTCGAAGATGTTGTTCAGGTCGACCGGCTGCTTGAAGCCCTCGCGGACGGTCATGGCGTTGACCGACCGGGCCATGCCTGCGACGACCTCGCCCTTGAGCTGGGGGTTGGCGGCGATGGCCTTCTTGAACAGGTCGGTCGCGCCCCAGCGGCGGGAGGGCAGGTTCCGGTCGGCGTCGTAGCTGGCCAGCATCTTCGGCAGGACCTTGCGGAACGTCTCGGTCTCGGGAATCAGCGGGTGCATGGCGGCGAAGGCGGCCACGCGAAGCCACCATTCCCCCTCCGCGAAGTACGGCGTGATCAGGTCGAGGTGCTCGGTGATCGTCTTCGCGTCGGCGCAGCTCATCGCCATCAGGGCGTGGCGCTTCTCCCACATCCCGGCGGCGGGGTCCTTCAGCGGCCGGACGATGTAGGGCAGGAAGTGCTTCCGAATCATCTCGGGCGTGATGTTCATTTTGGTCTTGCCCGGGCTCCAGCCGGTGGTCCCGCTGATTGCGTCGAGGCCGGCGATGCGCAGGCGCCCGTCCTTGCTCCGCAGCGCCTTGAGGATCTCGGGGACGGCCTTCTCGCCCTGGAAGCCCAGCCCGTGGGACGCCCAGTCGCGAACGGTCGGCGAGTAGTGGCGGATCAGCTTCGCGTACCACGCGACGGGGTACTTCTTCTTCTGATCGTGGTTGAGGCTGCACTTTGCGCGCCGCGGCAGCTCCTTGCCGTCCGGCCCGTAGAGCGTGCTGAAGGCCGCGTCGATCTCGTGCGGATCGAGGTCGCAGACGACGCCCTCGACCCAGTCCGTCCGGAGCGAGTCGGTGTAGGGCAGGCTGCGCTCGACGGCGGTGGGCTTGTGGGGAACGCTGTACTTCGTTCGGGGCTTGCCGCAGATGCGCAGGTTCTTGCGGCAGGCGGTGAAGCCCATCGCGATCAGGCCGGTCTGGTAGGTCGGCGCTCGGCCGATCGGCCCGTAGCCGGGGTAGTACGGCGTGCGGAACCCGCCGCCGGGCATGCGGCTGAGCTCGTAGTACCAGATCAGGTTGTCCTTGTGCCTCCGCCACGAGCCCTTGTGCTGCTCGGGGACGAGCACGTCGATGATGTTCCGCCACGTCAGGTTGCCGAACGTCGAGCCGTGCCCCCCCTCGAAGTTGTGGTAGGTGTCGGTATCGCTGAGGGCCAGCAGTTGAGCGCCCGCCTGGAACTTCTTATCCGGCAGCAGCGCCAGCGCCGCGGCCAGCCCGCCGTTCTTTCCGTTCGACGACCACCACAGCTCGGGGTGATGGTCGCCGTAGGGCACGCCGCCTCGGCCGGCGTAGCGGAAGAAGAGCTTCAGCGCGTCGTTGTAGCACTTCTCGCTGACCTTCACGCCGCACTCGCGGGCAATCACCAGTGTCGCGAGGCCCTGGTCGCCGGCGGCGTGCAACAGCCCGCCGGTGACGTAGCCCGGCCCGCAGTGGTTGACGCCGTGGCCCCACCCGCCGAAGTACTGCCCGGCAGCCAGCCGGTCGCACCGCTGCTTGAGGGCCGGCAGGACCCGCTTGTCGCCCGTGGCGAGGTAGTACTCGCCCAGGAACAGCCCGCTGTAGCCGATGTGCCACGTGCTCGTGCCGCAGTCCTTCGCGGCCAGGGCAGTAGCGTACTTGCGGAGGGCGGGCAGGTACTTCTTCTCGCCGGTCGACAGCAGGAACAGGCCCTCGAGGTTGCCCTCGATCCCGCCGCCGGGCCCGCCCTGGGCCAGAATGAACGCCGCCGTCTCGTCGACGATCCGCTGCGACTTCTTACAGTCGACGGGGAACGTGGAGCTGTAGCTGCCGGCGGCCTTCAGTTGGATCGTGACCGACCGCTTCTCGCCGCCTCGCCGGATCGCGAACGTCATCTTGCCGTCGCGGCCCTCGGCCTTGTTGATCGCGAACCCCAGCGGATGCCTCGGGTCCTGGATCTCCAGCGACGTCCCGTTCACGGCCAGCAGGACGTCGCCGGTATCGAGCTTCCCGGCCGCGGGCGTGTTCGGCTGGGTCTTCGTCACCGAGAGCACCCCGCCCTTGATCTCGGCGAGGATGCCCGTCACGCCGACCTGGAACTCCTTGCAGTCCTTGCCTGCCGGCAGCGTATTGGCCCGCGCGCCGGTCGGCGCGGCAAGAAGCAGCATCATCACGATAACTCGTCTCACATCACTCTCCTCGGTTGACGGAGCGGGTCGGATGGCCCTCACGCTCCGCGGCGCCTCGGGCGCCTCAGACGAACCATGGCCCACGATCGCCGTGGGCCTCGTCAAAGACTCCAACACCGTCCCGGGAACAAAGACTCACGGAATGAGGCGGACGACCCCATCGGGTTGCTTCACTTGCTCGGCGTGCCGAGGGCCTCTCGGAGTCGGGCTTCCTTCTCCGCGGTCCAATAGCCGCAGTCCAGCTCGATGAAGACCGACGTGTAGGGGAGCGTCATGTCGGTCTTCAGCAAAAGGACATTGAACAGCTTCGCGCCCTCGTCGAGCTTGGCGATGATCTCCTCGTGGGGCAATGTCCGGGCCTGCTTGCCTCCGAGCAGCTCCTTCAACCGCGTCCGGTAAGACGTCACGCCGGGCGCGTCGGCTTCGGCGACGCTGTCCAGCTCCGCATCCAGCAGGATCACCGGGCGAACGTGCGGCGCCTGCTCGACCTGATCGAGGATGTGTTCGAGCACCGCGATCTGGTCCTCGCCCGTCGCCACCGTCTCAATGCCGGCAGCGCTCTGGAGCGGGTAGGCCGAGTCGGCCACCACGATCCAGTTGCGGTGGCCCATCCTGGGCAGCTCGGCGGTCAGCCTTGCGCGCCAGGCCTGTCCGGGCCCGGCGCATCCGCAGATTATCCCGGCTGCGAGGACAGCCGCCGCCACCTGTACGAACAGCGTGTTGGACATTCGACGCTCCTTGGGTTGAGGGGTCCCGCTACATTCCGATCTCGATCTCGAATGCTCGTTCCGCTTCGGCGGTCGCCGCCTTACGAAGCGTGACGTGCACGCGGCGGCCTTCCATGCGGAAGTCGGCCGGGAGGGCGCTTCCGGCGCACTTCGCAGATACCGTTCTGGCCGTCGCTTTGGGGGGCAGGTCGAAGGCCAGGGCCTTCAGTCGGAGGCTGCCCCATTTCACCTCAATTCGCTCGGTCTGCTGTCGCGGCTTGCGCCGCTGCGAGAACGTGCCCCATCCCGATGCGGAAGTGAACGCCGCGCGGAAGTCCGCCGGCGTCAGGCGAGGCGAGAAGGCGATGTAGCCCTTTGGGCCGTGGTATTCGAAGCCGCAGACGGCCGTGAAATGCCCGTAGCTCGCCATCGAGCGAGAGTAGTGGCTGCCCCATTCGACCTCGTTCCAGGGGTTGCGCCTCGCCCCGTGGTAGCGGTCGTGGACCGTCCGGACGTGCGCCAACGCCTGCACCGTCAGCCCGTGCCACATCATCAGCGAGGTGGCGGCGTACTCGTAGCCGGCCTGGCACTCGTTGAGGTAGCCGGCGAAGTGCGCCCGACCGTGCGAGAGCACTTCCGATCCGCCCCGAGGCCAGGTGCAGGCGATCAGCCCGCCCTCGCCGGGCATGGCGTACCATCGCCCGCCCTTGAACGTCTCGCGGTACGGGCCGACGTCGGTGGCGAAGTTGTACCGCCACAGCGACCGTAGGGCGGCGGTGACCTTCGAGGCGTCGAGGATCGGCCCGAGGCCCACTTGGTAGGCCCAGCTCTGACCGAGCAGTTGGCTGTACTCGCAGCCGGTGAACACGCCGGGGCTCTTGGGGTGATCGGGGTCGGGCGCCTGGACGAAGTACTCGCCGTTGAACAGTTTCTGCTCGATGTACCGCCGTCCGCGGTCGGCGAGCGCGCGAAAGCGGCAGGCGGCGGTCTCGTCGCCCATTTCCTCGGCCATGGCGCCGGCGGCGCGGAGCGCCGCACCGTAGTGCAGGCTCAGCCAGGTGATCTTGCCGTACCACTTCGCGTCGAGCGTATTGTGCTGCCCGCCGGTGAGAATGCCGTCCTCGTCCGCGTCGTACGTGCGGACAAGATACTCCATCGCCTTCTTCATGGGCTCGTAGGTGCGGCGGAGGAAGGCGTCGTCCCGAGACATCCGGTGGACGCCGTAGGTTCGCAGGATCACGCCCGACTGCCCGTCCACCGCGTCGGACCGGTTGAGCTCGCTGCGGTAGCCGATCTTCCCGTCGGCCCCGAAGGCGACGTCGGGGTTGTAGTCCACGCGCTCGCGGAGGCGCCGTTCCAGCTCGGGAAACAGCCTCCCCGTCGCCTGGACGTATCCCCACACGTGCGTGCACGTGCCGTGACCGTGGTATACGCCCTCGTAGCCGTAGAACCGCCCGTCGCGGAACAGGTAGCACGTGTTGGTCGCCAGAATGCTGGTGTTCAGAAACGTCCGCTCGAGGAACCACCAGGGCAGCGTCGAGTCGTACCACGTCTCGTGCCACTTCCGCGTCTGTCCGGCCAGCTCGCCGAACCGGGCGGCGACGTGCTCCGCGACGGCCCGCGCCGACGCGAACCGCTTGCCGTAGCTGCGCCCCGACGGCGTGCGGAGGCGGCCGATGACATAGTGGGGGAACCACCACGTCAGGACGTAGCGGGCGGTGGTCTTCTGCCCGGGCTCGAGCGTGAACGGCTTGCCCAGCGTGCCGGTCAACCCCTCGTCGGAGTCGAACGGGACGTCTGCGGCCTCCAGCGTGCCGGCTTCGAAGAGACCCTCCGGGACGCTCGCCTTCGCCCGGCCGAAGACGCCCTCGCCCGCATCGAGCAGCGCCAGGCCCATCGACCCGTAGTCTGCCAGGTCCTCCAGGGGCCCGCTCTCGACCGTCATCTTGTCCGTGAAGACGATCTGGTCGACCAGGATGTGTCCCCAGCCGCCGCCGTGCGCGTCGACGATCTCGATCCGCGCGGTCTTGCCCTTGTGCCCGGACACGTCGAGGACCACCGGGCGCAGCGTCTCGGTGTTGTCCCCCGTGGCGGACGCGACCGTCTTGCCGTCGATCACGATGTTCACGCACGTCTTGCCCGGGTTCCGGCCTCCGCCGACGAGCAGCCGGACCGCGCGCCGCTCGACCGAGAACGGCTTGGAGATCAACTTGCCCTGGGGCGCGTCGCTGTCCTGCGCCCGCGCGCCTTTATTGCCTGCGTTCCAGAACGAGTCGGCCAGCCCCTTGCCCTCGTGCCCGCGGAGCGGCTGGTGGTGATGGTTCGGCTTCGTGCCGCCCTGGAACGCGCCGCCTTCCACCGTCCACCGGTCGGCAAGCCCGCGCTCGAAGTCCTCGAACAGGATGTCTTCAGCGGGCGCCCGGGCAGGCGCCGCCCTGGGCGGGCGCGTCGCCTCGCAAGACAGAAACGTCGCCCCGTCCCCCCGCCGGATCCGGTTCCGCAACCGCCCGGTGCGGGTCGATCGACTCTCCAGGCAGACGGCGTTCTCCAGCCACCCGGCGAGCCGGCCCGCCACGGGCTGCCCGCTCGTGTTGGTGACCGTGTAGACCAACACGGTGGCCGGGTACGTCGAGTCCTCCAGGCTCAGGGGAACAAACGGCGAGAAGGCCTCGAGCTCCACCGTGACGGGTACGTTGGGGTCGCTGTACTTGACGCGCCCGATGGGATACTGCCCCCGGAACTCGATGTGGGAGAAGCCCTCCCGGTCGAGCGTGCGGGTCTGCGCGTTCCCGCCGGCGCCCACGCGGACCGCAAACCCCTGCCGGATATCGTTGTGCGCCTTCCGGTCCAGCCCACTGCGCCGGTACGGGCGGGCGTAGGCGTCGACCCCTCGAACGTCCCCCTTGGACTTCGTGTTGAAGAGGTCCCAGCACCACAGCTTCCCGTCGCCGCCCAAGTAGATCTGCCCCGCGCACAGCCCGCTGACCGGCATGCCGATGTAGTCGAAGTTGGCGCTGTTCGCATGGGTGTAGACCGTCGGCTCGCCGCGCACGGTCAGCTCCGCCACCCAGTCGCGGTCGAACTCCTTGACCGCCGGCGTCTTCGGCGAACCCTCGCTGAGCTCTCGAACGAGGGCGTCGGTGTCTCCGCCTGACGGGGCCGCGACGGCCAAGCCGACCGGAAGTGCCCAGACCATACCCAGCACCAAAAGCCAACCGACGATGCTCATGTTCCGTTCTCTTCTGTCTTGCCTCAGAACGTCGGCGCCTTTCGGAACCGCCCGGCCCGGGATCAGAACGGCGAGAGACCACGCAGGTCCAGAATATACCGGACGGAGCCGCGGGAGTCTCTCGTGAGGTGACCGCGCCGCTGCGTGGGTGTGCCCGCCCGGATCGTGGCACGGGCGTCTCGCCCATGCCAGTTCGCCTGCAAGCGGACACGTTACAGAAGCGTGAGTGTTCTCCACAACCGCAGCCCATGGGGCGGCCTGTCAGTCCCCTCCGGGGTAGACCACTGACCGGAGAGCCGTATGCGGGAGAGCCGCACGTACGGTTCGGAGGGGGGAGGGACCGGGAACTCAACCGGGTCCTCCTACCCCTATCGAAAGAACCTGGCGCATCACAGGATTCGGGCGACCTCGTCCAGCGAAGTCCGGCCGGCGGCGAGCTGTTTGGCGGCGAGTTGTCGGAGGGCGTTGACGCCGCCCTCGGCGGACGCGGCATTGAGGGCCTCGGCGCCCGCGCACGAGCGGATCAGGCGGGTCACACGGCGGTCCGGCACGAGCACGGAGATCAGCCGAACCACGCCGCGATAGCCCGTCACCCCGCAGCGGCCGCAGCCGACCGGCTTGTAGAGGGTCTGTTCCGAGAGCGCAGGGGGCAGCCCCAGGGCGGCGAGCATCTCGGCCCGTGGATCGGCCGGCTGCTTGCAGTCGTCGCAGAGCCGCCGGACACGCCGGACGACGGCCACCACCCGCAGGGCCGACGCCAGCGGCCAGGGCTCCAGGTCCATCTCGGTCAGCAGCTCGATCGCGGCGGCGGCGGTCGCGGCGCGCACGCCCGCCAGCACCATCCGCCCGGCCAGGGCGGACTCCATCGCCACCGTCGCGGTGACCGGGTCGCGCAGTTGGCCCAGCAGCAGGGCGTCGGCGTCCTGCTCGAACGCGCCCCGGGCGGCGGCCGAGAACGAGTAGCCCTCCAACGGGGCCGTGCACGCGCGGCACGCCCCGGGGATCGCCGGGCCGCGGTCTTCGGCCTCCACGGTCAGGACGCTCCGCCCGTCCCGGGCGAGCGTGGCGGCCAAGGCCCGAAGGACCGGGTCGCCGTCCGCCCCGGACGCCGTGGCGACGAGAACCATGCCCCCGCCCTCGGCCAGCACGATCCGTTCCAGCCGCTCGCGCGTTTCCGTGGGCAGTCCCAGGCCCGCGAGGCCCGACAGCCCGGTCCGCCGGTCCCGAACGGCCAGCACCAGGCGCGGGCCGGTTGTCGTGGGGAAGGCCGAGAGTTCGAAACCCACCTCGCCGCCGGCGACGGCTCGGGAGAACCGGCCGGCTTGTGGGCGGTCGGCCTCGGCAGGCTCGATCCCTGCCCACCGCAGCAGCCGCTCGAAGAGCCCCGCGGCCAGGTCCCCGGGGAGACGCTCGGCAAAGCGGGGTTTGGCGCGGAGCACGCCGTCGACTCTCAGCCGCAGCGCGGGGCCGTCCGCCCGCCTCTCCAGGTGGATGTGGCTGGCGGCGCGGGTGACGGCGTCTTCGAGGATCGCCAGGGCGACTTGCTCGACGGCGTCGGAAGCGCCCGCGGGGCGGGGGCGGTCGGCCGGCTCTTGGGCCGATTCCGTCGGCTCGTCGTCGGGCTCGTTGGGCGCCGGCTCCTCGGGCGGGGCGGGCGTCGGGCCCTCGCCCCCGGCCGGGCCGAGAAGCTCGTCGTCGAATTCGGCGCGTTCCGCAGGTCCGCCGCTCGGCTCGTCGGGCGCGGCCGGCTCGATCGGCGGGGGAGCATCCGGCAGGTCCTCGGTGCGGTCTTCTCCCTCGGGCGCGGGTCGGATCCCCGCGAGCATCTCCCGGACGGCGAGGTCTTGTTCGTCGTCCTCGTCCGGGGCGGCGGAGGGTCTCTGTCGGGCGTCAACGGCCGGGGGAAGATCGGCGAGGCACATCGGCAGCTCGCCCGCGGTCGGCTCGGCCACGGCGGCGGGGGCGGGCCTCGGCGCGGGGGTCTTGACGGGTCGGCGGGGCTTGGGTCCGTCCTTGACGGCCGAGGAGATCATCAACTGCATGATGTCGATCCCCTGGCGCTTGAAGAACTGGATAAGGCCGCGCTCGGGGATGCGTACGGGGCCGTCGGGCAGGTTCTGCGAGGGAAGCCACCCGCGGCGGACCCACTGGAGGACCTGCGTGGACGTCGCGCCGCAGAGATCGGCCACCTGATGTATGGTAAACAGACGCTCCTGCATTGCCGGCCTGCCCTCCGTCTCCCTGCGGGCCTCGGGTGCCCGCGCGTCCCCGCCCGGCGGAACCCGAGCCCCATTCTGCCGCGCCCCGCCCGGATCGTCAATCGCAAAACACCCGATCCGCCCCTGCCGCGAAGGCGAGGATACTGCTTGCCGGGCAAGGCGTCTGCGCGTAGGATACGGCGTCCGGACGTGGACCCCTGTCCCTGTGTGGGTTGGGAGATGAGTCGGCTCCGCCAGATCTCGGGTTTTCTCCGGCCGTATCGGCGATCACTGATTACCGCATCGATCCTGACGGGGGTGCTGACGTTGATCGGCATGGCCCCGCCGCTGCTGATGCGCAGCCTCATCAACGACGTGGCCCGGGAGAGCAACTGGGGGGTCTTCCCGCTGCTGATGGGCCTGCTGATCGCCGTGCCGCTGTTCCGCGCGTTCGTCAACATCCTGAACGGCATCACGCTGCACGGCACGGCGCAGGGGATCATCTCCAGCACGCGCAAGGGCCTGTTCCGTCAGTTGATGCGCCTGTCGATGCGTTTCTACGACCAGACGCCGCCCGGGGCGATCAGCCAGCGGCTGTTCGGCGACGTGGGCACGGTTTCCGGCCTGGCGGGCGGGGACCTGGCCGCCCTGCTGGGCGACGTGGTGATGGTTGTCTTCGCCGTGGTCGTGATGCTGCGGCTCAACTGGATGCTGTCGCTGCTGACCTTCGCCCTCCTGCCGCTGTACTACCTGAACACCTGGTTCTTCTCCCGGCGGATTCAGAGCGCCAATGCCCAGCTCCGCAGCCACATGGACCACATCTCCTCCACGCTCCAGGAGCGGCTCAGCGCGCACGAGCTGATTCAGGCCTACGGCCAGGACCGGCAGGAGGCCACGCATTTCTCCTCGAAGGCCAAGCAGGTGATGGACGCGGCCGTGCGGGGCCAGGCGTACTCGATCACCTTCAATCAGCTCGCGGACTTCCTGAACCGACTGGGCAACACGCTGATCTACTGCGCGGGCTGCTACTTCTTTATCCGGGGCCGGATGGACTACGGCGACGTGATCGCGTTCGCGGCGTACGCGACGCAGTTGCTCGGCCCGGTGGTCCGCTTCTCGCACGTGACGAACCAACTGGCGCAGATTGGCGTCTCCGCCGACCGGGTCCAGGAGATTCTCAATCGGGAGCCTGCCATTCGCGAAGCCGAGGAGGCCCGCCCGGTCACGCAGTTGCGGGGGGATATCCAGGTCGAAGGCGTCACGTTCGGCTACGACCCGGACCGGCCGGTGCTGCGGGACTTCACGATCCACATTCCGGCGGGCACGAACCTGGCCCTCGTCGGCACGCCGGGCGCCGGCCGAACCACCCTGGCCATGCTGATCCGCCGATTCTACGACCCGGCCTCGGGGCACGTGTCCGTCGACGGCGAGGACGTTCGCCGGTTCAAGATCCGCGACTACCGCCAGGCCCTCGCGCTGGTGATGCCCGAGTCGGCCATCTTCGACGGGACGATCCGCGAGAACCTCTGCTACGGCAAGCCCGACGCCGGGGAAGACCGGATGCTCGAGGTGGCCAGGGCGGTCGGCCTGCACGAGTTCGTCGCGTCACTGGCCGACGGGTATGACACGCGGCTGGGGACCGGTGGGCTCCGACTGTCCGCGGGCGCGCAGCAGCAGATCGGCGTGGCGAGGGCGCTGCTCTCGGACCCGGCGATCCTGATCGTCGACGAAGCGACGGCCGCCCTGGATCCCGACACGGCCGAGGTCGTCCACCAGGCCGTTCACCGGATGACGGAGGGGCGGACCTGCGTGCTGATCGTCCACCGGCTGCAGATGGCCGGCGGGGCCGATCGCGTGGCCGTGCTCCAGGAGGGCCAGGTCGTCGAGGCCGGGACGCACGAGGAGCTGCTCCGGACCGACGGCGCCCTCTACCGCGCCCTCTATGCCGAGCAATACGGCGAGGATCGACTCCCGCCGGCGGGGAAGGGGGGGCGGCCATGAGCCTCGTCTGGCGCGTCGTTCGGGAGCACCTGCCGCCGTACTGGAAGGGCCTGGTGATCCGGATCGTCATCGCGTCGGCGGTCTCGTCGACGCCGTACGCTTTCAGCATGCTCGGCCGCTGGCTGGTGGACGACGTCCTGCAGGTCACGGGCCGGCCCAAGGCGCCCGCGAGCCAGGGACCGAAGGCCGCCGATGCCCCGTCGTGGGTCCCGAAGAGCGAGGACGAGAAGGTCCAGTGGCTGCTGTTGTTCCTCGCCGTCAGCGTGGGCGTGCACGTGGCCATCACGGCCGCCAGCGGCGGCGGCGAGCTGCTCAACTCGCGGGTCAACGAGAAGCTGGCGATGGACCTCCGCAGCGCGGTCCACGAGAAGGTAGCCGGCATGGAGATGGGCCTGTTCACGCGGGAGCAGGTGGGGCAACTGATGATCCGGACGATGGACGACACGTCCACGATCCCGGGCAACCTGACGAACCTGACGGTGAACCTGTTCACGCAGGCGGGGATGCTCGTGCTCGGCGTGGTGCTGCTGCTTCGCCTCAGCTCCCGGATGACGCTGGTGGTGCTCGGGGCCCTGCCGTTTTACGCGGTGAGCTGCGCGATCTTCCTGCCCCGGTTGCGGAAGGCCGCCCTGGAGCAGCGGAACCGCTGGTCGGCCATGAGCGGGTACGCCATCGAGCGCCTGAGCAACATCACCACCGTCAAGAACTACGCCCAGGAGCAGCGGGAGGTCGCCGAGTTCGACGGGTGGGTGGACCGCAACCTCGCGGTCAACCGCCGCCAGCATCGCCTGAACCTCTACTTCGGAACGCTCACCACCGTTATCACGGGCATCGGCACGCTCGTGGTGCTGTGGATGGGCTTTCTGGGCATCCGCGCCGGGCGTATGCAGTTGGGCGAGGTGCTGGCTTTCTACCAGGTGGCCGCCCAACTGTTCGTGCCGGTCAGCGCCCTGGTGGGCCTGACCACGGTGCTCCAGACGATCCAGGTCCACGCGCAGCGCGTCTACGACATCCTCGATCTTCCCGAGCGCCTCCAGGACGCCCCCGACGCCGTCGTGCTGCCCGAGCCGGTGCGCGGCGAGATCGAGTTCCGAAACGTTTCCCTCCAGTACGCCGAGGGCGGGCCGTTTGCCGTCCACGGCGTGACCGTGACGATCCCCGCGGGCAAGACCGCGTGCCTCGTCGGGCCCACCGGTTGCGGCAAGAGCACGTTACTGGCGCTGGTCACCCGGCTGTACGACCCCACCGAGGGCGAGATCCTGCTGGACGGCGTGCCACTGCCGAAGCTCCGCCTCCGCCGGCTTCGCCGGGCGGTCGGCAACATCCTGCACGATTGCGACGTCTTCTCCGGCACGGTCGCCGAGAACCTCCGCTTCGGCGCGCCCCAGGCGGCGCAGGCCGACTTGGAGCAGGCGGCTCGCCTGGTCGGACTGGATGAGTTCATCCGGTCTCTGCCCCAGGGGTATGACACGCCCGTCGGTCGACAGGGCACGAGCCTGAGCGAAGAGCAGTTGGCCCGCCTCGCCGTAGCTCGCGCGCTGGTCACTCAGCCCGCGATTGTGACCGTGGACGACACCTTCTCCGCCATAGAGCAGGGGGTCGAGGAGCAGTTGCGCGGGGCGATCCGCTCCGCGCTGGCCGACCGCACCGTGCTGATCGCCACGTCGCGCCTGTCGATCTGTGAGGACGCCGACCTCGTCGTCGTCATGCAGAAAGGCACCGTGGTGGACGCGGGAACCCACGCCGACCTGCTTGCCCGTCCCGGCGTCTACCGCCGCATGTTTCTCCGCCAGGCCGGGCTGAGCGAATAGCCCCCCGGCCCGTGTACTCGGGGCGCGTTTGTTCGGTAGAATGGATGCGGCGGGAGAGGACGCGGCGAGACGGCGATCGGACGATAGGCGTGGGCGGGATCGGTATGGTGGTTGCGGACGAACTGCGGCGGCTCAGAGAGGGGGGGGAAGCGGCGCTGGCGGAGGCGTTCTCGGCGTGCCGGGACCGGCTGCGCCGCATGGTTGCGTTCCGCCTGGACGGCCGCCTGCGCGGGCGGGTCGATCCGGAGGACATCGTCCAGGACGCGTATCTCAAGGTAGCCGCCCGGATCGGCCAGTACCTCGCCGCCCCGGGCGTGTCGTTCTACGTGTGGGTCCGGCAGGTGACGTTTCAGACGCTCATCGATTTCCACCGCGTGCAGATGACGCAGAAACGGGACCCCAGGCAGGAGGTCCGCCGGGGGCGGTCGCCCGAGGGGGGCGGCACGTCCTTCTCCATCGCGCGGGCCCTGGTCGGACGGTTGACCTCCCCCAGCGCCGCCGCCGTCCGCCAGGAGCAGGTCGAACGCCTCCACGAGGCCCTCGACGCGATGGACGAGACCGACCGCGAGGTCCTCGCGCTGCGACATTTCGAGCAGCTCGGCAACAAGGAGGCGGCCGAGGTCCTCGGCCTGAGCACGACGGCGGCCAGCAATCGGTACGTCCGGGCGCTCAAGCGGCTCGGCGAGCTGCTGGCGGCCCTGCCCGGCTTCGAGGCCCCCCCACCATGACGGATGCGCCGCGGGAGATCGGCGAGGCGTCCGGCGACCGGGACCCGGTGGAGGTCCTGGCCGACGAGTTCGCCCGGCGCCTGCGCGACGGGGAGCACCCGTCGGTCCACGAGTACGCCGAACAGTACCCGGACCTGGCCGACTCGATCCGCGTGCTGTTCCCGACGATCGCCATGATGGAACGGGCCGGGGAGCGGACCGATCCCTCCGGCGGGGCGTCCAGGCCGCCGACGGACGGGTTCCAGCTCGACCGGGAGGTGGTGGGGGACTTCCGCATCCTCCGCGAGATCGGCCGGGGCGGCATGGGCGTGGTGTACGAGGCCCAGCAGCAGTCTCTCAACCGCCGCGTGGCCCTGAAGGTGCTCTGCCCGGCCGTGTCGCGATCACCGAGACAGTTGCGGCGCTTCCGCCGCGAGGCCGAGGCCGCCGCCCGCCTGCACCACACGAACATCGTGCCGGTCTTCGGCGTGGGGGAGGACGCCGGCCTGCACTTCTACGCGATGCAGTTGATCGACGGGGTCTCGTTCGGCGACATCCTCGACGTCCTGCTGACGTCCGGCGAGGGGGACTGGCCCATTGCCGAGGCCCCGGGCGGCGACGGCGAGGCGGGCTCGGCGGGCTTCACGGTGACCGAGGCGGCCTCGGCGCTGCTGCGAAGGACCGCGCGGTCGCGGGTCCGCGCTCGGGGCGTGTCGAGCGACTCGGCCTCCGCCGACTGCTTCGTGACCCGGGGGTTGGGCGTCGGTCCGGGCGAAGGCGGGCCGGACGCGCCCGATGCCTCGCCGCGCCGCGTCCCGGCCGGGGAGTTGCTGCGCGACCTGCCGGAGTATTGGCGGCGCGTGGCGAAGATCGGCATCTCCGTCGCGCGGGCGCTGGGCTACTCGCACGAGCAGGGCATCCTCCACCGCGACATCAAGCCCTCCAACGTCCTGCTGGACCGCAAGGGCATCGTCTGGGTGGCGGACTTCGGGCTGGCCAAGCCCGCCGACGGCGAGGGCGTGACGAACCCCGGCGACGTGGTGGGCACGATCCGCTACATGGCCCCCGAGCAGTTCAACGGCCTGGCCGACGCCCGCAGCGACATCCACAGCCTGGGGCTCATGCTGTACGAGCTGCTCACGCTGCGGCCGGCCTACGCGACGGCGCGGCACGGGCACCTCATCCGTCAGAAGATGACGGCCCCGCCCCCGCCGCCTCGGTCGATCGTGCCCGAAGTCCCGCGCGACCTGGAGACGATCGTGCTGAAGGCCTGCGCGATCGCCCCGGACCATCGCTACCCGCGCGCCGAGGACCTCGAGGCCGACCTGAAACGGTACCTCGAGGGCCGGCCGATCCGCGCCCGCCGTGTGTCGGTTGCCGAGAAGCTCTGGCGGTGGGCCCGCCGCAATCCCGTCACGGCCGCCCTGAGCACGTCGACCATGCTGCTGCTGTTGACCGCCGCCGTGGTGTTCGCCGTGGGCAAGTATCGCACAGACCGGGCGTTGGGGCTGCTGGCGGTCGAAAAGGCCCGCGTGGAGCGGGAGAAGACCCGCGTCGAGTCCGAGCGGGCCAAGGCGGTCCGGGCGTCCGACCTGCTGGCCGCGGAGAAGCAGCGCGTCGAGTCCGAGCGGGCCAAGGCCGTTGCCGCCGGCGCCCGGGCCACGAGGGAGTACGCCCGCGCGGAGGCCAACCTCCGGGGCGCCGTCGCGGCGTTCGAGCAGATCATGCGCAACATCGCCTCGCGCGGCGTGCCGAAGTCCTTCGCGCCCGAGGAGGGCGAGGCGGCGCGGGCCGTGACGCCCGCCGACGTGGCCCTGCTCGAAACGCTGCTGGCGTTCTTCGATGAGTTTGCCGACCGCAACGTGGCGGATCTCCAGGTCGAGTCGGCGCGGGCCCGCCGGCGCGTCGGGGACATCCAGAAGCAGCTCGGCCGCTTCGGCGACGCGGAGGACAACTACCGCGAGGCCCTGGACGCCTACTGTGCCCACGCCGAGAAGAGCGGCGAGGCCGCGGCGTACCTGGTCGAACGGGCGCGGATCCTCGCCGACATTGCGGACCTTCGCAGCCGCCGCGGGAACGCCGCGACGGCGGCGCTGGCCTATCAAGACGCGCGCAGACTGCTGGAGTCCGTCGGCTCGGGCGCGCCGGCGGATGTGCGGTTCGAGCTGGCCAAGACGTTGACGCTCAAGGCCTCGATCGGTGTCCCGGCGGGCGTGCGGCCCAAACCGTTCACCGGCCCGTCGGGGCGGCTCCGCATGCGGGGCATGGCGCGAGGCGGGCGCCGGCGCCTTGACGCGGGCGCCGAGACGCTCGGCCCGTGGGCAGCCCAGCAGAGCGGCGACTGCGAGCACGCGCTGGAGATCCTAAGCGACCTGCTGGCGGGGGACCCGAACAACCCGGACTACCGCCTCGCCCGCGCGCGGGCCCATCGCGCGCGGGCCCTGCTGGACGTTCGGGACGACGACTCGGCCGCGGCGGCGCAGTCCCTCCAGGCCGCCGTCGAGCAGCTCGAGCGCCTGACGACGGACCTCCCCGCGGCGGCGCGGTTTCGCTACGAGCTGGCCGACACGCTGCGAACACCCATCGGCAAAGACGACGGCGCGGCGGACCGAGTCCGCCGGGCCGTGGCCCTCAGCGCCAAGCTCCTGGCCGGCCACCCGGAGGTCCCGGAATACCAGGCCCTCGCCGGGGACTGTCTCAGCTACCAGGCCGTCCTCCAGGCCGAGGCCGGCGACCTCGCCGACGCCGCCAAGAGCTACGAACGCGCCATCGCCTACCAGAAGCCCGTCGCCGACCGGTTCGAGGCCGCCGTCCTGCCCCAATGGGCCTACGTTCAATCGCTCACCGGCCTGGTGGAGGTCCACACCCGCCGTCGGCAGATGGCCTTGGCCCGCTCGCGGCTGAACGAGGCCATCGACCGGCTGGAGTCGCTCCCGGACCGGAGCTCGGGCGTGTGGTCCGGCGCCCGCATGCTGGCGGACCTGAAGCAGTGGCGCCTGCGGCTCCGCGGGCCCTTGCCGATCCCGCCGGCGAAAAAGAACGGCCCGCAGCCCGGTCGGTAGGGGTCCGGGCAGCGGGCCTGCGGGAGTACCGTCGGCGTGGTAGGGGGGGCCGACGGGGGGGGTGTCAGTCGGTCTTCTCGGGGGTTCGCGGTCCTCCTCGCCCCCGGCGCCCGGGGCCGGGAGCGCCTCGGCCCGCTTCCCCCCGGCCGGGCCCACGGCCGGGCCCGCGGCCGCCGCGCTGGTGCGTGCGTTGTTGCATGCGCTGGTGGCGGGCTTCCATGGCAGCGCGGCGTTCGGTCTCGTTCAGCTTGCCGTCGCCGTCCTTGTCGAACCGCTCGACGATGTGGTCCTTGACGGCCTGCGGCAACTGGCCCCCGTGCTGTTGGGTATGGGCCTTGCGAGCGGCGGCCCGTTCGGCGGGGCTGATCTTGCCGTCGCCGTCCTTGTCGAACTTCTGGAGGAACTGGGCTCGTCCCTCGGTCCGCCGGGCCTCCACGGCGGCCTTCAGGGCGGCCCGCTCGGTGTCATTGAGCTTGCCGTCGCCGTCGGCGTCGAACTTCTGGAGGATCTCCTTCCGCGTCGGGCGTTCGGACTCGCCCCGCCCGCCTCGCGGTCCGCCTCGTCGGCCCCGGGGCCCCCGACGGGCACCCAGCCGGTGACGCCGGCCGCCGGCACCCTCCGTCTCCTCGGCCAGGGCATTGCCTGCCCCGAGCACCATCACCAAGCCCAGCGCCGCCGCCGCACGCGCAGTTGCCCATCTCATCCCGAACTCCTTCCGTCTCAAGATCCCTTCCCTTCCGATCTACGCCATGGTGACTACCGAAACCCGCCTCGCTCGATCCACAGCCCTCGGGAGAATCTCCACCGCGAGGTCCCCCGCCGGCGTTCGAGGGACGACGCCGGCGGGGGGGGGCAAGGGCGAAGGGGCTCTCGACAGAGCGCGGCGTGACCTATCCGTCCCCGTCCGGCAGGTAGGGCAGGACGCTACGGATCTTCCCCACGGCGGCGGCCTGGGCGGTTCGCATCGCATCCACCGCATTCGCCCGTGCGCCGGCCACCTCCCCCGCCAAGCCCGGCGCACCCAGGCGCAGCAGCACGTGGATGCAGTGCTCGGCCCGCTGCCGCAGCTTCTGGCGGCAGGCTTCGCGCGACGGCAGGTCTGTCAGGGGCCTCAGGTCGATGCCCTTGTAGTTGACGTGGACCCGGCCGGCATCGGGGCAGAGCGCGAGGACCGCTCGGCGGAGGTCGTCGCTGTTGGTC
>Ga0272441_10003342_pt1 | contig 30584 bp, 16 predicted proteins | sample SSMProp6N_FD_193582 | JGI IMG/M metagenome (GOLD analysis project Ga0272441, IMG submission 193582) | Marine sediment archaeal communities from Little Sippewissett salt marsh, Falmouth, MA, United States - SSM-Prop-6N | ecosystem: Environmental > Aquatic > Marine > Wetlands > Sediment ... | reverse complement strand
CTTATTGACTTGAGCTCTTATGTTGGCTTTATATTCTCTAATCTCTTCTGCTTGTTTGCCTATCTCTTCGAGAGCCACAGCATCATTATATTGAATACCAGTCTCATATATCTGCTCCCAATGTGAAAAGCTTAGAGTGTTCTGTTTTAATGGCTTGTTCTTATTCTTATGAAATACATTTTCATTCGTAGCCATTTCGGTAGTTTTTACAAGAGGGTCCACAACATAGCTAGGAGACGTATGTCTCTTAACTGTGATTGAAGGCTTTTGATGTCTATCAACCCCGAATGGAGAATAGTATTGCCAGCCAGGTTCCATAAGGTCGTTGCCATCGCGAGCGAGAGCATTGACGTCTCTAATGCCAAACTTATTAATCGGGGGAGGAATGCCGAGCTCCGCATATGTTGGGAGGTTCTCTATTTCAGTATAGATTTTGTCCCTGCTTATATTAGGAGTTTGCTTAATCTTATTGATATCGGCAATTACTCTGTCGGTCAGATTTATGATCTTATTAATGGCCTTGTTTGTTCTTTCTCTAGCTTTTTGTGATACAGCGATGGTTTGTCCTACTCGTTCCAGTTCGTTAGTCGCAAATTGTTTGATATTCTGTGCCGGCTTTAAGGTGTTTTCAAGTATGCTGTTTTTATTCTTGCGATACAAGTCGACTAAAAATACTTCCTCGTCTCCGAATTTTATAGATCGTCTCATGTTCTCTACTTCAGTCTGGATTTCTGGCACACCAAGCTTTAACGAGCTGGCATATAGTAATGAGACATTATTAACAAGAGAAGATACATCCACGTCAGAACTACCAAGCTGACCATAGATATCGTTGTATCTTGGAAGATCGAGGTCTTCATATACAGTTTGTCTGTTTTGTACATTCTTATACAGTAGCTGTAACGCCGCGTCGTCCAGAGACCCTACAGCTACTACAGCCGAGATATGCTGTTTGTACGTAGCTATCTCCAGAGCGTTATACAACATTGTCTTAACCGTTTCTCTTACGGCGGGGACATCTTTGTTGTCATACAAAAGTCCAGATAGCTTATAGATTGTATAGGCAAGAAGGTTTCCTTCTGTAGAGCGCTCTATGCTTTCAAATATAGAAGCCAATCCCTTATTTAGAATAGTCAGTTCATTGAAGTTAAGCTCTTCGTCATTATAAAATGCGATCCTATCGCTTATAAACTGATCTTCTTTGCCTTCTATTTTAAACCTGCCCATCAACCCTACTTCGCTACGGGAGATATTTGGGTTGACATCCGTTTTTGTTATAAGTCTCTTGATATGAGCGCTCGTTATGTCCAATAAAGCTCTTCTAGTGTCTCCTCCAATATCAACTCTGTTGTTAACGCCCAGCGGCTCAAGCTGAGTTATGCTGCGAAGTGCATTTTCCTGCATCTCCGAGACATATCTATCTGGAGTGATCTTAAATAATTTGGAGCGCTTGTCTTTATATCCAATGATGCCGGCAAACTGCATCAGCTTCATTAGTCCGTTCCATTTGGCCCTATTCTCTTTGTTGTCGTCAAACGGGTTTAAGTCTGCAATAATCTTGGCAATAGGCCCTCCCTGGCTAACTGCTATAGACGCATCTGTCGCTGTTATTGTTCCATCTTCATCTCTTAAGATCTTCAATATCTCTGTAGCAGTATTTCTAATATTATAATCCCCAGTACTTGAGAACACGATAGGAGCAGCATCTATTGTGATATGGAATAAGTCCTTGGGATCGGGATTAATATACTGCAGAAACAAAGGGATCTCTTTAATCCTGTCGGAGTCTTCTACTTTACTAAAATTATGATTAGGACCTATGAGCATCCGCCACACTCTGTCGGATACTGCGGAGTGAGCTTCTTTGTTAAACAAGACATCCATCAAGACTTCTGCAATATCTTCTTGAGTCAAATTGCTTGCATGAAATACATTCGGCAGTCTAACCAGATCTAGGTTTTCGCTATTAGTCCTACCTCCGCCTGATTCAACAAGATCCACCTTAATGGTATACCAGCCGGTAGCGCTGGGCTTATTCGATACACTAACTCGTTGCAATATAAATGTCTTATTCCCAAAGATGTTGGCAACCGGATGAAGCACCTGTATCTTAACTGGAAATAGCTCATGAAAAACAGATCGTGCAATATCCTGCATTAGCTTGTCTACTTTTCTTAGCCCCTCTATAGATCTAAGATTATTAGTGCTCAAGGTGATCGTCATGTAGTTATTGGCACGGCCCAGGTATTGTGCCACAGGGACTTCTGCACCTTGAAGCGGAATTGTTTTAATATTATTCGCCGTGTAGTAGTTCACATCCTCTACATGAACATCATATATGTCGTTAGCGTGTAAAGCTTCGGGTTCACGACCTGCATGCATTTTCAGCTGTATCATTTGACTTGTTTTAGTAAACGAACTCTTTTCTATATCGCGCTGCGAAGTATATGCCAGTACTGGAAACGTATATGAAAAGATAAGAGGAACATTGCCTCCGAGCACGTTGTAGGGCAGAAACCTTTTCTGAGGATTGGAGTCTTCAGTCAAGTATGTTTTCTCAAGCCAATTAGTAACAACCGGAGTACGAACAAGATCTGGCTCATGTACGTCATATCTTCTATTAAGCCCTGTCAGGCCCACGGCCTGTTGGGTCGATGGATCTACGGTTGGTATGTATCCAAACCTCGGAGTAAATGGAATATGATTAAAGAAACTAAAGGACATGGTACAATGCAATGCCTCTGGCATGTTTGGAACCGTAGAAAGGCTAATTGCTTTAAATGCCATAGGAATCCAATTCCCAGGATATTTAACTACTACAAGATTTTTAACAGATTCATCGGTTACGCTTCTTTGACTTTGATGTTCTGCCTGTTTGGTTGCGAATTCTTCTCTCTTATATGACGCCAGAATGGATCTTATCTTTTCATACTGAGTGTCATCATGATAGTTTGCAGGAGTAGAAAATCCAATTACAGTGTTGACTGTATCAAGGCGGCGACGAGCTTCTGCCAGTGTGATGGATTTTGCCTGTATGATTTGAGAAGGAACAACGTCTGTACTTTTTGTAGTAGCCTTCCATATCCCTCCGCTGTCTTTATATTCAAAGACATTGCGCCCCACAGGCACAGTACTAAAAGTAGCATACAAATGAATATAGTCGTGAGGAACTGCCTTGCCATAATCCTCTAGATTCTCGGGCCCCAACAAAGCGTTTAACTTGTTAGCATTACCGGTATTGTCATCATCCTGATATAAAGAATTGATGGAAGCAAAACTCGTTGCGTTCTTGTGCTCTGAATAGAAATAGAAATGGTCATTAATCATTGCATTGAATGATGTAGGCTCAAGAATTCTCAGGGTTACTGGAGCTGCACTAGTACCTGTATTTGCTATTCTGAAATCGGCAGTTGCAGTTCTAAAGCTATGTGATCCGTCAGAAGAAACGCTGGGACTAGACATCGAAACGTCGCCGGATGGCAATTTGTAGGTGCGTAGTGCCGACGAATTCTTTGTCTCCCTGAAGTCTTTTGGCAATACAATTCTGGCCTGGTCCCCATCTGAGCCCAAATATGCGATACCGGTTTCTTCATTATACCCAGCAGAATATATATCTGGCAAGGTATAATTGGTATTCCATACAAGCAGATTGTTATCTGAAGCGTTAAAGGCATTATCAACATATATCTTATCTTTAAATCCTGCAGAACCAGCATTGGATATGGCCATTGGAAAAGTAAAGCCTAATAGAACGGATTGGGCGTTTAGATTCGTATCTCCGCTGAACAACTCTGCAAGGGTTCGACCATAGAACCCTTCGCCATATCGCTTGACAATAACAGTTCCACTATCATACCAGAAAAACCTGGAGGTCTGCGCTATAGAATTGTTAAAAGAGGTTGCGCTTTTATCGTACCACTCCTGGCCTGGAAGATCGTCGTGAGTTGTTTCGTAAGCGTCGATGCCCACTGTTCTTAACTCTTCTCCGTCGGCGAGCTTGATACTATCGCCATCCTTCACTGCTTCGTTACCAAAAGTCTCGTTCTTAATTGATTCTACATCTCTTCTGCCAGCATCAAGTAATCCTGGAGTATCTCCTTGCTGGGCAGCTGTATCGGTAACAGCACATAAAATGAATTGCTCTACCAGCTTCTCAAGTGTTTCGCTGTTTGCTACGTTGCACTTCTTGTTGGCTGTCTTATTATATTCATTAATTACCGCTTCATAGTATCTTTTGATATTCTTTATGAGGGCCCTGGCTGCTGAAGGTGGTTCCTGATCAAGAATAAGATCTAACTTAGTATTATTATCGTCATCCCTCATATCTAAATAAGCTTTAATTCCTGAGATACAGATTTGCCTGGTCGCAGCATATACAAAAGACGGATAGAATACAGAGTCTGCAATCGCTATGGCTAGAAGATTTTTAGTTTGCTCTTCGCTATCTCCAAGGAAGTCGGTCCTATCTTTTTCTATTTGAGCAAGATGCGCCTCGATTTCCTTGACCGCCTCTTCAGATTGAAGAGATGCAATAAAGATATTAGAAAGAATGTCGCTTTGAACATTAACAAAAGGCAAGCCAGAATGCAGAGCAAGTAGAGGGCGCAATTTTTGATTAACATCGTTCTGATTTGGGAAGACAACGCTGAATTGAACATCAAAGTTAGAAGATCCCGTAGGGATAGACTGTGGCGTTCCGTTGCGGATAGCCGGCACAACAGTGTTGTTTTTGAAATCGTTGATGACAAAAGAGTCGGGATCAACCGTGAGCTCAACGTGACCTATTTTTATATTTGCCATTAAAACCTTCCCGTCATACTCTGATGATGATTATACATAAAACCTATATCGCTTGACATATTATCGTGAACGCTTATGCTGCCTCCCATACCAGCTCCATTCATTGCGCTGACTACGCTCGGAACATTAGAGGAAGAGCCATTAACGACCATGCGACTACCAATAGCGCTCTGCTGTCTCAGATATGCAGGAGGGGCAGTAATGGCTCCTTGTCTTGTCATCGGATCTCCTTCTTGAATTGGAGTAGGGGGTAGTAGCTCTCCGCTATCTCCAAACATGCCGCCAACAACAGCTCCTCCCGCAAACGCGATCATGCCCGCCATAAAGCCCTTGCTTTCTGGCACAAGAGACCTTTCCAGGATATGATCTACCAAACTAGAGGTCTTGGTCTCTTTCGAAATCTTCTCTCCTAATTTAGCGGCAGCATCTGCGGCTTCTTTGTCTATCTTGTCTGGCCCCTCCATGAGAGAATACTTGCCCATAAACCCTTTTCTATTTATATCAGCATCACCAGCCTTCATCCCCGTTACAGCATTAATTGCATCAAGAGCAGGTAACGTTCCTTCTTGTATTCTGCCTTCCAAGTTGTTGGTTTTTATGTAGCGATTAACCGCATGCAATGTTTCTGCTAGATACTCTTCCTGTCCTTCTTTACCCGAGATGAGGATATCCACAAGCTTATTATAGAGCTCTGGCAGACGGATTCCCTCTCGTCCTACTTGAGCAATGTTCTTCTCTCTGTGCGTACTGAGGATATCTTCGAGAAAATGTGTCATTGCATCAAACCGATCGTCATCCAGCAGATACAGTCCTTCCTTATTCTTTATGCTCTCATCTACCAGCCCTAAGAATGTTTGGTTTGCTACAGCCTGATCTCCGATGTCAAGCATATAACGGCCCACATGTCCCTCAATCCTTTTAGCTAGGTTTGGGTCGTGTCTTGCAGCTTCTTGCACTGTCTTGTCTGTTATCTGTTTACCTACAGAGCCCTTGAATACTTCGTTAAGAGTTTTGCGACTCTCAAGTACCTTCCCTTTTTCCATACCAACCAGGATGTCGTACATACCCTGGGCTCTTGCGGCATTAGCAAGGCCTCCTGCTTTAAATTCACGAATACGAGCTTCACTCAATGTAAAAGACATCAGGTCATATAGCTGTGGCAATAGCTCTTTCGACTGAAATCTGCGTTTCCCAGCACCATATATCTTACTGTTGAGAGCGGTATCGTTTACAAGCAACCCTTGCTCTACCGCTTCTCCTGTCACAGATGCAAGTATTCTAGCGCCCAGGTTAGAGGCCTTCCCTGTTTCCACTCCATATTCAAGCTGGCCCTTTAATACTCCAGCCCAATCCTTAGCGTTAACACCGTATTTGGTTGCGAATTTCTTTCTCTGTCGCTCAAGAGCCCTATAAACTATTTGACCCTTTTTCCCTCGTTGCTCGGCCTTGCTCATATTCTTCCATCTGGTATCCAGATTCTCAACAGACGTAATTAGATTTATCATATCCTTACGTTCTACATCTTTGCCGAGATTTCTGTATGCCTGCAGGGTCCTATGGCCAGTAGCGTAATATTCCATCGCCCCCATGACTTCGTTTTGAGTATTGCGATAGGCGGCCCTGATCATATTGCGCACTTCATCTGGCATATTCGAGCCAGTATCCAGAAGCGTAACGTTGGCCATATCGTAGTCGAAGTCACCTTTGGCTAACTCGAGGGGCAAGTCTGCAATAGACACTTTGCCTCTGGCGACATCTTCGTCTGCAGCAATCCTGAATACCATTTGGTTCGTAGAACTGAGGTCGGGCCACCGTCTATACATGGCAAACATTTCAGAAGTATCCATCCCAGGCTTGCCTCTGGCAAATTCAGCTATGTCTTCTGGATTCATGTAGATTGTAGTCGCAGCCTGTTTGAGGTATCTATTGGGTACAGGAGATGCGTTTTTCCCCATTTGGCGCATACTTGCAGTCTGATTAATGTATTTGGCAACATCGGCCCTTACTCTTTGAGTATGATAGCTACTTTGTGTCGGTAGTGGAACTGAGCCTGGTTCTTCTATTGTCAGCGCCTTACTGATCGTGCCTCCCTTGCCTGCAAGATTGCCAATAACGGTTTTTGCCTGTGTATGAACTTCTTCCACCAAGGCCTTTGCACCTTCCAACAGTCGTCCTTCATTTGCCTTTGCGTTCATCAGCAACTCAGAAAAGGCCGTAGCTTTATCAAATATCTTTTGCCGTGTCTTTAATGCCTGAACTCCAAACGATCCAGCTTCCAGAGAATAACCAAAACTCTCATTACTTGAAAACTTGAGGCCATAATCCATAATGTTTTGAAGCATCGTAGCTCTGGTCGGAGTCCAGAAAGCATCGTCTCCACCCACCAGCTTCTCTATAAAGTCTTTATTAAATATGCGCCTATCATCAAAATGGAGCATAAAGCCAAACTGATCTGCGTCTATGTTATTCAGCGTTTCGCTTCTGCCAAGGAATCTTGCCGCTTTTTTGAACGCCGCAATCTGAGTAGTCGGAGAAGCGTCTGGGCTCCCAGGCTGGTGAACCTCAAAGAACTTAGATAGATTATACATGGCATCAATCGTTTCGCCTCTTTTGCCTTGGCCTACGCGAATGTCCATTATTTTACCGCCCTGCTTCAGGCCCTCGAGATAATCGCTCTGGAAGAAAGGAAGAGCAACGTCCACTTGAGCTAATGCTCCACGTAGATACTTGGCGTCTGCACCTTTCTCTATCGCTTGGCGAAGTTGCTTTTGTCTCCACATATACATACTAAGTCCGCCTTCACTACCGAACGAACGCCCAGTAGCCATCAGCATATCTCTAAAGGTTGTGCGTGCAGGCTTATACTTGGGCATTGAAGCCTGGCCACTCATTTCTGTGCGCCACATATCAAATGCTTCAATCAGAGGAAATCGTACACTGGCATCCATGTTTTGCGTTACATTAAGCAGTTCTTGTCTGGCATTGGTTCCGAACTTATCAAGCCACTGATTCGGATGAAATGGCATGTCTCGCCTATCCATCCCTGTTGCACGCCTATATGTCTCTCTGAAATAATCCTTTGCAGACTTATAGCCGCCAGGCACTTTAATTTTACGCTCTATTTTATGGATACCGGATCTTGCCCTGAGATCCATCATAGCGGAGTGGGCCGCAATATAAGTGTGTCTTGTATCTCCTTCTAGCCCTCCCACGTCTGCGGCCGTTGCCATTGTCTGGGTAAAGAAGACTCCTTTACGCGCCTCTGCGTCTTTAAGTTCTCTGATATGCGCATACAACGCCGGCTTCCACATACCTCCCTCTTGTCCCGTCTTGCGCCATAGCGAGTCCTTGTCTTGTTCGATAAGAGACTCTAGTCTTCTTCTATGCTTTTCAAACGCCTCTCTGAACTTAATAGGAGTAGTTGTGGTTGTTTTAAACTCATCAGCAACTATAGATGGCTGTACTTTAAGGTTGTCGAACGCTCCTATTGTCAGTTTTAATTCTTCGCCGGCAGTACCCTGAGTAAACTTGAATCCTGCAAAACCGCTTTCTTGTGCGACTATATCTGTTATATCTCCAGTAAGCGGGCTTCTTATCTGCGCCAGTATGTCTCCTTTTTTAACCATTCGCCCTTTACCGAACAATTCGTCACCCTTTTTGTATATCAGGTCTTCTTCTGTCAGCTTTCCCCATCGCCAGTGAGTTTCAGAATATTTACCAATATCCTCAATATTCAGATCTGAAGCCCATTCACTTATACCAGATGCTTTGCCCATATGGGAAATCTGTCCTAAAGCTCCTAGCGTGGCATCTGGATCTAATCCGGCTTTTCCGGTGGCCTTAAGCCACTTTCCATATTCGCTTTGAAGAGTTCCTACTCTCATCTGGGTAAAACCAATATCTCTGCCAGACCTTACAAAGCCCCATCTCTTACCTATACGCTGGTCTCCAGTAGCCTTGGATACAAGATAATCGACAAACTCTCCCTGATATCCGCCGATCATCATTGCGGCACGAGCTTTAAGGGTGGGAGCAACCTGACCCTTTGCATTTCGTTTCAATGCAGACAATAAGCGCCGGCCTCCCTTGGCCGTCATGTCTCCTTCGCCTGGGACCATGATGCTTATGCCGGCTCTCTGGGCGCTTTCAATGGCACCCACAGTTGCTTTGTCTAGCGTCCACGACGCTGTGTTTGCATAAGCCTTGGCAACAGTGCTGCTGTCCAAGTTTGTAGCGCTGGTATTGAATGCCTTTTGTATTGACATCTGTACGCCTTGCTCGTCTCTAAACATAATTGGAGCGGTACTACCACTTAAAAGGTTGTGTACCTTGCTTGCAACGGCGGTTTCCCATAATGAGGCCGCCTCTTGAGATAAGCCCGCCTTACTCGTCAATACTTTTCTTCCTCCACGCTCTACGAGAATGTCTTTATACAGATCGAGCTCTTGTCTGCTAAAGTCCGATATAAGCTTAGACCGATAGAGAGCAGAACCAGGGTCTTGCATCTGTTCGCCGAACATGTTGATTAATGGCTGATATCTTATTTGCGTTTCGTTTGCCTCGTCAAGAGTCTGTATGCCTTCGATCATGATTCTGGCGGCGTGCAACGCTTGTTCTGGATCTTGAATAACGTCAGATAACTGTCGTAGTCTCTGACGTGCGGGAGCATAAAAGTTAGTAAAGACTTTTTCCAGCTGACTTTCAAGCATTCCAAATCTCCCCGATGGACTGACGGCGCCTTCTCGCCATTTACCAGACTTGATTGCTTTAAATATCTGAGCGCCAACCGCCTGATTGTATGGCATTAAAGCTGAATATCCTGCAGCGCCTCCGGCTGCCATTGGGAACCCTTCAAGCCCTGCTGTTGCAACAATGCCTCCAATAGGAGAGATAGACATACCGCGCCCATATGTGCCATATGGACCAGTGATGAATGGTACACGTATCTCACCTAGAGTTTTGCCTGACACATCTTTGCCTCTCAGCGACAAGGCGAACGTATGTCCCGACAGGGCATTTTCCCCACCAGATTGGACTGCGTCTGCAATTTGACTACGGCTTGCACTTGAGTCAAGCACAAACTCAAAACTAATGCCCGATTTCTTGCCTGCATTATCGAGTTCCTGATTGATAGACTTGAGCTGTTTCTCATATAGGTTCCAATATTCCCCACTGCTTCTGAGACTGTCAACATCAATGAACTCAGCAAGCTCCTTGTTCTGAGCCATCATATAGTCGCTTATCTGCTTCTGGGTAGAGAAGATGTTTTCTATACCAACAATACTCTCTCCGCCAGTTTCCTTGCCCAATTGTCTGGATCGATAGCTTGGAGCGGAAAGCCTGCGAGTTTCAGTTCCCTCAGCAAAATTGGGGTCTGCCATGGCTGTAGTTCTGGCTCGCTTGGCTGCCTGGGCTGCTTGCTCAACCTCAACGCCTGCAGGATAATCTCTAATCTCCCGCGCTATGGCTTTTACCATATCAATAGGATCTGGCATTAAAATCTCCCAGAGTATCTGTACTCATATTCATTTAAATTTGCGCTACGATCATACATTATATCAAGATATGCAGAGTTGTCACCCGAGATACCTACGGTGGGTCTTGAGAATATTTGCATATTGTTAACAGGCAACATCTTTCTTATATTGATCATTTCCTCTCCCATAGCTCCCATGTCTGGCAGTGCTACAAGACTTCTTGTAAACGATCTTGTTCTGGCCAAGTCTCTCTCGTCTGCTCCCCAGAATCCATAGTCGTGGATATCTTTACCATCGAACTGAACAGACGCCAATTTAATATCATCAAGAGAGACATCGGGTCGCCAGCCAGCCCAGCCAGGACCAGGGGCTGGAGCGCCGGAGATTGCCTCCTGCGACATTCTTATTGCCAGACTTGCTGCTGCTTCTCCTCCTTGTCTCTCGGCCCATATCTTCTGCAGCATGGGAGTCATATAATCTGGAACTTCATCCAGGATATCATCGTGATATTCTTTAGGTGCGTGAGCAAAATCTACCAAGAAGCGTCGGTCTGCTTTAGGCAGGGCAAGATATGCCTCTTCCATAAACCTGTCTGAATGATTTCCATAATTGAGGCCGGCCATTGTTCTGGCCGACATCTTGTCCAGTCTTGCCGCCACATCATTTCTGCCAAGCTGTTTAGCCGTTTCTGTCAGGCGTTCTATCTTCTGGAATTTAAGCTTATCAAAATATGCCTCAATTTCTCTTCTTCTAGCTTCTTCTTCGTGAGGTTGTCCATCGTTCAGTAGGCTGGAAGCAGCTCCAGCTCCGGCACCCATAAGTCCTAGAATCATAGCACTATAGGGATCTCGTCCTAATACTGCGAGAGCCGCACCAGAAGTTGTCGCGTCTACAATATCTCTATCTGCCGCCTTTCTGATATATGGTAACAACATGGATTCGTATGGATTTGTCCAATCTGCGAAATTATCTCCTACAGTTACTCTGTCCTTATATAATTGGAGAGGAGTTTCTCGGTAGTATAACTTACTGAATGCATAGGGGATCATAGGAAGAGACGGCTTCAGTCCCATGTTCCAGCCGGTAGAAGGATTGGTCGGATTTCTATGCTCGCCAGGGATCAATTGACTTCTGTTACCTTCGCCTCCCATGAATGGAGATCCAGGATATACCTTGAATCCTCCAGAAGAATTAAAGTCATTATAGAATGTCTCAACCATTGGGTTGATTTCATCGCGACGCTTTTGCCCTGGTAAGAAACGACGTAATAGCTCAGTAGACCCTAAAGCTCCTCCGAGCTCCATGTCGTAGTACCTTTTACTTACAGAGTACAAGTCGGTTGCATCTTGATATCTGACTCCGTCTGCAAAGAAATCTTGAGTACCAGTGATTTGCTTTTTAGCAAAGCCAATGATGAAACCTCTCATCCCCCAAAAGTCCATAAGCCTGTCGAGACTTTGGCCTGCGGCATCCAGCATATTGCTTTTTCGTGGAACCGTAAAGGCCGGCTGAACCATATCATAGCCCAGATCATTGGCAATATCTCTTAGCTCGTCTCTCTGTCCTCTATTCTTAATCATATCGCGAATAGCTTGGCCGTGCATAATCTTGGTCGGTTTAAACATCTCTCCTACTGTTTCGCCAAGAAGAGGACCAATGATAGGAACGTCGGTAAAAATCTTACCCGTTAGTGGGTAAGGATGGGTATTGTAATTTCTACGTTCTACATAGTATGGGTCTGTCCCAGGCAATCCAGTCCATGATGTCAAGGGAGTTCTTAACGCCGTAGACAGAGGAGATACATTAAGAAAATACGCGCCCTTACCTCCGTATATATCGTACTTGTCGTCGCCCATCTCCTGAGCCAACCAATGCTTACGCATCCTCGTGACATCGCCACCCATAAAGTCTTGGGGTCCAAGTCCCCACCATCTGTTCTCGCGTACCTCGACCAACTTGTTGCCCATGTATTCGTCTTTGAGATCTGACCAGTCCTGCAGCATAGAGCTGGTTCCCAAAGCTAAAGCGCCAATGGCAGCACCGATACCAGATGCTCGAGTCTTTGCTCTGGCCAATTCTACAGGAGTCTTCAATCCAAGCTGTCCTGCCTTTGCAGAAACCATTCCTTTACCAATAGCGCCCCCAATAGCAATACCGGCCATAGCTCTGAATGCGTACCCAAGGAACGAATCGATAAACCCAGGCATAACAGCGTCGGCACCTTCAGCAAGAGGCGTTAAGCTGTAGTTAATAAGAGCTTGTTGTCCTACTTTAATACCAGCATAAGTACCAAGCATACTTTTCTTGATACCAACATCACCGAATGGATTAGCTTTCTCAAGCAGATAGTCAAAGAAGTGGAGGCCTTCCCAGGCCATATAGGCTGCGATACCAGTGAGAGCTGCTGTCCCCATTAGCCTCGTAGGCCCCATAGGCTTAACGCCCATCCCCGTCATAGCTTCTATCAGCCTGACGGTCGTCTGAGAGCCTTGCATTGCTCTCATTCTCAGGTCGCTTAAAAGTCCGCCTTTGACAGTCACATGTTCTGCCGCAACAGGTGCAAAAGGATTGTTCCCCTGAGACAGATTTCTCGCAAGCTGACGTTCATTTGGAGACATAGATCCAAAAGGTCGCGACATCCTTGCAGAGGCCACTCCTCGTATCTGTCGTAGCCGATCAAATCTAAGCACTCCAGACTCGTCAGTAGCCATAATAGCTTCTTCTGGAGTTAAGTGCGCGTATGCGGAGGACTCTCTACCAAACGCATGTCCCATTCTCTCGAACAGATTAAGCTGCTCTTCCCCACGTACCACACCCTTAGTTGGATGCCACTTGCCGGCAATCACATCTACGTTCTTTGCATAGGGATCTGTATTGCCAAAGCGACGTAAGAAATCAAATATCTTACCATAGATAGTCTTAGGCTCGATTGCGTATCGCGAAGAGTAAACATCAAGGCCGTGAGATTGTAGCCACTGATCCAGTTTGGCGGTTACAGGCGGCTTTCCCGTAACTTCGTAACTGAAGTTAAGACGCTTGCCACTTATATTCTCAAGAATATCATTAACTGATTTCCCGCCTATCTTCTTGTCGACAATACTTTGTAGAATAGGATGGTCGTAGAATCCCTTTTCCGCCAAACCTTCACCAAGCTCTCCTGTTGCCTCGTCAATCTGACCCATAATAGGCTGTGTTTCGGCAAACTCAGAAGTGTACGATGCGATAGCCCTCGCTTCGGAAGTGTCGGTTCCATACGACTTATATCCAGTTCCGAGCTTTCTTAGCTGACCTCCCTTATCTACACTATATAGTGTATCACCAACCGCGAATCCTCTCCGTCTATCAAAGCCCATCTGCTCCATATTCTTGGCGCTTACCCGTACCATATCGGGCTGTTGGCCTCTGAATATAAAATCTAAAGGATTGCCTATTAATGGGAAGTGGAGTTGCTCCGTTAGAGCTCTGCGAACGCTGCCAAGCGTCATCGCCTCTGCTACAACGCGATCTTTCTTATGAAGAAAAATTCCTCTGCCAATAATATCTGTTTTGCGATAGATAGGCTCGGCCTGAGCTGCCATAATATCCAGAGCCTGAAGCTCTGTTTCGCCCATAAGCCTACCGAAAATCTGATATGCCCTACGACCACCGCCGAGGTCTTTGGCATCAGCCTGCGTCTTCTTGCCGTACTCCTCGAGGACTTCTCCTACTGTCAGATAATCGTACTCATCTGGCAGACCAGTATGTAGTCCTTCTGGTTTTGTGTATTTAGATTCGACCGCCTCACGAAAGGTCCGTCTCATATCCTTTCTGGCTGTGCTGGGAGCGCTTATAAACTCTGCAAACTGATCATTTATACTTCTAAAGATACCAGCATTGAATACACGAGGTGTTTCTATAGAAGAGAAGGCCTGACGAATATCGTGGCCCATCCTTCCTAGTCGGAGAGACAAAGGCTCTATGACATGGCGGACGTCTGCCAGTGCGCCTCGTTCTGCATACCGCAGGCTTTTATATGTCCCGACTCCGAGTCCGACACCAATAAGCGTCATGCCTATCTTGGCGGCAGAACCTAAACTGCTTACTTCTACGGGTTCTGGACCCTGATAAGATTCTTCGTATTGAGTGGGATCATAAGGAGGCATTATTAACCCCCTCGTTTAAGGCCTCTGGGCTCTGCAGTTTTTAGGCTGAAATGAGCATTAGAGCTACTGAAGATAGTTTCGATACTGGCAATAGCTTCCATGATCTGATAGCAATTCATATCATCAAAGCTTGAGAGGGCTGAGACAGGGAAGTGCTTTTTGATGAATAGGTCCATATTCTTTTCTACGTCTCCCTTTTCCATTAGCTCTCGAGTGGAATCCTTGACTTGGTTCATGGCTTCTACTGAATGGAATAGACTACTTTCCAGAACAACTTGTTTAATCTGATCCTCTATACCGGCCAACTGTGAGGATGCAAAAGTTTGATCTTCCCACATATCTCTGGTGGGATAAAAGATGTTGTCTCCAAAGACATCGAACAGTTCGTATCCAGGACCGACAAGGCGCTCTACTGTTTGAAACACCTTAAACTGACGCCTGGTCATAGGAGAGTATATAAGATGGATATCGTGGACTATGCAATAGAATACATAGTCGTTTTCTTTTCGTGCTTCTACAATATATTTAGTGAGAGAAGGAGGGCATAGGCCTTGACCTACGCCTCCCGCCTCTTCTGTAACGGTCGGCTCCAATAGCTCGCTTAGAGCCGATGTTTGATTTAAAGATTGTGTCAAAGCATCCATGATTACAACTTAACAGGTTGAACATTGACTGTCCCAAAATCGCTGGATTCAAGGATTGTATTGCACAAAGTGCTTCCCGTACCCGCGCGAGTACCTTTGGCTCCATCTCGAAGATCCAGAGGAGTAAGAACTGGGTAGAGCGTGCAAAGACATACAATGCGCTCCTCAATAAGCTCTCTGGTAATTCCGTCGGCGCCTACAATATTACGGTGCTCTGGACGCATAATAGGGCGATATAGGTAGTTGCCACTAGGTAGTTCTACAAAGTAAACGGCATTATACCTATTCTTAAATTCCAAAACCATATCAGGAGTACAGCCTTCTGGTAGGAATGGAATGAGTTCAAGTAGCCATTTCGGATACTTCTCTTCTGGTAATGGCGTTGCGGGCGCCATTTCTTGCTCTTGTGGTACCGGATCTGTCGGCGCAGGAGCTGGTGCTGGTGCCGGAGTTGTCGGGCTTGGTGTCTGCAGCAAAGGATTGACACCATCTCCTGGAGTTATGCCCATTGCTTGTAAGTCCTTTTGCAGATCTGCTTTCCCTCTGTTCGTTGAAAGATCTACTTCCTTCGGTAGTTCAGGAACATCAGGTTTCGGTGGTTGAGCATTTTGTGCTCTTGGTGGTTGTTTCATGCGAGTACTCCCTTAAAATTACTCTATGGTTTTAGCAAAAAACGCATAGGCTTCCTTGATATTCTCGCGGTCGCCTATGTGAACAGAAATAGTCTCCGTATTAAAATAGCATTCTTTTAATGTCTTGTTGTGCTTATCGTCAACGCCAAAGCTTATCATCATATCGATGACATGGCCATCGCGATATAGGTCTGCAAAGAATTCGCCACTGGCTAATGACTTCTTATACTTTTCAATACCCCCTCCATCTACGGGAGGTGTAATAGCTATGTTCTTGACCATATCATTGACCTCGTTGGTCCTGGTCTTCTGGTCGTCCTTAATTGTCTGTAATGGAGCGACTCCGTAGTTGTTGAGCGTGTTCTTGTTTTCTACAAGATTAATCTGTCCTGGGCCGCGATCGTTCTCTTCGAGAATACTGATTCGTGCACTTGTATAAGATACTACATCCTGCAGGGTCCCTCCTATACTCGGATCGTCTACTGGCCCAAGCAGCGTTGTAATGTTGTCACTTATGGCCTGAACGGTAGCATCTGTTTTAGCATCTGTACCGTATTGCCTTGTCCTGAATGCAGATACGTCGTTAGAAAACGAGACTATATCTGCCTCCATATCGCTCTTGATATTTCTAAGGATGGTTACGCTTTCAACTCCTCCACCGATAATCCTGTTGATCCTGTTTAAGAAGTTGTCTACAATATCATTTACTTTACTATTGATATTAAAGCTATCCTCTATAGCTCTTTCACGTTCCCTATTGCCGGATACAGGTTCTGTAGCAGTAGAGTTGTCAAGAATATAGAGAAGGACCGCCGCGATTGAATCCTTAAAGTTTTTGTTTACTATCAGAAGTCCACTTACCAGCTCTTTGGATTCTGCTACTGCGGCAAATTGCTTATCTCTGTAACCATACAGAGGTATCTTTTGATTGGAAAACTCATAAGATATTCCGCAAACATCTTCCATGAGCATATATGGGAAGCCCTGAATCCTGACATATACAGCAACATCAGGAGTTAAGAAATATTGAGATTGTGCTTTACTCACCTGTTATCGCCCCGTAAGTTCCGTTAATGGTTTGTATGGGTACAACGTCGTTTTCTAATTGTAGCGTACTCATACCAAAGTCAAGGAATTCCCTTGCAACATAGGTATATGTCTGCTCCGTATAGATGTCGTTTATAGACAGGACAGTGCCCCCATCCATTAACTGAACTCCGGTCAAGTACGCAGAGCCAGAAGTGCTCCCATACTCATTTGCCTGAGTAAGCTGGATGTTAAAGGGAAGAGTCCGGTCGAATGCCCTAAAGCCCCGTACGTCGAGAACAGCAGATTCTACATAGTTCTTGAAGAACTCCTGAATCTTCTCGTTAAAGACTTTAACAAATACAATTGTGCCGCTGACAGTTCGCGTGCCCTTCTTATAGGTAATTGGAGAGTCGTAACCCAAAGCTCTTACAGGAGCTAAATCTCTGTGTGTAGAAATAGAGATAGTCTGTAGATTTCCTATGGTGTAGAATGCTCCAAGATGAGAGTCTTCGCCATCTGCAGGGATCGTATCTAAAGCATGACCAGGGATCGATATCGACGCAACAATGTCAGATCCAGAAAAGGAATCATATTGCTGAATAGGATCTGAAGTTTGTTCGTCTGTATAATGTTGGGGCATATCTATTACTCATTAAAAAGAGAAACAGCCGGCCCATAGACCGGCTGCTAAACAAGTTATGCAACAGTTTCCGGAGCTACCAGAGAAAGATCGGTCGGATACCCATCGGTAGTTGTACCGCTTGGTTTCCAATGAACAATCTCACGAGCAAGGAATGAACATGTTTCATCTGTGGTAATGTCATCGATCGAGACACCAGCACCGTTGTTCATCAGCTCAACTCCGCGAATCTCCATACCAGTTCTTACGCCATACTCGTTAGCCGCCGAGACGACAACATTGAATGGCAAGATCTGATCGAAGTATTGGTTGTCTACTTGATTTACCGTCAACCGCGCATCGAGCGTTCCGTTGACAGTACCTGCAGTTTTCTTCCAGTACTTGTAACCTACAGTACCGTCTTGAAGTTGATCGCCTCCTGCTAACGGGCTAACATGGCCGCCTTCTAGGGCGTTCATGTGGGCCAGGAGAGCAGAACGGTCAAACACTGCAAACACAAGAGCACCAGCAATACCTCGTTTCCCACGAGAGAAAGCACGAGGATTTGCATGACCCATTGTGTAGATCGGGACTTTTTCCCGAGTCACAGAATAGGATAGACCCTGAAGTTCGCCGACCCATTGGCCGCCAAAAGTCACGATCATATCCACGCCTGAAAAACCATTATAGGTGTTGCTAAAATCATCAGCCATGGTTTATCCTCCTTATGTCTTGCTTAAGTCAAGTTCAACAAGAATCTTGACAACTTCAAAAGCAGGTACGATAACTGCTTTAATGCTGACTTGTCCAAGTACGGCTTGGTCCGCAGTCTGCTCTACGGTGAATGAGTACCGGTTGATAAAACCGTTACCTTCATTCATGAGCTGCTTGAACATATCGTCCAAATCAGCCCGCAGGGCAGCAAGGCGTGCCGAATTGCCAGGTTCCCCGATATAGGGATCGGCAACACGTCTTGTGAGGTCCATGACCTTGGCCGTAATTCTAATCGTAGTCAGGTTGACGTAATCACTCCGGCGATACTGATCAATGTTATGCGCACCGGTGATACCGCGAGCGATAACAAAGCCGCGACCTGGTTTCGTGATCGTAATCACGTACCGAGCAGCAACCATGTTGTCAGCATCAGTTCTGCGAATACTTCTTGACGGGCTAAAGCCTGGCAGAGACTTATTCGTAGTAGAGCTATTTTCAGGTAGCCTCAAGATGAAAGACAGGTATTGCCCCATACCATTAGAGATATAGGCCCGTTCATCTGGGTTACCAATATCCCGCAGGACCTGAGAGCCCCACGAGTTCACCGCGATACCATCCATAGCGCCAAGACTGATCCAGCGACCCAGATCGACCTTATAGCCATGAGCATCTACGACGTCTCCGGTAGAGCCATCGGTGTTTGCGGACGCACCTCCCGTTGCTTTCCACAACCTGTAATATAGAGGCTCGGTAGCCGCATCGTCAAGAGCGGTATGGCCGTCAACATTAGTGTTGTTCGCAAAAGCGAGAGAGTCTGTGATAAAGCTGTTCCACTCTGTAAGTGTAATGCTGTTGCTGTCCGTAGTTGTCGGATTCAGGCCTCTGAATGCTCGCCGGAAAGCGGTTTGCATTAAGGCACGAACGGTATCGAATTCCGTTTCAGTACCGTCGAATACTTCGACAGCACCTAGCAGATCCGTACCTTCGACCGGAGTTTCAGTCACAGTAATAGTAGCAGAGCTACTATCGTAACTGGCAACATAATAATCTTCACTACCTGTGGAGTAGTAAACGGTTATTTTAGCACCCACGTATGGGATACCTTCGCCTTGGAAATCGCCAGAAGATGAGGACGAGTTCCCCAGAAGCGTAGAGTCTACAACGATCTCCTTCGCGGCAGCGTCGATAGACTCAATACTGATCTGGGCAATGCTAAGCTTATTAAAATAAGAAGTAGCATATGCGTCCCTGAATTGCCGGAGTCTGATAGGAGCACGACCAAGACCAGAAATGACGGCGTCATTTTCCAGAGAGGCCAGCTCACAGAAGTCGGCAAGTTGGTAGGCAAAATCGCCAACGTCGGCGTCATACGTGCGAGTGGCATTGTCTGAATCGTATACCTGGTCCAGGGGAGCTTTGATGTCGATATAGATACCAGGGATATAGACTACGTCTAGATCATGGTTCAATAGAACATCGAAAGTTTCCTGAAGTGCGGTATAACGTTCAGTATCGGTCACAATGTGACCGTTAAAATTGGAGTTGCCGCAATACAGAAACCCTTCTTCACCCCAGCCATGTGCTATCTTGACAAATTCAACTGTAACGCCCTGAGTAACTTCGGCCACACCTCGGCCAAGTTCACTTTGTTTGCTACCGAAACTGTCATTAATAGCAGGATGGTTGAGATTATATCTGTCCGCATTAGAGTCTTCCATGAGGGTAGGCTCGTTCAGCGGCAGATCCGCAGTCGTAACGCCAAGTACCGTGATCTTAGATCCTGGTGCAGGCCTTTCAACGCGCAGGTTCCCATCGTTCAGCGACACCACAGTTCCTGGTAAGTTTTGGAATTGTGAAGTCATCTATTTTCTCCTTACTGAATATCCACTTTGTTGTTGTTATGAATGAGAGTGATTTGCTCTGCATCCACACCTTGCATAAACGCAATTTTGAGTTCCTTTAACAGAACCTCTTCAGTCGAGTGTAACTCTTCTGTTCTAACGCCATAAACACAGGTTGTTCCAACAATATCATTGCGCCAGCGAGTGACATTGTATTCAGGCCCCTGCTGCAGAAACAGAACATCATATACGCCATTTTCTCTAAAGATGTTACGATATCTCCGCATGAACGTACGAAACCATCGTGCCAGCCTTGCAGTAGCTTCGTTCGTAGGTGTCCAGCATTGAAAGAATACCTCGGAATCAAAATGTTGACCATATACGGTTTCCATCTTATTCGTCATAGGGTTCGCTCTTGCATGTCTCTTCTGGGGTACGAGTTGTTTAGTTCCCTTCTTAAAGAAGTCTCGACCTCCAGGAGTGTGATCCTGAACCTTGTAACAAATGGTATCCGTGAATGGACCAATTGCATTCTCCTGCATCTGCTCCTCGGTAAAATACCGATTCACATCATCCGATGCCGGATATGCGTGGGTAAAACTTACATGCCGTGCATTGTCAAAGTCCAAACGTAAAACATCCGTTCCATGAACGGGTGCTGTCGCTCCAGCCTGTGACGCCAAGGTCACGGTGTGCTCGTCTATATTGTTATGAACCTGATCGATCGTGTAAACCGCGTTCGTAGTCAGGTTTAAGATTTTATCTCCAACGTCCAAATATCGAGCGAATGGAAACCTTACCATCCAGGAATTCGACTCGCTGATAGATTGCCAATAGGATTGATAGCCCTTCATTGCCAGATCTACCATATCGAGAAAATCCTCGATGACGCAGTCTCTGCGCGCCAGCTCTCGCTCTTCGAACGAGCTTGGAGGTAAAACCTCTAAATCCGGATGGAGCAGATATGCCGTGTTCTGGTAATCGTTCCGATGACCTACTGGCTTCATTCCAGGCAGTTTCTCACCGGATGCCCCAAACGTTTTCTTATCTATAACGTGTTCAACCATTTACAAATTCTTCGTAGCATTTGCTATTATTGATCGCATATCCCTAATTGTATCCGCATAGTGGCGGGCGTCAACCTGCAGTTTGTTTGACAGGTATTTAAGCTCAATGTCCCGATATTCCTTATATGGAAATATAAAGACAACGCGGGCCGCTCTAGGATTGTCCTCGCGAGGAGTATTTTCCAGCCTGATTGGCTCGATTCCACTAACTATACATGCGGCAACCTTTTCGATATCGCCGACCCTGATTTCTCCCTTGTTTTTAGCCATTAGCTATAATAATCCGTGTAATGTGGTAATTGATAATAACGGCTTGCTCCCTTGATAGTAGGGAATTGCCACCCTTGTTCCGTATCCAGATACGTATAGGTTCTGGTTCTGAAGTTTGGTTTTGTGGTCCGGTGCATACTACCTTTTATAGCCACAACGAATTTTATACCCTTTTCACACAGAACTCTAAGTGCTCGCCATGCGCTTGTGACATCTCCAACTACAAGGTCTTCTTTAGGATTTCGCTTGTTATTTGATGCCCTGGCTCCAACTCTTACATTGAAATCGCCAAGACGTTTGGATACGCCTCTTGCTACGGCTGTGTCGATATACGTCAGATCATAGAAATCCAGTAGCGTCTTCTTGTACGCATAAGTAATAGCGTCTTCTGGAGGCTCACAAAGATCATAAGACATACACGATAGCTTCCAGGCCTCAATAGAATTCTTCAGAATCATTCTAAGGATCTTCTCATCAGAATGTTTGAAGTTAAGAGCTTCGAGCTCTAGGCGGACAAGATCGATATCCGTATAAATAGGGAAGAGGCCGGTCATAAACCATTTGTGAAGAGCATCGTCGGTAGTCCACACCATAACCGCACCGTTTTCATCTGCCTGAGATCTTAGTCCTGATTTGATGTAAATATTGACGTCCGTATTGAGCGTCGGGCCTTCCGTCGTAATCGTAATGCTTGAAGAGCTCGATGTTTCAGATTCTTCAGAGCTGCTGGAACTGGATGACTCAGGCGTCGGCTCCGGTGTATCTTCCGCAGAAGAGGACACGTCCTCTGCTGTAGAGGAGACAGATTCAGAAGAAGTAGATTCCGAACTGGAAGATGAGTCTTCAGATTCTTCTTCTCTGGGATCTACATTGGAGATATAATATCCCCATGCTGTTCCCTGAATCTCTTGAGTCGCATCGCATCCAGCGATGATAGTTACAGAGAAATTCTGATTAGGAGTAATGGTGATCTCTTCTACCAGATACTCATCGTCAGTACTGACGCATTCGCTGTCAAATAGTGTGTTGCCAAGCTGGTGAACAATAAATCGGTCCTTAACTGTAAAGGAGCGATATTTCAGATAGATAGTCTCTGAGGCTCCGAAATTGTATTCTCTGGTTTCCTCTCCTACCACGCCTTCTCTATAGATATTGTATTCGGTTATAGAAGTGGTCGAAGTTGGGCCGGATGGCAATGAAGAAGACGAAGATGAAGAGCTGGAGGCCTCTTCGTACTGTTGAGCTTCCCAATCTGCCAATGTGCCAGGATACGTAATGAGAACATCGTTGCCCTGAACATAATAATTCATGGTGGGAAAGAGTTTCTCGTTTCTATTGTCAAGACAGAATGTCGAAGTTCCCTCGGCCGCATAGGCGTCTTCAAAATCCTCTACGTCATAGACCATGGCTCGGAGATCGACCATAGGCTTATGTTCTACAACAATATATTCTTGTGCAGACGCAAGGTTGACGGGCCGATTAAATGTCAATCGGATACCATTTTCAGCTAAATATGCTGGTGATATCAACATCTCTCCGTGTGTTGGGTCCATATCTACGAACTCGAGAGGAAGAGTTTCTACCGCTACAGGCTCGTCATCAACAACAACATAGACGGTTTCTGTCGTTGGAGGAACGTTCTCTGAAGGAGAAGAAGCTACAACTGCAGAAGGAGCTCTGACGCCCGTAGTAAAGAGAATGGTTTGTGTATTAAGAAGAGAATTACCGTCAGTATCCTTAACTTCTCCTACGAATTGACTCAAGTCGCTACCAGAGATGATTATCTTATAGCCCGTTTCTTCGTTGAGAGATAGTGCCGGTAGAACCTTGACTACGTTATCTGTAGTTACATAGCTGGCTCTAACTGGAGTAGAGGTATCACGATTTATGAGAGCAATAGTTCCGCTATTAACTGTATCTCCGTCAATATCCTTGTTAAATGTGAGGGTAATAGTATTTTCTATTTGGAAGTTATTATCCCCGTTTGTCGGTGAACTTCTAACAAGGATTGGAGTTGACATTAAAGTGCTCCCATAATTTCGTTTTTCTCAGCTTCTGATCTGTTGTCGTATTCGTCCATAAGCTTTCTTCGTCTTTCAAGTTCCGCCTCATCTGTTATTTCAATCTTTACGATGCCTTCCTTGCTTGTAATCTCAAGGTGTGCTTCATTTGATTCTGTGATAGGAGAAACTGAGCCCCAGTTACGTCTGGGATCGCTTTTCTTAACTTCTTCTTCGGGCTCCGGATCGAGGTGTTGGCTGATGGGAATAATGTTTGTCGGCTGCATAATATGCTCCTGTTTATATGAAAAAACCCCAGGCCGGAGCCTGGGGTTCTAAGTCGAACGCTACACGGTAGATTAGGTAGAGCTTGAGCTCGAGCTATCTTCAATACCGGCAGAAATTGTGGGCAATTCGCCGTTGGAGATATCCCATGTAACCTTATCTTCCATGAAGTAGGCTTGATCGATCGCAATGTTCTTAAGAACACGGGCCGCCTTGCCTTGGTTGACGTTGATCATGGAGTACCGTTCGCGGAACTTGATCTTGTAAACGTCAACACGCGGATCGTTCCAGTCTTCCGTGTATAGATCTTCATCTACAACCAGAAGGCCAGCCTGATCGGCTTGCAGCATTACGATGTCAGTAACCCACTTGCTCAGTGTGCTGTTCCAGGTGATGGTTGCATAAGGCGTAACAATGATATTGAAGCCTAAGCCACCGTAGCCAGGAACCTGGAATGCGAAGGTTGCGTTTGCAGCCCCGCCAACGCTCGTGCCGGAAGTGGCGCCGAGAGCGACAGATTCGCCAACATTTTTGCCATAAGGCACGTTGACGCCAAGCTGTGGAGCGTAAACAGACCCGCCCGTAGGAGGAGTCCAGAATGCACCGCCTTGACCACGGAAGAACTGTTCCCGAAGGATCGGATCTTTCGCGAAGATGGTCCATGCCAACGGATGGCATACGAGGGTATCGAGATACCAACCTTCTTGCAGTGCGTCAATATAAGCGTCGATCAGGTCGTCAACGATAAGGGTCCAGTTACCATTACCATTGATATCGCGGCCTTTAGACCGGCGGGCGCCGGAGGCGATGTTATCGATAAAGGTAGAACCAAGGTTGAAGATAAGATCTGCGGCTTTCTTTTCTTTATGACGATCGAGAGCCATGCGCGCCTGACGGGAGTGCAGGTTAACGATGTCAAATGCAGAATAACGGATTGCTTCTTCAGTGAAGTTTACCGCGATACCGACTTTCCCGATTGTAGCGGTTACAGAACCACTGTAATCAAGAGTCAGTTCAGGGTATTCTTCGCCTTCTGCCATATCCAGCTCGAGGTTGCCGGCTGCGCCTACGGCGGGGAAGGTGATTGAAGTACCGTTTTGGAATCTTACTTGCGTAAGCATCTGGGTCAGAGGATTGTTCTGAGGAAGAGGTTCCCGAATCACATTAGAAACAACGTGAGGAATCAGGTTCCGGTATTCAGCAGAAGTGACCGCATCATTCCCAGGTTTACTGGCCAGCTCGACTGATTTGTCGATCAGGTCATTCAGAGTGACATTCTTGTCAAGACCACGGTGATAACCGTTGTCCTTCCAGATCTGAGTCCAGGTATCGAGACGTTCGCGAATATCCTGACGAGGAGTTTTCGGTTTAGCGTCTTCAGCCTTTTCGATCTGGCCTTTAACAAGAGAGTGCATCTCTTCCATTACCTTATCAACTACAGCCATAGCGTCTTGTTTAGTTTTATCCATGTCATGACCTCCGTTTACACGTTAACGTTGATAAGGACTCTCCACTTGGAGCTCTCATTGCCAGCGGCCGTGTTGGACGCATGGGTTTGCGTCGTGGCGCCTGCAAAGTGAGCCGGCAGACCTGCGCCTGCGGGGGAGTCAATTGTGCCGTACAGATTGAGCCCAGGTGCGCCCTGGATTCTATCCATTCCGTCTAGACCGTCGGTAATCTTGCCAACTTTGTAGCATTTACCGAAAGTATTTTCCATTGTGATCTTGATAGAAGCAACATCGGCGAAGTCAGAAGCTACTGCCGGTCTCCAATAACCAGGAGCACTATTGTCAGGAAGAATCAAATCGCCCTGATTTACAGCAGCCTGAGTACTGTTGATGACCGGATATTCAACCAACCAATTGGTAGAAACGGTTTTGTGATCCGTTTGAACCTGGTAGTTGAGGTAGCCAGAATTCGACGTGTTTGCAACAAAATCAAAGAACGCATAGCCGACGAGCTTATTGGCAGGCAACGTGGCCGTTGCACCATTTGTAGCTGCGTCGCCAGCGCCTAAAGCAGCACTTGCGCTGTAAGCAGGCGTGCCCCAGGTTACGTCATTGGCACCATAGGTCAGAGTAGAGGATGCGCCGCAGTTAGCAGGCACAAACTGGTTCCACTGATCTAGGGCAATGAGCTGACCAGCCTTAATTACGACTGGGAATGACTGTCCGCCTTGATACTTCAGCTCTTGTACGGGAAGGTAAGGGGCAACCTTGTTGGAACAACGAGGATGATTCCCTTCGGAAATTTCCCGAAAGATCCGAGTCTCTTGGCCGTAGCCATAAGCAACTCTCATACTATTAGTGTCAGACATTTTATAACCTCCTTAGTTAGAGAACGTCTTTAACGTCTTTTTCAGTTTTACCATCGTTGGTCTTTTTGTCTTCCTGATTGTCTTTCGACGTGTCGGAAAGAGTTTGATCATCAATGGTCTCTTTGTTAACATTGCTTTCCTGGAATTTCTCCAGATCAGCAATCTTCTGTTCGAAGTCCGCTTTTTCGTCATCGATGGCGTCCTTGAGAGACTCCATAGTCCGAGAAGCAAGCTTCGTCTTGTAGGCTTCGATGTTTGCCTTGGTTTCGGCATCATCTTTGCCCTCAAGGCCAGTTACGCTTGCATGACCTGTGATTTTTCTCATGAGATAGAGCTGATCGGAGATCAGGCTTACAACTTCGGCTTTGCTGTCGTCAAGTTTGGTCTGAAGTTCGGTTTTATCCTCTTCAGCCTTGTCGAGCTTAACCTGAAGTTCGGCCTTTTCGTCGGTCAACTTCTTGTTCTCACGATTCACGATGTCAAGAGCGGTATCCTGGGCATTGTCTTGGGTTTTCTTGTCTTCACCCATGGATTTCTCCTGTGAAACGTTGTTAATGTTATTTTCCGCATCCTGTGCTATTTCTTTTTGGGGAGTTTCATCAGAGTCATCTCCTTCAGGCGCCTCGTCCTCTTCGGCTGCTGGCATGTCGATCTGAACTGTGGTCTTGCCTGTTGGTTTCTGATTGATTTCGTCTTCGACTTCATCAACCAGCAGACTCTCTTGAACCTCTAATGAATCTGTCATTACCATTCCCCGTATGGCGTTAACCGGCGATGCGTAATGGCGCGATATCATTATATCTTTAAGCGCGTCCAGGTGATTGTTATCCTGTACGCCTAATTCTTTTGCAATCTCTCTGAAGTTCATAACTTTGGCCTTTTCCTGTGCAGGAACAGACACGAAGGAGACTTCGAGATAATCAATTACGTCTGTGATCAGGAACATGTCCATCTCTTTACCCTTCTTGAAGGCTCCCACTTTAACTAGCGGAGAATCTTCGTCGAGTTTCGCTCTGCGGCCTGGCCAGTGTTCGCAATCCGAATCGGACCAGTCTCTACCACAGTGAGAGCAGATAGGAAATGCCAGCTCCTGAGACGTGGATACTGTTGCGTATCTACCGTCAATAACCCTTTGTTGGGCGTCGGGATCGGTAATATCTGTAGTCAGGATAACACGGCCGGAACCTTCACCTTTTTTCACAGCGTATGCAAAGTCGTACTTAAACTTATTTGCGTCTTTTTCTAATTTGTCAAAGCTCGATTTAAAGACCCTGCCGATAGTGGCATCAGGGTCATGTTGTTCGTGGCCTTTTAAGACGGGTTTCTGGTAGGGTTGTGTGAAGCGCTTGTAATTCTTCTGAACACTTGGTCCTCGGTACATGCGCCTATTCACAATGCTACCGGATCTCGTTGCGTCCAGGTCGATTCTCAACGCTGTCGCTACCTCATCCAGGGCTTTGCCGTCTGTCTTGGCTCGCCTCTTTGAAATCTCGTGGAACTTATCCAGTTTATTCAGGTCAACAATCCCCGAACCGATACTGAAGTGATCCAAACTAAATAAATCTGCCATTTGTTACTCCGTTTCAAAGGTTGCACAATATGTGTTTATGTCTTCAGATATGGCGTGTAATTCGTCAGAAATCTGACCAACTACAGCCGCAATACGATACTTGTCATTACTTCTACAATATTGCAGCAACCTGAGAGTATGGCCTTGTAACCTTTTTTTTAGTACATCAGGAATTATAGTACAGTCCTCCGGTACGTCAACCCCCATATCTTTGAAGCGTGACAACATGTAATTTGTGGCCGCAACTCCAACCCTCTCAAGTATGGTTCCAACCATAGCTTTTGTGAAGTGTTCATTAAATCCATCGGCAGGCATTTCAGCGAAAATGCTACGAATTATCTTGACCTCATTCTCTGCGTCATGCTCAAATGCATTCTTAACGACGCGAGTTTTAGTGGCTTTGGTGCCGTGCTGATTTGTCGGCTGATTCTTGGACTTGGTTGCATTTGCAGAAGCGTTTGGACTTGCAGCTGCAAGCGAAGCCTTTGCCTCTGCCTGAGCCTTGATCTTAGGTATGTCAATCCGCTCAAGAGCTCGTTCTCCAGAGGTTCCGCCTTTCGGCATAGGCTTAAGGCCCATGCGTTTACGAGCCTCTTCTTCTGTAATGGAATTGCCCTGAAACAACCCTTGCTGATGCATTTCGTTAGCCCTGACGGCTTCTCGGTCAAGTGTGCCAAAGGAGAATTCTGCTACAGTGTCATAGGATAGAGGGAAGCCGCCATCTAGAATAAGGTGCATAAATAATGTGTGTGTAATATGGTCAGCAATGATGTCGTCGATTTCGCTACAACGATCAATCATGGCCTTGTCTATAGACTCTGCAGTATTGCGATTACTGGAATCGCCACGCCCAATAGCAATCTCGGATAGACCTAAAGTAGCGAGCGATCTCTTTTCAAAATATTCAAGATACGGCTGAACTTCGAGCGCCTTCCCTTCTGCCCCTACCACAACAATCTTGTGTCTATGAGACGTTACTACTGAGCCTTCTGTAGGCATTTCTTCAATCTCATCCTTTACTTTTTGGACTTCCAAGTCGTCTGCAGGAAGGTCGTCGGTTCCGACTATATACTGGAAAAGTGGGAAGATGTGACTAGAAATAAGCATTTCCACCATTTCCTCTATTCTTCTCAAAGATCGAATATCCTCTAGAGCAGGAATTACAAAAGGAGTACCATAGGCATGACCTTCTTTCCTGCGCCAATCAAGATGAAATACGTCTTCCGGCATAAAGTATCGCTTCTCTCCAGTACTATAGATGTACTGACGATAGCGCGACACCTTCCCCCATTTGTTTCGCTTCACTGTAACAGAAGGAGGGTCTGCGAAGAAAACGCCGGCAATCGGGTCCAACCGCTTTCCGTGGAAATTATACGGCTGGCCAGTCGTTCTTTCCGCATCTCGAACAACGACCATGTAGACATTGGAATATTTGACGACATCACGCACAATCTTTCTAACTAACTGTTTTGTCGTAAGTCCCGTATTGACAAAGAGTTCAAATAATCTTTTCTTTACATGCCTTACGATTCTCTGGTCTTCTCCATTAACAGTAAAGCCTTCTTTCATACATACTTCAATGTGCTTGTCAAACGATCTGGAAACATAACCTTCCGTGTCTTCGGCCTGAACAATCTCTGCCATGTTATATGAATAATCTTCAAAACCTTGATTCCCCATACGAGAACGATATATGGCATTCTTGTATGACAGAGCCTTTCCATTGAGGATCTTCTGTATCCGTATGCGGTTCGGCACCGCTGGGGCCGACGCTCTCTCGGGCTCACCCTCTGGGATACCGCGCGGCTGATCTGCAATAGCTTGAGGCGTTCTACGGAATCTCGTCAAGAAAGAAAATATGCCCATTATACTGTCCTCATAACTTTTTTAAGTAATTCTGATTGATTTATGTCCTCGAAGCAGGACTCTATGTTTTCGGAAGTCAAAGCACCGCCAGATGCTCCCTCTCCAAAGCTGGTGAGGAATAGCTCGTTATTTCTTAGATTAGCAGCAACAGGCTGAACGGGCATATCGTTATCCGTGTAAAACACATTCATGTCGTTAAATGTATTGAAATCAGTCGGTTGCAGCACAAGGTCTTGTAAGTCCTTGGTTTGAAGGGGCTTAAGGAATCTGCCATTGCCAGCTCCCCTGCCGATTTCTCCTGCCGAACCTTCTGAAATCCCTCCTGTAACCTCTGGAATGCTTGTGATTACGTGGTTTTCGAAGTTATCAGATACTAATTTCGAAAACCTATTATAAAAGTTTACATCAGTTTGTCTAGATGGGTTACTTAGAAGAGCATCTACGAGCCTCCTTGTGTTGGGATCTTCAAATGGATTACCCGTTACGGCACAAGTATTTCCCTCTTCTACTACCTTGATTATTGCATCTATCAGAGTATATAATCCCTTGGCCCACTTCTGTTCTTTAAGAATAGATATTTTGCAATCCAAGGTCATGGTGGTTACGTCGACCTTATCTAGTATCTCGTCTACCATCTCTCTAAGAGATAATTCCAGTTCTTCTATCGCACTAAAGATGAATCTGATAATTCCATTGAGAGGCAAACAGACCATTAAGAATTCCAAGGCTTCTGAATCCAGCCATTCAAGAACATGGTTGAATACCTTGTCAAATGCCTTATTGAGAGTGGCAACCAGAGAAGCTCTTGCTTTGGCCAACATATCGTCATAAACGTCGGACATTATTCCATTCAAGAACGACCCCAAGTCAAATGTAAGACCTCTGGCAAATATCTGTAGTACAGACCTGATAGCATAAAGAAGTTTAAGATCGACGGCGCCGAAATAGTGAATCAAACAGCAGACAGCAGACATAATCCACGGATCGTCAGTAAGTGCTGCCGCAAGCTTGTTGGTCTTGTCGTTGTAATCGCACGCCTGATGATTGAATGCTGCCTTTAGATCTTCCCCCATCTTGGTTGGACTGTAGTTGTCTTTAATAAAATCCTCGAACGCGCCTTTCTTGAATGAGCTCTTGGGAAAATCCACATCTACTTTGTCAAAATTCTCACTGATATTAATCCGATCTCTTTGTTCGTTTACCGCTGGAAGGTTTTTGCCAAGCAAAAGAGGCCTTCCGGAAGGCCCTCTTCTCATCAGCTTATTGAATTCGCGCCGTGTCTTATCTATACTGGTACTCACGGGCTCTGTA
>Ga0272441_10003341_pt1 | contig 30592 bp, 32 predicted proteins | sample SSMProp6N_FD_193582 | JGI IMG/M metagenome (GOLD analysis project Ga0272441, IMG submission 193582) | Marine sediment archaeal communities from Little Sippewissett salt marsh, Falmouth, MA, United States - SSM-Prop-6N | ecosystem: Environmental > Aquatic > Marine > Wetlands > Sediment ... | reverse complement strand
TTATTTTTTAAAGGATATTAGCGGTTACTAAATAGATTTCCGCATTGCCAGTGCCAACGTCAGAACCGACACTCCCACCTGAGCGATTTCGGTTCCCCATCAAAATCTTGGACTTCAGTATTGGCGCGAAGAGATGATAAACCCTCGCATTTCCGTCCCGAATGTCCGAAGATGGTGCCCTGCGACACCGGAACAATTCCGGATTGTCACGGGACATCCATTTCTATCGTATTTGTATGTCTGCGGAGCAAACAAAGGCGCTTTGGCCCCCGATTGTCCCAGTCATTCGACCTAACTAAGTGGTAATTTCCAATGCATAAAGATTGCCATTTGATGTCCACACCAGGCCAGAGAATAATTGGAAGAATGAAATCACACATTCTCAAATTAAAGAGCATATCAAAACCTGTTTTCAAATCAGAACGCAATAATCTATTCATTGTAAAGGAGTCAAATTGTTTGATCATTATTCAATGCACTCAATCAATCGCAGACACACAACGCAGACAACTCAAAAAAATAAAATTTCAAAGGGAAAAAATGCCTTATTTTATTCAAATCAGAAAAAGAGCGAATAATTACTCATCAAATGCGTCTGCGCGCCATGAATCGATATAGATATCGCCAAAGAACTCATCCTGCCGGATCATCAGTTTACCTTCAAGCATGAGAAACAGCAGGGGGAGATATACCACGCGATAATCCTTGTTCAGTTCCGAACTCAGAGATGAGAGCGTCACCGTCTCATCCCGCGTCACCATACGCTCAAAACAGGAATGGACAGATACCGCCAGTTCCTGGAGGTCCTCCTCGTGCGCCACAGACACAATATCGCCGGCATCGAAAACCACATCCGGAAAGGAACGCTTTTTGCGGGTGCGCCTGCGCTCCATCTTCTCAGCAGTCTTCAGTTCCTTGATCAGTTCATACAGGGTGACAGGACTCTTCCGTTTCCCTTTTCTCCCAATCCTCCGCTTAATCTCCCGCTCAAGCTTTTCTATCGGCTCTGCAAAATCATCAAAGGAAAAGTCCGCACCCGGTGCAAAATCATCTGAGAGATCAAACGGTTCTTCAATAAAATCAGGTTCGTCCTCTACAGATTCCTCCAGATACTCAGACTTCATCCGCAAAAGCAGGGATGCAAAAAAGAGGGTGCGCCCGGAAATCCGCAGGTCCAGTGCCTTCATCCGTTCCAGTTCGCCCAGAAACCGGTCCGTTACCTCCACAATATCGATGTTCCAGGGATCGATCTCCCCGGACTCGGCCATCGACACCAGGATCTCAACCGGTTCCTCATGCATTGCTCTTTACACCGGTCACATACGTTGATTTGTCAGGTCTGGCCGTCACACCCAAAATCCGGTCCGCCCGTTCAATCGTCGGTTTGCGCAGGGACACACAGATTGACTGCGCACCCGTCGACAACTCCTGAATCATCGTTGAGACGCGTTCCACGTTGGAACCGTCCAGCATCATATCGATCTCATCCAGCGCATAGAACGGCGCCGGCATATACTGCTGAATGGAGAAGATGAACGACAGCGTCGTCAGGGATTTCTCCCCCCCGGACAGGGAATTGAGGAGGTGCACCTTCTTCCCCTGCGGCTGTACCGCAAATGTCATGCCCCCTGCAAAGGGGTCCTCCTCATTATCAAGGACCAGCTGACCGGAACCACGGGTCAGGTCCGCAAAAATTCTCCGGAAATTGGTATCAATTGCCGTGTATGCCTCCATGAACGCATCAAATTTCATCTTCGCATAATGGTCAATACGTTCAATCAGAAGCGTGCGCTCATTGGAGAGCACCTCTTTCTTCTCCGTTCGCTCACAAACCCGTTTCTCGACGCGCTCATACTCTTCGATGGCAAGCATATTGACCGCGCCGATCCTCTTCATCGCCCGCTGGGCGGAATCGATGCCCCGTTCAATTTCCTGGAGCGTCATATCCGTCTCACGGTCCCCGACTTCCTCTCTGAGGGAGGCGATCTCTGCAAGCACCGCCTGCTTGCGTTCATTGAGGGTAGAGATCTGCAACCGGATCTTTTCGATATCCGCATCAATTTCAAGAATCCGGCGTTCAGCGGCATGAAGCTCATCAGACATCCGGTCATGCTCCTGCTGCAGTTCGCTGATCTCATCCGAGAATGCCTGCTTCCTCTGCTCCAGCGCATCTATCTCTGCATTCTTCTCCGCGATTCGGTCGGTTGCACCCTCATTTTCAGAGTCAAGCAGAGCATTCCTCTTTTCAATGCCTTCACGCTGGCCGTTAAACTCATCCAGACGGTTTCTGAAGTGCTGGCGCTCAAGCTGCTTGTCATGGATATCCGCCTCCTTGTTCTTCAGGCGGCGTTCAAGGTCCGTGCACTCACGCATAAGGCGTTCGCGTTCTTCTGATAGCGCGGGAATATTCGTTGCATTCAGCCGGACCTTCAGCTCCTCAATGGCACGCCCCACCTCGCTGATCTGAGCATTCTTCTCCTCGATCTCCTGCTCAATCTCTGCAAGACTGCGTCCGCTGCCACCCGGACCTGCTGCATCGTCCTGCTGCGACCGGATAATGCCGTCGAGCTCCTCGCCCAGTGCCGCAATCCTGTTCTCGTATTCGTCATGCAGCATCCGGTAACGGGCAAGTTCATCGTCTGCTGCACTGCGTTCGCGCCGTCCCGCTTCCGCCTCTTCGGAATACCGGGCAACGGCCGCTTCAAGGTCCTGGAACTCTGCGCGCAGACCGACGAGTTCTCCCTCCAGTTTCTGCAGTTCATCGCCAACGGCGACACCAAACCCGCCGGACCGCTGTTTGCGCGAACCGCCGGTCATCGCACCGCCCTTTTCCAGGAGTTCCCCTTCCAGAGTAACCATCCGGTGCGTTCCGATCATCCGCCGGGCATTCTCAAGACGGTCGACGACCACCGTGCCGCCAAACACCTGCCGGAACACCGGTTCAAACAGCGGGTCGAAATCCAGCAGATGCTCCGCATAATCAATCACCGCAGACGATGCCCGTTTCAGTGGCGGGAGGGAATTGCGCTTCAGTTTGTTGAGAGGCAGAAACGTCATCCTGCCGAGACGGTTCTCCTTCAGAAACGCGATGGCAGACGAGGCAACGGCATCGGTCTCCACCACCACGTAATTGAGGCGCCCGCCCGCCGCGATATCAAGCGCCGTCGCATACTCGGGAGGCGCCTTACCCAGTTGCGCCACCGTACCATAGACACCATCCATCCCGAGAATCGCTTCCAGCGCACGCCCGCCGGCGCCACCTGCCGCCTGCTGCTGCGCCTCCATACGCATGATATCGCGTTCCTTTGACTGGATATCCCTGCGCACCCGGTCCTGGGCAGAACGGTTCTTCATCAGAAGAGCTTCTGTTCGTGCAATCCGTTCCTGAACCGCTGATTTCTGTTTTTCCAGATTCTTGATCAGCGATTCATACTCACCGCATTGCTTCTCCTTATCGTACTGTTCACTCTTGATCTGCTCAACCCGTCGGTTCAGGCGCTCATTTTCCGACGTACGGAACCGGCTCCGTTCGATCATCCGGTCCCGCTCGCCGATCAGGTCTGAGCGTGCCTCCTTTAACTCCCCGACAGACGCCTGGTGTGCAAACAACTGGTCGCGTGCATCCGACACCTCACCGCTCTCTGCAGCGAGGGATGCTTCAACGCGGTCACGTTCGCCCTGCAGGCGCGAGAGGTCCATATTGAGATTCGACCGGTCAATGGAGAGGTCACGTATCTCTTCAGAACGTTCACGAATACTCGTTTCCGCCCGTTTGGAGTTCGTATATATCGACTGGAGCGTCTCCAGGTTGCCGTTCTTCTCGGCAGTATTGCGCTCAATGGACTCGCCCAGAGACCGGATACTTCCCTTGGCAGACTCAATATCCTCAAGGATTTCCAGGTACTCGCGCCCGGTCTTCCGGTTAATTTCTTCTGATATTTCAGCAATCTTTTGGGTGATACCGTCCACATCACCGGTGGCACACGTACGTTTCTCTCCCGCCTGCCCCAACTCACTCTCATGACCACAGACCAGTTCACTGAGCGAGACCAGTTCACGGTTCCGTTCATTGAGCAGTGCTGCAGAACGGCACGCCGTTAGTTCATCGAGTTTCTCCTGCAGTTCCCGGTAGCGGATCGCCTGTTCGCGTTCGGTCTCCAGTTCTCCAAGCCTCCGGGTCAGTTCCGTGAGCACCAGTTCTTCGCGCTCAATCCTCTCACGGACCACCTCCAGTTCACCCATCGCCTGATCTTTCTTCTTGTCAAACTCTGAAACGCCTGCAATTTCGTCGATTATACGGCGTCGTTCCGTATCGGTCATCTCGGTGATCCGCGTGACGTCCCCCTGCATCACGACATTATACCCTTCGGCCTTGATCCCATACTTTGCAAGGAATTCAACGATCTCGCCCTGTTTGCAGAGCCGGTCATTCAGATAATTATAACTGTAGTATCCGTGTGCAGTCTTCTTGATACGTCTGCGGACCTTCGTGTCATCAGAGAAGGTGATCGACACTTCCGCAGTATTCTTACCGGTATTAACATTCAGCAGATCGGTCAGTTTTTCGGCGCGGAGCCCCCGTGCACTCGACAGCGCCAGACAGAAGAGGATACTGTCAATGATATTGCTTTTTCCGGAACCATTCGGTCCCGAAATGACAGTAAAACCCTCAAAAAACGGGATTTTGGTTTTTCGCCCAAAAGACTTGAAATTATCAATCTCAAGCTCAGTAATATACAATGAAGAACTCCCAACTATTTCTTCTTTATTTCGACGGTGTCATCTTCATCTGCATAGATGAGAGGCTTGCGTTCTTCTTTGCCACGATATTCACGCGTTGTCTTTGACTGATACATCCGTGCGGGACGGTTTCCTGCCACAATCAGATCATCATTTGTCTTTCGTGGCTCTTCAGCAAGCGTGCCGTCGGGCTGCATTATCGTTGCCGTACCGAGGTCAGGCTCCTGCGGCACTTCCGGCTGCGGCGCAGGCCGACGGACAGGTTGCGTCTGTACCGTTCGGGAAGATGCTTCCGGACGATTTCCCGTTTTCTCCGGCACAGGACGCGCACGCCGGATCTCAGGTTTTGGTTTCAGCTCTTCTTTCCCCTCAAGCACTTTGCCAAATTTTCTGACCTCAGCTTTGACATCAAGGAGCTCCTCTGTCAGACCTTTAACCATCCCTTCCAGTTCATTCACCCGGGTGTTCCGGGGTGGAGCCCGGGCATTCGAGACGGCTAATTCCCGAACCATTCCCTCCAGTTCATTAATACGTGTATCCTGGGACGCATCCTGAGCATTTGAGGCGGCCAATTCCCGAACCATCCCCTCCAGTTCATTAATACGTGCATCCTGGAGTGCAACCTGAGTATTAGAGACGGCCAGTTCCTTAACCATCCCCTCCAGTTCAGCAATCCGGTAGGAAAAATCCTCTATGATTCCGGAGTCCACCCCACCGGAACCAGTCTCATTGTCTTTGAGCATCTCTATCTCCCTGTCCTTCTCTTCAATAATATGCTTAAGCCGGTTAATTTCCCGCTGATTCTGTGCCATCGAACCTCTCCCAAGTGAATCATTTCACAGAGAATCTAATAATTCTTATGTTCTGTTATGTATGAAAGTGTTTCCGGGAACGGGGGCGAAACGTGATGAATTCACGGTGAGAGCAAAGAGAGTCGTAACAACCTATATACTCTTTTCCGATCAACATTTTTGCATATGTCTTATCTGGCTGAATCTGATCCAGAGGTCTATGATATTATTGAGATGGAACGGTCCCGTCAGGTCAATGGGCTTGAACTGATCGCTTCCGAAAATGTAGTATCCAGACCGGTTCTCGAGGCTGTCGGCTCAATTTTGACCAACAAGTATGCAGAAGGATATCCCGGCAAACGCTATTACGGCGGCTGTGTATATCACGACATGGTTGAAGATCTGGCGCGCGACCGTCTCTGTAAGCTCTATGGCGCAGAACACGCCAATGTGCAGGCAGTTTCCGGAAGCCAGGCAAACCAGGCCGTCTACTTCGCATACATGAAGCACAACGACCTGATGATGAGCCAGGACCTTGCACAGGGCGGTCACCTTTCACACGGGTCACCGGTCAATATCACCGGAAAGTGGTATTCTGTCTCACACTACGGTGTCGACACGGAAACCGAAACCCTTGACTATGCTGCCATTGCTGAACAGGCACGCAAACAGAAGCCAAAGATGATCGTCTGCGGCGCAAGCGCATACCCACGCACCATCGACTTCAAGGCATTCAAGGAGATCGCTGAGGAAGTCGATGCATACTGTATGGCAGATATCGCACACATTGCCGGTCTCATCGCCGGTGGAGAGCACCCCACATCTGTCGGCGTGACGGATTTCACGACCACCACCACGCATAAGACCCTTCGCGGCCCCCGTGGCGGTGCGATCATGTGTAACGAAGAGGACGCTGTCGCAATCGACAAGTCAGTCTTCCCGGGCATGCAGGGCGGTCCCCTGATGCACGTCATCGCCGGAAAGGCGGTCTGTTTCGGAGAAGCACTGAAACCGGAGTTTAAGGACTACGCAAAGCAGATCGTGAAGAACTCACAGGCAATGGCCGAAACGATGATCGAAGAGGGTTTCGACCTCGTCTCCGGCGGCACAGACAACCACCTGATCCTGCTCGACCTGACAAACCTCGGCATCACCGGTCTTGAAGCAGAGAATGCACTCGGCGATGCTGGCATTACCGTGAACAAGAACACCATTCCACGCGAGACACGCAGTCCGTTTGTGACAAGCGGTCTGCGCATCGGCTCACCTGCAGTCACCTCACGCGGTATGAAGGAAGACGAGATGAAGCAGATTGCACACTTCATCGGCCGCGTCCTGAAGGACAAGGACAACACCCAGCTCAAGGCAGATGTCAAGGCCGAAGTGGCAGCACTCTGCTCCCGCTACCCCCTCTACCCTGATGCAGTATGATAATTGATGGAAAAAAAGTCTCAGTCGAACGTCTGGAAGCCCTGAAAGAGGAGATACAGGAATCCGGACTCTCACCGGGACTCGCAACGGTGATCGTCGGTGAGGACCCCGCCTCCCAGATGTACGTCCGGATGAAACACAAGGCATGTGATCAGGTCGGCATCCGCTCTGTCGGTGTCGTCCTCTCCGCAGACGTCACAACAGAAGAGGTCGTTAAACATGTCCAGGAACTCAACGTCGACCCGTCTGTGGACGGCATCCTTGTGCAGCTTCCCCTTCCCGACCATATCGATACCGAAGCGGTCATCGAAGCAGTCTCCCCGGAAAAAGACGTGGACGGGTTCCACCCGGAAAATATCGGAGCGCTCTTCTCCGGACGCCCCGCGTTTGTGCCATGCACACCGGGCGGGATCATGACCCTGCTTGACGTCTACGACATTGACCTGAAGGGAATGAATGCGGTCGTCATCGGCAGAAGTGTTGATGTCGGACGGCCCATGGCCGCCCTGCTCTTAAACGCTGACGCAACGGTGACCATCTGCCACTCCAAAACGAAAGATCTCGCAGACGTGGTAAAACGCTCAGACCTCATCGTCAGTGCCATCGGCAGGGCGCACTTCATCACGGAAGAGATGGTCTCCCCGGGCGCAATCGTCATCGACGTCGGTATCAACCAGGACGAAAACGGCAAACTCTGCGGCGATGTCGACTTTGATACCGTCAGCGCCATCGCATCGGCAATCACCCCCGTTCCCGGCGGTGTTGGTCCGATGACCATCGCAACCCTGATGGAAAACACATTCAAATCAGCTAAAAATCATTCATGCTGAACTGCAGAATAGGAACCATATCTATCGGAACGAACAGCCCGGTGCGGCTCATGGCTGTCATGAATGCCAGCCCCGAATCCTTTTTTTCCAAATCGTTCATTCCGCCCGAATCAATCGTGCAGACGGCCCAGCGGTTCTTCGACGACGGTGCCGACATCATCGACATCGGAGCACGCAGCACCGCACCCGATGCACCCCCCATCCCTGTCTCCACTGAACGTGACCGGGTGACAGAGACCCTCCGCCAGATGGAAGGGATGGGTATACCCATATCGCTCGATACGATGTACCCCGAAGTGCTGGACGCGGCGCTCCGGTATGATATTGCGGCAATCAATGATATACACGGACTCAGCAGTCCGGACTATGCCCACATTGCAGCAGATTCCGGACTGCCGGTGATCGCGATGGCGTCACAGTCCGCACCGGGGGACGCGAAGGGTGTGGATGCAACCGTCACCGCCCTCTCCACCGTCGTCTCCCGGGCAGAACACTACGGCATCGACAACCTGGTCCTGGACCCGGCCATCGGCAAATGGACGGCAGACTGGGACCCGGAAGACGACTGGGAACTCTGCCGCCATTTTTCAGCGTTCCTGCAGTTTGACCGCCCCCTGCTTGCCGCCGTATCACGCAAGACATTTATCGGTGACCTGACGGGACGAAGTCCGGAGGACAGACTGGCAGGAACACTCGCCGTCACCTGTTCCCTTATGGAGCGGGGCGCCTCCCTCATCCGTGCACATGACGTCCGCGAGACCGCAGACATTATCCGTGTACACCAGAAACTCAATGCTATGGATCTGATCCCATGACCATTCAATTCACAGTCACCGGTCTCAAAACAGAGATCATTGTACCGGGTGATGACATCTCAGAGATTCTTTTGACATCACTCAATAAAACCGGCCTCGCCCTCGCAGACGGCGATGTGTTCGTCATCGCGGAGAACGCTGTCGCAACCGCCGAAGGGGCACTGGTCACCCTCAGCGAGATCACCCCGTCGGAGGACGCCCTGCACTACGCAGAGACCTACGGGATGGACCCGCGTCTTGCAGAAGCAGTCATCCGGGAGAGTGATACGATCATCGGGGGCATACCGGGATTCCTGCTCTGCATGAAGAACGGGACACTGCTCCCGAATGCAGGGATTGACGGGTCAAACGCTCCCGAGGGCAGCGTTGTCTGTTTGCCGCGCGACCCGGATGCCAGTGCACAGACGATTCGCAACACCATCCATGAGAGAACCGGATGCACGCCCATCGTGATCATCGCGGATTCACGGACGCATGCGATGCGTCTGGGGTGCAGCGGTGTTGCCATCGGGTGTGCAGGAACAGAGGCAGTGGTCGATGAGGTGGGAAAAGAGGACCTCTTTGGACGCGAACTCATCGTCACCAAAAAGGCTGTCGCAGACAACCTCGCATCCGCCGCAGAACTCGTCATGGGCGAAGCAGGCGAATCGGTGCCTGCTGCTGTCATTCAGGGTCTCTCGCTTGAAATGAAGGAAATATCCGGCATCCCGGATATCGCAGCAGAAGAGTGTCTATTCATGGGCGCTGCGCTGAACGCCAACCCTGCCCTGTTCAAGTGAGAGGCAGATACCGATCTCCTGCAGAAACCGGCGTGAGCGCCCCTGCCCGTGGATCAGAATCTCAACCAGATCCTCTTTTTCATCAATATCCGTTGACATAAAAAACGAGTCAATGACCTCGTACGAGAGCCCGGCATCCTCTGCGATGCGTACATGATCACAGAACGATGCCCCGTAATAGTCCACCCGGAACTCCTGCGGTTTTCGGATGTAGAGCACATTCGTCCCTCCTCCACGCCCGGGCACAATGCCGACATCTGCACTGCACGACACGAGACGGCGGATGGCGTCCGGGGTCACGAGGGGGAGGTCTGACATGATCACAAGGACCGGCGTCTGTTGCCGTGAGAGATACGCATTGAGTGCCTCATTGAGGTCGCGGGTATCGATCTGTGTCGCGACATCGTCATCACCTGAGGAGAATGGGACCGTCGAGAGGAGGCAGGGGGCACATCCCGCATCCTTCAACGCCGAGATGACATCGCCAAGCATCGCACGGGCAAACGCCTCGCGCTCTTCCTGGTCCATCACCGTGGAGAGACGGGTCTTCGGATTAACCGGACGAAACGGAATGATCGCATGAACTGGTGAGGGTGCAGACATACACAAAAACCTAAAAAAAATTATTCCTCACTGTCGAAGAAGAGACGACAGTGACAGTATCCGTCATTCGTGATTTCATCTTCATGGAAGATGCAGGGACAGATGATCTCGCGGTCCTTTTCTGTGTCCCCTGTGCGCATCCGGCAGGGACAGTACCGTTCCCCGAACCGGGCGGTGTTTCGTGCGAGTCCTTTTATCACCGCTCCCAGCTGCTTGTCATTCGGGTTGACTCTCCACCCGCGTTGCGCTGCATATTCCCGTGCCCATGCGAGGATTGTCTCCTGAAGCTGTGCCTCTTCATCCGGATCAATGGTGTCTGCCATTCTCATTCTCTCCGTTCACAATACTTGATCATTGAGTCAAAGAGTTTTTTCCCATCATCAGACCCAAGGACTGCTTCCGACGCCCGCTCGGGATGAGGCATCATCAAAAGGACATTCTGGTCTTCACTCAGGACACCGGTGATATTCAGTGCCGACCCATTCGGATTGCTCTCCGGCGTGCAGACGCCTGACGCATCACAGAACCGGAACGCCACGCGCCCTTCATCCAGAAGCTGCTCGGCCACCCCGGCTTCCGCCACGTATCTGCCTTCCTTATGGGCAATCGGAATCCGGATGACCTCACCTTTCCGATACTGCGATGTGAAAGGCGACGTGTCATTTTCGACGACGAGGTGCGCCCACTCACAGATAAACTTTGGATATTCATTGGTCGTGAACACCCCGGGGACCATCCTCGACTCTGCACCGATCTGGGCACCGTTACAGATGCCCAGCACCAGTCCTCCGGCAGCAGCATGCTGGCGCACGTCCTGCATCACCGGCGTCCGTGTCGCAATGGCGCCGGCACGCAGATAATCGCCATAGGAAAACCCTCCGGGGATCACGATTGCATCATAGGAACGGGAAAACCCTTCCTTGTACCAGACCAGGTCGCAGTCCACACCGCAGACATCTTCGATTACGTGCTGTGCGTCGTTGTCACAGTTGCTTCCGCCAAACTGCAGAACAGCAAATCTCATTATATGACCTCAATCTCGTATGAATGGATGACGGGGTTTGCGAGCAGACGGTCACACATCTCGGTGGCCATCCGCTCGGCTTCCTCCGCAGAATCGGTATCAAGACCCACCTGAAACACGCGGGCGGTTGCGAGCGTCTCAGTCGCGTAGCCGAGATTTGCGAGCGCGTGCTGAATTGCACGTGCCTCGGGGTCGAGCATGCCTTCTTTCAGTGAAATGGTTATCTGTACATTTATGGTCATTTTTGTCCTACCTCATTTGTTCTGTAGTATTTTGTCAACAACTTTCCCGTATGCAGAGAGCACATCACCCCTGCCAAACCGGTACACATCCTTATCCAGCGACTCCCCGGTTTTTTCATCCCACAGGCGCATGGAGTCCATGCTGATCTCATCACCGAGATAGATGGTACCGTCCGCGCAGCCAAACTCAATCTTAAAGTCCACCAGCAGGAGACCGGCATCCGCAAAGAAATCCTTGAGAAGCTGGTTTATTTTCAGGGTCTTTTCCCGGACTTCGCGCAGACCCTCTTCGGAAAGAAAACCAAGCGCTACAATCAGGTCATCGTTGATTGAAGGGTCGCCGTGTTCGTCGCTCTTATAATCCGTTACGATCACCGGCGGGTCGATGGGCTGCCCTTCGGTGAACGGGAACTTTTTCACGATAGAACCGGCGGCGATATTGCGGGCGATCACTTCGAGCGGGATCATCGAGAGTTCGCGCACGATCATCGTCCGTTCGTCTTCCATCCGGATAAAATGGGTGGGGATGCCGTTTTTTTCCAGATATTCAAAGAAGAATGCAGAAACCCGTGCATTGTATTCTCCCTTCCCTACCAGTACGTCCTTCTTTTCTCCGTTGAACGCGGTGATGTCATCGCGGAATATCACCTTCAGTTCACCGGGAACGGATGTCCGACATACTGATTTTGCTTTTCCTTCGTAGAGGAGCTGGTCTTCATCCATGGTTACGTTTCATCTCCAAATTCAGTCAGGTTCCTGATCTCAATCTCTTTTCTGAGTGTTTGTAGTATTGTATCCAGACGGTCATCATACCATCCCTTCTCAATGAACCGTTCGTATATACACAGACGTTCTTTGAGAATATTATTCCCGACAACGCCCCTGAGTTCATCGATCTGTGGCCAGGGGTGCTCAGGGTTGACATAGTCGATTGTAACAGGCGAGACACCACCCAGGTCATCGACTCCGCAACTGACCAGATATGCGGCATCCGTGAGGTTCGGGGGGACCTGAACCATCACATCCTCCGGCAAAATCTCGCGTGCCGTCCGGATGATCGTGCACATCTCTTCTACGCCCGGAAAGGTTGCCGCTTCCATGGGCGTCCCTTCCTTGGGGCAGAAGTTCTGGATGATGACCTCCTGGACATGTCCGTAGCGATTATGGATATCCCGGATCACCTCCAGCGACTCGATGCGGTCCTGTGGTGTCTCACCGATGCCGATCAGAATCCCGGTTGTAAAGGGAATTTTCAGCCGTCCCGCCGTCTCCATCATCGCGATACGGACATCCGGTGCCTTGCCCGGCGAACCACGGTGGGCAGGGACATCCGCGGTCGTCTCAAGCATGAGTCCCATACTTGCATTGACGGTGCGCAGACGCACCATCTCCTCTTCGGTGAGAATTCCTGCATTGGTATGCGGAAGTATCCCCATCCGGAGTGCTTCGCAGCACATGTCATAGCAGTAGTCAAGGATATCGGTGTAGCCGATGTCTGAGAGATACCCTGCAAACCCGGGAACCTCACCCGGACGTTCACCGAATGTAAACAATGCCTCAGTGCACCCCATCCCGGCACTATGCTGCAGTATGTCACGGACAGCGTCCGGGGACATGACACACCCCGGACGGGGCGGTTTTTTGAAACTGCAGTATCCGCATGAATTACAACAGACTGTAGTCAGGGGAAGAAACGCATTGCGTGAAAATGTTACCACACGCCGTTGCATGACTAATATTTCACCACCCGACATATTCAACCTTCGGACACGGCAGAAAAACGGGTCAGAACCACTGGTCCAGCGTCTTCTGACCTGCCGTTGTGCGCATCTTCGTGAGGACGGCATCAACCCGCTCCGGCGTGAATTCATACCGGTCACAGAGCAGGGCACGGAGTGCGCCCTCGTCAGGTGTCTTCCAGGCAATATCGTAGGCATCCGTCACCGGTGGTGAGCGGAAAAATTCCAGTACGGGTTCCGGATCAAAGTCCGGCGCCCGCTCTGCAAGCGTCTCGCAGAATGCATCGTTACGCACTATCTTCAGGGCGGTCTTGGGTCCGATCCCCCGTATACCATCGTTGAAATCCGTTCCGATGAGAATACTCATCTCAATGAGATTTTCACGGGATATTTCCAGACCTTCCAGAACCTTTGCAAGGTAGAGTTTTTCCGGAACAACAGTGATGGTCCGCCCCCGCACCCGCCGTTTGCCGCTGACGGCAAGGTTTCGCACCAGTACCGGCACGCCAAAGAGGAGCGAATCATAGTCCTGTGAGACAGAGAAGTCAAGGTCGCCCCTCTGCACCATATACGCCGCCTGTGCCTCACCCTCGCTGGGGGCGTCCACGAAGGGGATGCCCATCGCACGCAGCAGTTCCTTGGAACTTTCAATGACCCACTCGTCGACACGGGTGGCGGCGCGCGCCTGTTTGTAGGACTCCGCCGCATCCCCCTCCTTCTGCGCCACCTTCAGTGCCTCTCCCGCACGGTCCCGAATCTCGCGGCGTTTTTCAATGGTGGACGATTTCAGGTCAGGCGGTTTCCCGTCAAACACATACACCGGTTGAATGCCGTACTCCAGAAACCGTGCCGTCCGGAAAAAGAGTCCCGAGAGGTGGGAGGTGACCTTCCCCTCACTGTTCATCAGCGGCGTCCCGTCCTGCTGCCGTATAATGGTCAAAAACTGGTAAAGTGCATTGTTTCCGTCTATCGCTGCGGTGCCGGAGAGTGAATCCCACCCTACCGGTTCCTTGTAATCCCTGAGAACTTCCCGTAATGCAACGCCCATAGGTATCAGAAAAGTATGGGTTGTATCTAACGGTATACTCTCCGGGAGAGTTCACCGACAACCTGATGGACTTCTGAGATCATGGTGTCACATTTATTGCTCACCATCTGGTTGAGTTCATCAAGATTCATGCGCATAGTCCGTTCTCTCGCGATGACATTCTGATCAAGATTCCTGATCTTTGCCCCGAGAGAGAGGAACAGTCCCCCCAACGATGCCATCATCAGTGTTGCTGCTACCGCAAGGATCAGGTCCTGCCATACCCGCAGTATCAGCACCAGCGTTGATATGATAAGCACAATCGCCAGTATAATATCGACAATGGATTCCTGAATATCCATGATATCTGATATCTGCAGGGCACTAATTAAATTACCTATATCGTTTTCGGGGGTTCATCGTCTCCGGGAGAATTCCGGTTGAAAAATGTTCAAATACTCTTTTTAACCACCCGGCGCATATATTGACGCATCAATGAATGCAAGACAGACTGCCCCGTTCATCGGGATGGGTGTGTTAATGATTGCCGTACAGGTCGTTGCCATCTTCCTCACCCCGCTGATGCTGGGCGCTGGATATGAGGCGTTTGAAGACCCTGAATCTGCGGCAAACCCTCTCTACTTTATCGTTATCCTCCTCATATTCACCGGAGTTCTCCTCTGGCTCATCAAACGCGGGAAGGATGTTGTTATCAAGGCGATTATCGCACTCTCCATCCTCTTTATCTTTGGATATATCTACAGTGCATTGTTTCTCGCCCTGTTGGGTTCAACGCTTCTGATGTGGGCGCTCACCATTTTTGCCACCGTCGCGTCCGGGGCACTCCTGTATGTCTACCCCGAATGGTATGTCATTGACATCCTGGGCGTGCTGATCTGCGGGGGTGCGGCAGCGATATTCGGCATCTCCCTGACCATTCTGCCGGTGCTGCTGCTCCTGGTTGTCCTTGCCGTCTATGATGCGATATCCGTATACCGGACAAAACATATGGTCGACCTTGCAGAGAGCGTGATCAGCATGAAGACGCCGATCCTCGTCGTCGTCCCCAAATCGCGCTCGTATTCCTATATCAAAGACGGTGTTGAACTTTCAGAAGAAAAAGAAGAGAGGGGCGCATATATCATGGGCATGGGAGACCTGATCATGCCAAACATTCTTGTGATATCTTCCCTTGCATTTTTATCCGGCGCCCCTGTCATACTGGGTCTTCCCCTGCCGACCATCGGCGCGATGGCAGGCACCCTCTGCGGACTTGCAGCGCTGTTATGGTTTGTATCCGGGGGAAAACCCCAGGCAGGCCTTCCGCTCCTGAATGGCGGAGCAATCACCGGTTTCCTTATTCTGTGTGCCCTGACGGGGACATGGGGCTGGATTCCCGGTATGTAAGAAGAATATCCACCATCTCTTCTATCCCCTCACCGGTCGCTGTTGACATATTCTGGTATCCCTCCAGCGACTTGAGATCAGACTTATTCACCACCACTTCAATCGGTACATCGGGGATAACCCGCCGGATCTCTTCAAGGAGGTTTAACTGCTCGTCAATCACATAGCCACACGCTTCACTCGCATCGATGATGAAGAGAATGACGTCTGCCACATTGGTGATCGCCGAGAGCGCCTGGTGTTCAATGTAATTGCGTTCCTGTGCGGGGCGGTCAAGGATACCCGGGGTGTCCACGATCTGGACCCGTTCTCTTCCTATCTCGCAGTGGCCGACCACGATCTGTTTGGTGGTAAACGCATATCCCGCCACCTCCGGGTCTGCCGAGGATACCTGCCGGATAAAGGACGACTTCCCCACATTCGGGAATCCTGCGACAACAATGGTAAACTCGTCACGGATATCCGGAAGTTTCCGGAGCGTATTGCGTGCCTCGTTGAGGAAATGCAGTTCGTCATCGATCTGGTGAATAACGGATGCAATGCGTGCGGTCGCCTGTTTGCGGATGTCACCAGAACTCTCTGATCTGCGGATCTTCCATGCATAGTCATTCCCGATGATCATCACCTGATTTGCCGCCCACGACAGTGCCCCCAGAGAGCGCCGCATCCGGTCAATGCCAAAGAGCAGATCGGTCATCTCCTGATAAAAGATCGGGAGGTTCTCGATGGTCGGAAACCGCCTGACGGTGTCGTTGAGTTTGTCACTCAGTGATTTTGATATAGAACGGATAAATTCTTCATCGCCGCGCTTCTTATTTCGTTTTTCCCGTTTATCGAGAGCAGGTCTGCGGAATGCCCGATCCAGCATTTCATCCGCAGTTAATATTGTCGGTATATCTTCATATTCCATCAGTTGCACAACCCAGTATTATTAGCAATTAAGAAGCAATTAATCAGTATGGAACTTTCACCCATCCAAAAGGACATCCTGATCACGCTCATTACGCTGTATCATGATAGTTCTTCAGCAATAAAAGGTGAGGGGATTGCTGAAATACTCAAACGGAATCCGGGAACAGTCCGAAATCAGATGCAGGCACTGCGGGCGCTGGGTCTGGTCGACGGCGTACCGGGGCCAAAGGGCGGGTATACCCCGACATCCCGGGCATACCAGGAACTCAATATCGATGACTATGCAAATGAGTCGCTGGTCCCCATCAAAAAGAATGAAGACCTGGTCCCGAGTGTCAATGTTTCAGAGATCGATTTTACCACCCTGTGCCACCCGGACATCTGTCAGGCGGTTGTCAAACTGATCGGGAGTGCCAAAAACTTCGATATCGGGGATTCCATCACCATCGGACCCTCTCCCGTCACAAAACTCCTGGTACGCGGTGAAATATACGGAAAAGACGAGGTATCCCAGTCACTTCTGATCACCATCACCGAGATGATCTCCCTTCCCAAGAAGCGCATTAAACACTATATGTCAACCCCCGTGATCAGTATCGATATCAATGCCACCTTTGCAGATGCCTTCCTGATATTCTCTCAGAAAAAAATACACGGTGCACCGGTGATGGAGGGCGATACCATCAGGGGGATTGTCACGCTGACCGATATCGCCGGCGGCATCGCACAGGGGAAATCCCTGGACAGTTCGATCACCGATGTGATGACAAAGGATGTCGTCACCGCATCACCCAATATCAAATTATACGATGTGATCGGGAGGTTTAAGGAAGAAAATATCGGCAGACTGGTCATCATGAAAGACGGACAACCCGCGGGTATTCTTACCCAGTCAGATATCATCCGCGTATTCCCCGCCCTGTAACCCAATATGAATCAACCGTCATTGGTGGGTAAAACCTAAAAAGGAGGGTAATACCGAGGATTTGCAATATTTTATATACTTGAATACCCTCTCTTTTTGTACATGAAACTGACATTTTCCCGGGCACTCTCCAAAAAAAAAGTGATGAGTACTGATGGTGTTGTGATAGGAACAATACGAAACATCATGGTGGACTATTCATCCGGAGAAGTAACGGACCTGATTGTAAAACCCGAACCAGGATTTGATACTTCCAATTACCGAACCGAAGAAGACAAACTATTCATTCCCTTTGAGGCGGTAAAAGATATCAGGGATTATATTGTTGTCGACCGCTACATGTCAAAACAGTGAGGGAAAGTTCGTCTGAACTGCGTCAACGAACCCTTCACCATATTTTTTTTCAGAAATATAGTCTGCGGCCTCGCATAGGTCCGCACTGCCATTTGCGACAGCAGCCCCGATCCCCGCTGCCTGTATCATCTCAATATCATTATGGGAATCGCCGACTGACAGGAATTCCTCCGGCCGTTTGCCAATTGCTTCACAGATCCGCAGAAATGCCGTCCCCTTGGTAATCCCCTCAGTCTGCAGATGGATCGCAAATCCGGTATCCAGCACACGCACCGGATGGTCTGCAAGCACCCTGCGGACAATGTCCGGGTCGACCGTCCGCGCAAAAGCGACATCCGCAAACCGGTATTCGGGACTATACAACTGCAGGGCAACCCCCTGCTCTCCGAAATACTCCTGAACAGCCGAAAATGCGGCCCGCGATGCTGCAATATCGCCGATCACGCATTCATCCCCGTCAAATCCAATGCGATACGTCCCGCCGTTTTCACAGATGACCGTGCCGTCGGTCCCGATCATCTTTGAGAGCATGGTCATCGAACAGAGGGTGTTCCCGCTTGCAAGGACAACCGTGACACCGGCGTCTACGAGTGTTCTGATACATTCAACTGCCGCAGTGCTGATACGCCTGCGCTGATCAGTCAGGGTTCCGTCAACGTCAGAGATCACTGCCGAGACAGGAGGGAAAAAAGGGGAATTCATATATGGTATTCAACTATGATATTCAACTCTTAAAGCGGTTTCAGTCCGGTTTCATCCACGAGGAATGCTGCTTCCCCGTCAGGAAGACTCGGACTGTCCACCAGTTTTCCAACACGCTTGCCGCCCTTGCTCTTCCGCAGATAGACCCGGAACTTCGAGGCATGCCCGACAATATTGCCACCGACCGGTTTGGTGGGGTCACCGAAGAAGACCGCCGGGTTTGACTGCACCTGATTTGTCACCAGCACCACCGCATTATGTTCCTCTGCGAGTTTCGCAAGGTCATACATATGTTTGTTGAGTTTCTGCTGGCGGACAGAGAGCGTCCCGCGCCCGGAATATTCCGCACGGAAATGGGCGGTTAAGGAATCGACGATGAAGAGACGCACAGGATAGTCGGACTCGCGCAGTTCCCCCGCGAGTTCGCGGGCACTGTCAACGAGGAGCATCTGGTGGTCAGAGGTGTAGCCTTTCGCTACATGGATGCGTTCGAGGAACTGCTCCACCGGCGGCACCTCATACTCCTCATCCAGTTCAAGCCCGTTCACCATCTGCTCGATACGCTCCGGACGGAAGGTGTTCTCCGTATCGATATACACACAGGAGCCGTGCAGACCGCCTAATTCCTCCGGAAGCTGTGCGTTCACTGCCATCTGGTGCGATATCTGACTCTTTCCGGAACCAAACTCACCGTAAAACTCAGTGATCGACTTGGTCTCAAGACCGCCGCCCATCAGTTCATCAAAGTCGGGGACCAGCATTTTGAGTTTCCGGACGACTTTTCGTTCCTCAAGAACGGCAGTGCCCGTCTTAAACCCGCCGATATCCGCCATCTTGCGGGCTTCACGGATCATCTTCTTTGCGGTGGATTCCCCAATCTCTGCTGCTTCTGCGAGGTCCGCATACGATGCGGTTGCAATGCCTTCAATGGTCGTATACCCGCCATCCCTGAGCTTGTCAGCGGTTGTTGGTCCGACACCTGGAATATCTTCAATTTCCTGTTCTGCCATATTCAGTACCTCTCCGTTGTATTTCTGCAATTAAACAATTTTTCTGCTATAATAAAAAATGAGGCCGTGCGGGGGGTGAAAGTAAACTCATCCCAAAACGGAACGGATGCGTTCTTCCACCGCCTCTTTTGAACGCGTTACCTCCGTATATGCAGTGACGAGAAGCCGATCGCGGCTCTGTACACCTTCCACACAGTATTCGGTTCCCACCGGCAGGTCCGCATCGATGAGAAGACAGTGATGCCCGTCATCGATGCACCGCCCCCTCGCCGTCCGGATGATCATCCCCGTCATCGTAACCGACTCACGCGCAGGTGCTGCAGCGCAGGCGAGAAGACAGCCCCAGCTGGCATGCACCTCCACCCTGCCGTTGCGGTCATATTTACACGATGCGTTATAGAGCGACACCTGTTCTCCCTCGGACGGGGAATTTCTCGCATTCTCTCCCCAGAGTACCAGATGAATGCTGCCGCTCTCGTCGCGGATGTCGGCATTCCGGACCCATGACTGCGCCCCCTTCCGGGTGGTGAACTCACGTGCACTCCGCATTCTCTCCAGTGTTCCCGAAACGGAGGCAACAGTGTCCGGCAGAACCTCTGCCACCGGTGTGAACAGCGGGGAATACGCCACATCCGCCGGTTTCACGGATGCATGCGACCCCGCCGTGTATTCCCGGCCCGCGCTCCGCGTGTTCCTGCGCAGACCGGACGCAAGAATGCCGTCGCCGCATGCATACCCGTCCAGAAGCGCCGGGTCCCAGAAGACAAGAATCACAATACCACTCTCGTCCGCGATTGCCACATCGAGGCGCTCACCCTCACTCCCGTCACGGCGGGTGAAGGTGCTCGTCTCCCCGATAGCCACAATGGTGCCCTCGATGGTATCCCCCTCAGCCGAACTGCCGGAAAATCCGTCGGGTTCCGCCCGGGTCGGAATATCACAGACCGTGGGCTGCATATCGATGACGCGCACTTCATGCGTCTTCCCGGTCTTCCCGACGACCTCGATCACCTCACCGACATCAACGTCGTCCACGACGGAGACACGCTCGTCCCAGAAGACCAGAGAGACTTCGCCGGTATCATCCCCCACCTCAATGCGGGCGACCGCGCCGGGTGACCCGTCATCCCGGGTGAACCGCCTGACCTCTCCTTTCCCGAGGACCTTGCCGAAGAAATGCACAAAGGTAGAATGGGGTGAGAGGCGTGCAATCTTCTGGTGTTTTCGTCCGGCACGCCGCAGTACAATCATTGCAGAGGTCCGTTCGTCAAAGACATGCCCCGACTCCTCAATCACCTCGTCGACCAGTGCCTGGAACGTCTCATACGAAAACAGGTCATCAACGAGTGAATAATAGACCCGCATAGATATCAAAAAAATTGGTGGCTCATCTATTTCTGCCACGGGAGGTCTTTCATCGTCTGCTTCAGGTCAATGATCGATTCGGCACGGCGCATCAGCGCTTCCTGCGAATCCTTCACCATCACCTCTGCACACCGGGGGCGGCTGTTGTACTGGGAGGACATCGAAAAGCCGTATGCCCCGGTATCGAGGACTGCAATCAGGTCTCCGGACTCAACCGGCGGTAGCAGTCTGTCGTGCGCGATGATGTCGCCCGTTTCACAGATAGGCCCCGTCACGGTCACCACGTCCTGTCCGGCGGTGATACCGGCATCCGGCACCGCCTTGTTTGCGACCACGACCTCATGGTATGAGTCGTACATCGCCGGGCGTGCGAGCAGGTTGAACCCGGCATCGACATTCACAAACGTCTTGTGGGACTGTTTCACCGAGTTCACCCGTGTCAGGAGGACGGTTGAATCCGCGGTCAGGAACCGCCCGGGTTCAACCCAGAATTCCGGGCTGATCCCGATGGATTTGATCCCGTCCAAAAAGACCGGCATCACCGCATCGGCATACATCGCAGGGGTCGGGACAGCATCTGTCTCGTGCTGATACGGAATGCCCAGACCGCCGCCGAAATCCATGAAACGCAGTTTCACACCGATATCGGTGATCTCGCTCGCAACCGAGATGAGCACCTCGGCTTCCTTTGCGAAGGGTGCCACCTCGAGGATCTGTGACCCGATATGGCAGTGGATACCGACCGGCACAATATTCTCTGCGTCCAGTGCCGCCTGGTAGGCAGAGACGATCTCTCCTGCGTGAATGCCGAATTTACTCGTGGCAAGTCCGGTGGCAATCTTCGGGTGCGTCGGGACGTCCATTGCCGGATTGACCCGGAACGACACCTCTGCCGTCACACCCGCATCCTGTGCGAGGGCACTGAGCTGGCGTAATTCATCCACGGAATCCAGGGAGACCCGAACCTTCTTTTCAAGCGCAAGGGAGAGGTCCTCCTCCGTTTTGGAACTGCCGTTATAGAGCAGGTAATCCGGGTTCATCCCGGCAGCAAGGGCGAGGTGGAGTTCTCCCGCGGAGAAGATATCGGCACCGGCACCCAGGGAGGCAAAGATCTTCATGACAGCGAGGTTTCCGTTCGCTTTTGCGGCGTAGAGCACCTGCACCTTGTCGTAATAGCCCTTCAGTGCGTCATAATAGGCCTGATAGTTCTCGCGTATACGCTGTTCATCGGTCACGTAGAGAGGAGTCCCGTACTTCTCTGCAAGGACGGTGGTGTCATGCTCCCCGATATAGAGGTGTCCGCCCTTCTCAGACAGATGGGGTGGATAGTTCATGCGAACACGTCCCGCATCCGCTCCAGTGCTTCTTCGATGCGTCCGACCGACCGGGTGATCGCAAAGCGGACGTATCCTTCGCCGGCATCACCGAATCCGATACCGGGTGTCACGACGATACCTGCCTCGTTGAGCATCTTTGCGGCAAACGCCATCGAATCGTCCACCTTCAGCCAGACATAGAAGGTGGCCTGGGGCACGGTCACGTCAAAGCCCATCTCACGCAGACCGGAGACGAGGACGTCACGGCGTTCCTTATAGACTGCACACGACTCTGCGATACACTCCTGTGACGACCGCAGGGCGGTGATCCCTGCCATCTGGATGGCATCAAACGCACCGGAATCGACATTGGTCTTCACCCGTCCGAGTCCTGCGATGATATCCGCCGACCCTGCGGCCATCCCGATACGCCATCCGGTCATGTTGTAGGTCTTGGAGAGGGAGTGCATCTCCACACCGACCTCCATTGCCCCGTCCACTTCAAGGAAGGACGGTGCCTGATACCCGTCAAAGGCAATCTCCGAGTAGGCGTTGTCGTGCACAATGATGACATCATGCTCCCGTGCGAATTCGACTGCCTCCTCAAAGAATGAGAGGGGGGCAATCGCGCCGGTCGGGTTATTGGGGTAGTTCAGAAACATCAGTCTGCTTTTGGCACAGACGTCAGACGGTATTGCACTGAAATCCGGAAGGAACCCGTTCTCTTCTAAGAGTGGCATATTCCAGGTCTTCCCCTCTGCAAAAAGGGTCGATGTCTGGTATACCGGATAGCCCGGGGACGGGACGAGCACATAGTCACCGGGGTTTACAAATGCCTCCGGGATGTGTGCAATGCCTTCTTTTGAACCGATCAGTGCCAAAACTTCGGTCTTTGCGTCCAGTTCTATTGAAAAACGGTCCCGGTACCAGTCTGCGACTGCCTCACGGAAGGCAAGCATACCGGTGTAATCCGGGTAATGGTGCGTATCCGGATTGCGTGCTGCTTCCACAAGTGCGTCAATAATATGGGAGGGGGTCGCAAGATCAGGATCTCCGACACCCAGATCAATCACATCAACACCCTGCGCCCTCTTTTCGGCCTTCATTGCATCGATCCGCGCAAAAAGATAAGGCGGAAGATGGTCCAGACGGTGTGCATATTCCATGCTCTCATATAAGGAAACAAAGCAATATAAGGGCACTCATCGCAACCAATAGAATCTATATATGTTCATTCCGTACAGAAGGATACGGAGACCACAAGGCAGGAGCACAATGTTTACCGATACATACCCCGGCATCCGGGTCGACGACGGCGTCCCCCAACAGATCACCGATGAGGTCATCCGCGAAGACCGGTTTTCCCTCTACCTCAACAACGTCCACCTCACCGACCAGGTGGCAAGCAATGATATGGTGAGAGAACTCGGCGCAGGATTCGTCATCTGTGAAGGACTCTGTGACGCGGTCGAATCCGTGGAGGTTGACGGAATGGAGATCTACGTGGAGGGAGACACCCGGCAGGAGGTCACGCTTGAGATGCGGTCCGGCGGGGGACACGGCATCCACCAGCGCACACCGCGACCGGTGACGTCCGCCCTCTCTGTCCCTGCCGTTGAGGTCTACGCCGCAACCGCAGAGATCATGTCAGATACATGGCAGAAGACAGGAGGGGTGCACTGTTCTGTTCTCATGAAAGACGGCGTCCTTGTCGCAAAAAGCTGTGATATCGGGCGGCACAATACGGTGGACAAGGTCGTGGGTGCAGCGGAACTGGGGCAGATTGACCGCTCCCTCTGTTACATCGGGTGCACCGGCAGACAACCGGCAGGGATGGTGGGGAAGGTCGCGAATGCAGGGATACCCATCCTCATCTCCCGGGCAGCACCGACCAACAAGGGAATCGAGCTCGCAACAGAGACAGGAATCACGCTGATCAACTTTTCCCGGAACCGGCGGTTCACGATATTTGCCCACCCGGAACGGATTGCAGGAATTACCGAGATGCTCGCAGAGACCGGGAAGGCGGAGGGGGAGACCGATGAGTGAGCACACACTATTGCAGAAAAAACCCGACTCAGCACTGATTCTGCTCGGATGCCCCCAGGTACCGATCCAGACAAGCGCTGCACTCTACCTCAGCGGAATGCTGACCCGGCAACAGGTGAACGTCACCATCGCCGGCACAAAAGCGGCACGGGCGCTGGTTGAGATCGCGGATATCGATGCGGTATACACCGGTGCGGTGCAGGACATTGATCTGGTGATCAACCGGATGGCAGAAGGTGCGTTCGATGCCGATGTATCGTTTGTCTTTGTACATAACGAGGCGGGAGTCGCGTATGCAGCAACGGTGCAGGCACTCTCGTCCGGAACGGTGATCGCCGTCGTCTTCGGGAGTGAGACGATGGCGCGGAAAACCGAACTCGAGGAGATTGACTGCCCGGTCATTGCTGCACAGGGCAGTCACAACCCCCTGCCACTGAAACGAAAAATTGATGGAGTATTGTCATGGGATGCATAGAGAAACTGAATTATGAAGTGATACAGAAATACACCTCGTTTAAAGAGGGCGCCGCGTATATTTCCAAAAACTGTGCCGAGATATACGAGGTGCAGCCGGGATTCAAACTCTTCGATAAGGCAATCATCGGCATTCCCCCCATTCGTATCGGCATCGACGGGGATGTGATCACCTTCCCGTTCACAAAACCCTGCTACGGGACGTTTCTCCTCCGGGTCAGCGATGCCGAAGAGGCAGCACTGGTGCGAAGAACAGCGAAATGTATCAAACACTAAAACAACTTCTGCTCTTTTTCCGTGACCCCTTTCAGGAAATGGCCTGAGGTGATACCGCCTGGTGCCATCCGTTGCAGTTCAACCTTTCGTGCCTGCATTTCTTCACCCTTCAAACGCTCTCCTGCAGACAGATGGGCAGACGCGGAACCATAGGCACGCACGACCGTCTGTGCATACTCCCCGGTATGAATCCGGCAGTCGATTGCGACCGACCGGATGCCTGCGTCCACCAGCGCATCGAGGTGGTCGATGATGCAGGTCTCCCGGGAATTCCAGATATGGGTCCGGCATGCATCATCCACCGTCACCGGAAAGAGATGTCCTTTGGCATCCTTCAGCCCGAACCACTGTCCCGTACCCCGGAGTTCCCGGCACCCGGGACACCGTCCGGTGGCCGTTGCAATCACACAGTCCTCGCTCACGGCAAGTTCCGCGGGACCGTGGATGATGCATTCTGGCGTTATGTCCGGGTCGCCTGCTGCACGGAGGGCAGACACCAAATCACGGATGGACGAAATCGAGAGTTCCGGAGAAAGGGTCACTGACACACAGTCCTGACCAAAAAGCGCAGCAGAACGGCTGTTGAAGATATTGAGTCCGCTCCCGCCCCACAGTGGAATCTCCCTGTCCATTTCCCTCACGGCAGCAAGGGCACCGACGGTCTCCACCATCACCCCCCGGAGACCGGATGCGGAGAGCGACGGGAGAAGGCGGCAGGCCATCCCCAGAAAATGCTGCCGGGTGATCCGCGGCCATTTCCAGATCAGGTCCGCACCGGATGCGGCACAGAGGTCCATTGCCGTGCCGATCTCTGACGTGAACCACGCAACGGTTTCGGCATCGCTCCATCCCCGATGCTCACCGGGGTGCCCGCGGGGTTCGAAATATATTCTGGTGCACCCTCCCTCCAGTGCTCCCCGCACGGTATCACAGTCCGCGGCGTAGACGGCAATTTCGACATCCTTACCCTCGAGATGGGGGGAGGAACGGGTTTCTGACTGCGGCATGCAGGGCGGGAGAGATCCATTCGCACCCCCGGCCGGCGTCATCTCATCCGCCTCCGGTGGCAGAAACGACTGCACGATGGCATCCCCGAGTGCCGCAACAAACTCCCGCCGGAACCGGGTAATCTCGCCAATCGGTGCAAATAGTCCGCCCGGATACGTGGACGAAAACGACTGTATGAAGTACGGCGTATCCCCCATCCGCGAGAGGAGGTCGGTGAGTGTGTCCGTCTCAAGGGGACGGTTCTTCGCCCCGGAGAATGCAAATTCCGCCCGGTAGGTAAGAGAGACCGCTCCGGTGCGGAGCAGTGCCGTCCCCTGCATGACCGGCACGAGACCATCCATCGTAAGCGAGAGGCAAAGAGGGACCATGCCGGCACCGCCCTTCTTCATCAGTGCGTCTGCGACCTGTGCTTCTGTGCCGGATTTGGTCAGGAACACCGCATCCCCGGCATGCACCCGCATCGGCACCCTCACCTGACATTTCCGGTTCTGTATCTCAGGCGTTCTCCGGAGCACCGTCCCGCCATAAAATCCGGCCCCGTTTGTTGCGGTGCCAAACGAGAGACCGTCACCGTCCGCAGGCGTATAGGTGCCGTCCAGCGTGATCTCCGCCAGTTTCTTCCGGGGGTTGAACGCAGTGACCGTCCCGATACGGACACCCCGGTTTCCCGGTGCGTCCGGCCCCATCACCGTCCCGCTCTTCCTGTCCACCAGATATCCGCCGGTAAACTCCCGGTTAAATGCCGCATGCAGCGCGAGCATGTCCGCATCTTCCGGGACAAAGTCCCCGGACACCGCCGCGTCAAGCGCCCTGCGGTAAAAGGAGACGACCGTTGCGACGTATTCGGGCGACTTCATCCGTCCCTCGATCTTGAGTGAGACCGCAGGAGACCCGACGATGGCAGGGATATCCGGGTAGACACAGAGGTCCTTCGGTGAGAGGAGATACTGCTTTTTCACCGGCGTGAGCGTGCCTTCTGCCGGACCACCCCATGCGTCTGCATCCCCGCAGAGCAGGGTGTATTCCCGTCTGCATGGCTGGGCACACGAACCGCGGTTGCCGCTCCTCCCCCCGATCAGGGACGAGAGCAGGCACTGACCGGAATAGGCATAGCAGAGCGCACCGTGGACGAAGACCTCAGGCGCAGGATACGGCCCGTCCGATTCGGCATAGACTGCTGCGATCTCATCCAGCGTCAGTTCACGGGGGAGGACAGCACGCGAACATCCCAGTTGCTGCACCCATTTGAGCCCTGCTTTCGAGAGAACCGTCATCTGCGTCGACGCATGCAGGGCGAGCCCCGGCACACAGGCATGCAACAGGGAGGCAAACCCCACGTCCTGCACGATCACGGCATCGACACCCTGTTCATACAGCCAGCGGGCATATGCGACCGCACCCTCCAGTTCAGAATCGGTGAGCAGAATATTCAGGGTCACATACACCCGGACACCGCGGAGGTGGCAGTAGCGGATCGCCCATTCCATCTCAGGCGTCCCGAAATTGACCGCCATCCGCCGGGCGCCGTAGAGGTTTCCACCGAGATACACGGCGTCTGCGCCCGCGGAAACCGCAGAGACGAGGGCGTCCGGGGAACCGGCAGGTGCAAGAAGTTCAGGGATTTCAGGGAGTGCAGGAGCGTCCATCATATGCCTCAGATATACCAGTAGCGTTGACGCCGGAGGAGGATAAACCTTCTACCCCCTGCCGGACAGACAGCAGGAATGACAGACACGGGTGCCTTCTGTGATGCACCGCCAGGAGAACTACGTGAACAAAAAAGAAAGAGATCAGACCGATGAGACACAGACCCAGCGGTCATATATCGGGTCGCGTTCATTTTCCATACACTCGCAGGTCCGTCCTTCCGCACGGCACCACTCCTCCACCCGGCGGATCTCCGGTTCTGTTGCGGTGGTGATCAGGGTGTTGTCGGATAATATGAGCAGTTCTGCGACGATATTCTCCCACATATCTGCATTAAACGCCGTGATATCCCCGAGCATACACCCCACCCCGTATTGGACAGGTTCGATGTAGTCTCCCGCACGCGTGGCATCGATATGCATCACCTGCGCAGGGGAGAGACGCCCGCTCTGGAGTCCGAGCGCAATGAGGGCGGGGTCGTTGTCATACGCACACGGCTGTCCCCCGCTGAGAGCGATCGCTTCAGACACCACGCCGGACCCACAGCAGCAGTCGATACATGCCGCACCGTCGAGCGTGCCCCAGACGTCCCGGATGAGGGAGGTGACCATCTCCAGACGTTCCGGCCGGGTGTCTTCCGTTACCGGGGGCACCTCGGAGAGCAGTTTCTGACTGTAATATTCCCTGAGGGCATCCATATACCGCGACGTGTTCTCCTGATAGAGGTCGCCGCCTACCTCCTCAAACCGGGAGAGCACAGGCCGGGAGGGCGGGCGGCAGACAAAACTCCCGACCACCCAGGCATCCCCCTCGCGCAGCGCCAGTGCGATGGGAAATTCGTTCTCATCGAGGAGCAGGCGTGCCTCCTCCGCCTCGTACGAGAGGAGCTCTTCAGTGTAGTAATCTTCCGTTACATCGGCAAACACAGGCTCGACACAGAGTATCTCCTGCACTTCAAATATATCGTCAATCAGCATCGTTCCCTCACAATCCGGACACCCAGTGGTGCCTTTATCGTCCCGTCCAGACGTGCTTCTTCATTCAGCGTCAGGTTCGAGCATTGCACATCGCCCAGGATATGCACGCCCTCACAGATGACCACATCTCCTGCGGAATGGATGTTGCCGTGAATGTCGTTGTTGGGCGCAACCGTGATATCCCCTTCGGCACGCAGACTGCCGAAGATCGTATTGCCGGTATCGACCGTGACGGAACCTGCCCGGATATTGCCATGCAGACGGCAGTCTGAACCGATGGTCATCTTCTTTGGCACAGAAAAGGTTGCCATATCCAGCACTGAGTTTGAGGGGATCATTAGGGGGACCTCTTTGACATCCTCATCGTCATACCCGAACAGCTTCTGCATAATCTCCGATATCTCCTCTTCCTTCTCGATCCCGAGGAGGGTGACGAGATATAATACGATATAGGTCAGAACGGGGAGCGGGTTGCGTATCGATATCCATCCCTTTGCTTCAAATCCCTTCGCGATCTGGACATTGTCCCCGATATCAAGGTCGCCGTTTACGATCAGGCGCCCCCTGATCTTCACACCTTCCCCAAGATATGCGTCCTCTGCCGCGTACACATCTCCCTGCACTTCGCAGAAATTGTCGATACGCACGTCCCCCCCGGCACGGATATCGCCATTGATGGTGCTGAATTCACACACCACTATTTCGTTGCCTTCGAGACCGTAGTCTATTCTGCACCGATCGCCAATGAGAATGATCCGGTCCGTTTTGAGTGTATGTTCCTGGAGTTCAGTATTATCCGGAAGGATACATTGTTCAAACCAATCCTGTCCACCTTTCTCCATCCTGTTCCCGCCTTCTCTCTATGAAATGTACTCATCATAGCCTTATGAGTCTTCTTAATCATCTCCCGGAATGCGGGTGCTTTGGTATGCTGCCAGACGATTGGGGCAATCCCCTGCGTGCAGATGGTCCTACGGGATGAGAGACGGAGAGGACGGTTCCCTGATGCGGTTCAGCACCCCTGATGCGGTTCGCCGTGCAGGGATACAGCACTACGGATAGGAACAGAACAGATACGGGAAAAATACTTCGGGAAACAACAAAAAAGAGAATTAGTTCTCTTCTTCCTGCACATCTTCTGCAGGAACGTCTTCAACAGCGGTCTCTTCTTCAGCGACCGGGGCTGCTTCTTCAACAGGTGCAGCTTCTGCGACCGGTTCTTCCACGACGACGCGTGCCTTACCGGTGGCTTTCTCTTCACCCTTTGATTTGATGACCTCGACACGGCGTGTCGGATAGATCTTCTTGACAATCTTGAATATCTCGCGTGAGAGTTCTCCCAGGACCATTTCACGAACAAACTGTTCGTAGGTCATGGAGGATGACTTTGCCACGAGGTACTGGGTGATGGTTGACCGGATGGCCTTTGCCTGGCTCATGTCTGCACGTGAGATGGTGAAACAGGATGCGGTCACACGGATCTTGCGTCCTTCCTTGGTGGTCAGCATTACCAGGGAATCGATACGGGATGTGCGGCGCTTGACCATTGCACGCAGATAGTCCTTCGTCACTTCGTGTCCGACAAACTCGGTGTATGCGGAGTCGCCGCCGACATTGGTGACCTTGAAGTTCATCTTGATGTTCTGCTTGGAATAGTCGGAGGTCATCTCACCAAGGGTGGTCCTCATGACCCGGCCGATCACCTTCTGGGAGTCACCTGCAATGGTTTCTCCGAGGTATGCACGGTCGAAATACTCGGGTGCATATACCTTGTACCAGCTCTTTGCTTTCCAGCCCTCTACTCTTCGTCCAACTTGTTTTTTTCGTCTTGCCATGTAATTCTCTCCTCAATATTTCTATTCATGAAGGGACGCAGATGGTCCCTTTCGTTCATGCAGGTGTGTCTTCTCTGAGACATACCCGCACACCTCCTCAGCTATTGCAAGATTCATGAGATAATCGTCTACCGATGCGACGAGCGACCGTAACCGCTCTGTCCGGATATCCGTTCTGACGATGCCGCCTTGTGCCCGTGTCTTCATATTCGCGAGGTTATCGGATGCAAGCGCCCCTGCCACACACGCTGCGTTCGCATGCGGTGTGCAGATACTGCCTTCGATACGCATCGTCATACACACGCCTCCCGAAA
>Ga0272441_10003340_pt1 | contig 30596 bp, 19 predicted proteins | sample SSMProp6N_FD_193582 | JGI IMG/M metagenome (GOLD analysis project Ga0272441, IMG submission 193582) | Marine sediment archaeal communities from Little Sippewissett salt marsh, Falmouth, MA, United States - SSM-Prop-6N | ecosystem: Environmental > Aquatic > Marine > Wetlands > Sediment ... | reverse complement strand
ACGCTCGCTACGATCTGTTGATTCTCGATGAGCTGGGCTATATCCCGTTTTCTAAGGAAGGCGGGGAATTGCTCTTTCAGGTTCTTGCCGAACGTCAGGAAAAAGGGTCGGTCATCATTACCACGAACCTTGGATTTGCCGACTGGACACAGGTGTTTGGTGATCCGGTGATGACCGCGGCCCTTCTTGATCGACTGACGCATCGAGCCCATATCATCACCTGTCAGTGGGATAGCTTTCGTCTGAAACAAAGTCTCAGAGGGAAACCATCAAAGACAGGGAAACGAAGGACGATATCAACAACATAGTGAGACACCCCGGGATCTCTGCAAATGTCCGTATGGCCACTAATCTTGACGCTTGCCGGCAGATCTTGCTCGACGTAAGGGGGGCCGTATTTGTTTATGATGTCTCAAGAAAGGACATAGTGCAGCCGTAAAAAGCGGGAGAATTATGTAAGCAGGCTCTGTTGCGACATTGAATACCTAACGTGACCCACCAGTTTTACTGGTGGGTCCCAGCTGTGCTCAGCAGGCAGGATAGTGGTGAAAGATATTGAATACCTCCTTACCCTCCGAGAGGGTGACCCGAAGGATACTACGAGGAGGTATTCAATGAGCGACTTGAGAAAACTAGCGCATGCGGTCTGGCAATGCAAATACCATATCATCTGGTGTCCGAAATATCGGTTCAAGATCATGAAGGGAGCGTTGCGTGAATCAGTTGCTGAGATAGTGCGGCAGCTCTGCGAGTGGAAGAAGCTTGAGGTGTTGGAGATGAACGTCCAGGAAGACCATGTCCATTTGGTTGTGTCGATTCCGCCAAAGTTTGCGGTATCTGAAGTAGTTGGATTTTTGAAGGGAAAATGCGCCATCAAGATATTCGACAAGCACTTGGAATTGAAGAAGCGATAGTGGGGTCGTCATTTTTGGGCGAAAGGATATTGTGTGAGCACCGTTGGTCTGGACGAGAGCAAGGTCCGTCGCTCTGTAAAATGGCAGCAAAAAAAAGATGAGCGTGCAGAACAACTGAAGCTCTAGGGTTAACTTACCCTTGAAGGGTCACCTTTATTCCACCCCTTCTAGGGGTGATTGTTACATCGGTACCAGAGGACACCTCCGGGGGGCAGGAGAAACTCCGGTCGCCTACGGCTCCCTCCGTTTCTCCTGCCCCCCGGAAACAACCACACTGGGGTGGTACCCAACACCCTTCTTTTTGTTTAATTCAGGGTGGTCAGTTTTAGGTAATCACAAGTGGTCAATTTTCGGTTGTCATTCGCATGCAGGATATTGTCCTGCACCAAGTTTTCAAGGTACGCTTCAACAATTTGAATATCGGCAAGGCGTAGACAAACTAGATATAATGGTCGATAGTGTTGATTGGAACGCGGTGGTAGTAACCCGCGAACCATCATCAGGGGCTCCGACGAGCTGTTGTGAGGCCCATTCTCGCCCCTGATGATGGTTCACTTGCCGCGGTGATTATCCAACACAATAGGCCTGCCATCCTTGGGTACGTGGATTATGGTAAGAGCTGAAAAGCACCCCATCACAGAGCCATAAACAAGGAGGCAGACCATGCAAAACTATAGCACATTTGTCGGTATGGATGTTCATAAAAATTCCATAGAGATCGCCATTGCTGAGAGCGGCCGCACTGGTGAGGTGCGCCGTTACGGCGCCATTGACAACACCCTCACTGCTTTGGACAAGGTTGTCAGAAAACTGGTTTCCACGGGCGGACGGCTCCATTTCGTTTACGAAGCCGGGCCGTGTGGGTATGGACTCTACCGTCACCTCACCGCTCAGGGCTTCGACTGTGACGTGGTTGCTCCTTCCATGGTTCCTCGAAAAAGCGGCGACCGGATAAAAAACGATCGCCGGGATGCGTGTAACCTTGCCCGACTTGATCGTGCCGGTGAACTGACTCCGGTTTACGTTCCTCGTGCTGAAGACGAGGCCATCAGAGATTTGACTCGGGCACGGGAGGATGCCAAAACCGACGAGAAAAGAGCCAAACAACGCTTGAAGTCTTTTTTGCTGCGATACGACGTTCGCTATGCGGGCGCCGCGAGTTGGAGTGCCGCCCACTGGCGCTGGCTGTCGGATATCACGATGGATCATCCAGGCCAACAAATTGTCTTGCAGGAATACATCGATGCCATCGGCGAATGTAGCCGGCGCGTCCACAGACTGACCGATCAAATCCAGCAGATGGTGGCTCACTGGCGCATGTCCGAGGTCGTTACCGCGCTTCAGGCTCTTCGCGGTGTTTCGCTGATTGTGGCGGCCACCACCGTTGCCGAGATCGGTGATCTGAATCGTTTTACAAGCCCTGTCGAACTGATGTGCTATCTAGGGTTGGTTCCATCGGAGCACTCCAGCGGCGAAAAGACCCGACGCGGTTCGATCACAAAATCCGGCAATACCCATGTGCGTCGCGTTCTGACGGAAGCCGCGTGGTCGTATCGATTGCCTGCTAAAGTCGGTCGCGGGCTCCTCAAGCGCCAGGAAGAACTCCCTGAAAAGGTCTGTGCCATCTCATGGAAAGCCCAGGTTCGGCTGTGTTCACGCTTCAGACAGCTGTGGGCCAAAGGAAAACCAAAACAGGTTGTGGTAACGGCTATCGCCAGAGAGCTGTGCGCGTTTATGTGGGCTATTGCCAGGGAAATCGAGATCCCGTCTTCCACCTGAACAGGTACCTGTTATCACCACCTAATATAAAATAGCACGGCACAACAGGAGGCAATCACAGAGCATAGTGACATCATTTTCACGGTATCCAAAGAGGCGCAACCACGGTTAGGAGAACCCTCGATGACACTATTGGATAAGGCTTTGAGCCGAACTTGCGAACCTAGATAGAGGCAGCTCCGCGACGCAGCATAGTCATGCGGTACCCAACCCGCGAATATCAGAGTGATCAATCGTCGCTCCATCGGTTCCGCCTCTTTGAATGCCGTGAAATTTACCCGCGAAAAGGACCGCTTGGTAAAAAGTTGGATGAAACAGGTATTTGCTCTTGCCTAGTGTCGACCATATCAGTGTCATGTCAAGCTTCAAATGTTGTAAAATTGCGCCGTAGTTTTGGTTTCCTGCAAGGCGCGAAAGAGGGAGCATAGCAGCGTTATGTGACCGATTGAGCAACGAAGCCAGGAAGCCAAAATGACAAGCAAGATACAACAGATGAGGCTTGACAGGACACTAGCCTGATGCCGAGGAGATCGCCGATACGTTCCTGGAAATTTTTCGTGGTAACAGATGATGCTTTTCCAGGAAGATTTTTATTCTCTTTATCAATCTTCTCAATAAGCCTTGTTTCGTCCTTAAGACGATAGAAAATTGTGTGGAAATGGTTTTTGGGCGCCGAAGGGTCATCTCTGATCAGATGGACGATGAACTTTCCCAGCCGCTCGTATGTATTTTTTTCCCTTAAAAAGGCGAGTTTCTTGCCGTTAATTGTGGTCAAACCTCATTAATTCTCTTTTTCTCGACCCCTATCCTACTCCTTTGCCTCGCTCGCCTCCCCTGCAGAGGAGATATCCTGGACATGACTTCCATCGTCTCTCACCATGGTTTGCGGTGCTGCTGGAATCATCTTGGCGGCAGATGACTTGAGCACGCCAATTGACGGAATTTCAACCACCAGACCGGCATTCGCCTCTTTTACGTATTTATAGAAATCACTGTCTGTAGTGAGAATGAGTACAGAGTTTTTGTTGGTGCCCTCCTCGTAACTTTCAAGGGTTCGCTGGAAGGCATAAAATTCCGGATTTTTATTGTATGCGGACCCATAGATGCGCGCAGCACTCGCATCACCCACACCCTGGATCTCCTGGACCTGCTGATAGGCGGTTGAGCGGATCTGGCGCAACTCCTTTTCCATCTCCCCAAGGATTTCGGCACTGCGCCCTTCACCTTCCGAGCGAAACTGTGCGGCGATGCGTTTACGCTCGGAAATCATCCGCTCGTATACTTTTTCGCGAACGCTTTCTACATAATCAAGGCGTTTTATACGAACATCCACCAGCTCGATTCCGTACTGGGGGATGATCCTCCGGGCTTCGGTCAATATGGTCCTGGTAATTTCCTCCCTCCCCCGGGCGATCGCTCTCTTCAACTCCGCTTCTCTTTCTTTTGGTATGTCTTTCAGCGCCTCTTTCTCGGGAACCTCCCATGACGCGCTGCGCACGAGTTCCACGAGTTCGCTGCTTGACACCTGATCCCGCACTACGGAGTCAAGGATATCATTCAACCGTGATTGAGCACCCTCCTCACTGGCCACATTCTCGAGGAATTTTTTGGCGTCTTCAATACGCCAGCGAGCCGTGGTGTCAACCCAAATGAATTCCCGTCCTTTGGTGGGAATCTGGTTTGGATCACCGTCCCAGACCAGCAGACGCTTTTCAAATCGTCTGACCTCCTGTACAAAAGGCAGTTTGAAGTGCAGACCTGCCTCGGTTATCGAATCGCCAACCGGCCGGCCGAACTGCACGATAACGGCCTGAGACCCTTCTTCCAGGGTGTAGAGTGCACTGGTGAGGGTTATGAGCAGCAGTACCAGAACAACGGCACCGGTCGCGTTGAGTATACCTTTCATGGCTGTACCCCCTTGGGAACTGTCGCCCCTCCGGCTGACTCAAGGGGCAGCCAGGGGACCATGGCTTTCTGATCCCGGTCTACAATATAGAGGCCTCGCATGTCCGCCAGGAAACCGCTCATCGCCTCCAGGTAGAGACGTCTGCGCGTTACCTGAGGCGCCTCCTGATATTCAGCCAGTATTGCTGCGAAACGACTGGCCTCACCTTCCGCCCGATTGACGCGTTCAAGCGCGTATCCTTCAGCCTCGCTGATACGTTGGCTCGCAACTCCCCGAGCCTTGGGTATCTCCCGGTTGGCCCGTTCTTGAGCGACATTGATTGTCCGTTCCTTGTCCTGGCGCGATTCGTTCACCTCATTGAAGGCCGGTTTTACCGTGTCCGGCGGGGTTACGTCCTGAAGCTCCACGGTAACCAGACGAACTCCAGTCTGATAAGCCGACAGCACTTTCTGGATCTCGACCTTCGCTTCGCTCGCTACTTCTACCCGGCGGGTCGTCAGCACATCGCTGCCCAATCGATTACCGACGGCGCGACGCATGATCGCCTCGCTGGTGTCGCGAATAGATTTCTGCGTATTGCGCACCTGAAACAGATAGCTGATCGGATCCTCGATGCGGTACTGGATAATCCACTGAACATCGATCACGTTCAAATCCCCGGTAAGCATCAAGGACTCTTCCTCATGCGAACCGCTCGGCGCATAGCGCGTCTTCTCGCCAGGTACGGTGGACATGGTCCTGAAACCGAACTCCTCTTTAAGTACACGTGCGGTCGGCAGCCGCCGCACCGTTTCAATGCCAAGCGGCAGTTTAAAATGCAAGCCCGGGCCGGCCGTGCGCATGACCTTGCCAAATCGCTGCACGACCCCCGTCTCTTCCGGCTGTACGGTGAACCAGGCAGTGGTGAGAACAATTCCAAGTGCGATGATCGCTATGATTATCAAGCCTTTGCCTGACTTGAAGCCACCCAGCTTCAAGCGCTGTTTTTCCAGTTCTTCAAGAAACGGTTTCAATGATTTCTCGAATGATTCATTCCATACAGCCACAGTTCACCTCCCATGTATAAGCACAACTCATGGTGCACGTTATTCAAGTCCGAATGTCCATCAGCCTGCTTCGAATCCTTGCAGAAATCGCCGTGTCTCAACGTGCCCGTTCTCACCACCGGCTCAGGCGAGCCGTTTCACGCGCTCGTTTCCATCTTCAAAAATGTAGAGTTCGCATATCTTTCGATAGTGGTGGCCATAGATCGACAAAGTAACTGCCAACGCCAGTTGTCTCGGACGGTGGACCAGTGTCCAGAGCATCAGGTACCAATAGTGAAAGCGCTCTCTGCCCAGTACACCAAGCCGAAAGGCGGCTCGGAAAAACGACAGAACGCGTTGCAGGTCAAGCGGCATAGTGCTTCCAGGGGCCTTAAGCTCACGGAGCAGCGTTCTGACCCGCCGGTAATAGTTTGCCGGGGAATAGATATGCTCCATGATCGATCGGTAACCATCGCGGAGGTTGTCCATGCCCATCCGTGGAATGATGTTCGTCGTACCGTCGACATTGTCTCCGGAAAAAAATTTGACCACTCGGCTTTCCCGCCGGAGCCGCTCGAACAAGCTGGTTCCAGGCGGAGCCTGGAGCATACCGACCATGGCAATGACGATACCGCTGTTCTGAATGAAATCGATCTGCCTCTGAAAAATCGACGGCAGGTCGCTGTCAAAACCGACAATGAAACCGCCCATCACCTGCAGGCCGGAGCGGTGTATGCACTTGACACTGTGCAGGAGATCGCGATTCTTATTCTGGTGCTTGTGACATTCAGTAAGACTTTCTTCATCAGGCGATTCGATCCCTATAAAAACCGAGTCGAAGCCAGCCTCGACCATCAAGGCGAGAAGCTCAGGATCATCGGCGAGATTGATCGATGATTCGGTAAAGAATACGCAGCCTTTTTTGCCCTTGCGCCATTCGATCAACTCGGGCAGTAAACGGGTTTTCAAATAGCCTTTGTTGCCGATGAAATTATCATCCACGAAAAAGATGCTGCCGCGCCAGCCAGTGGCATAGATTCGATCGAGTTCGGTGATGACCTGGAGTGGTGTTTTTGTCCGGGTCTGCCGGCCAAACAACGTCGTGACATTGCAGAATTCACAATTGAACGGACAACCTCGGGAGAACTGAATGCTCATTGATGCGTAGTGCTTCACCTGTATCAGGTTCCACCTAGGTGGCGGGATAGCGCTCATGGCGCTGAATCCATTGGCTCGATAAATTTTTTTCGGCTGGCCGCGGCCCAGGTCCGCTAGAAAGATCGGCAGAGTGACTTCAGCTTCGTCTAGAACAAGATGGTCAACCTCACCAAACTCCTCTGGTTCGGCCGAGAAAAGAGGCCCGCCGGCAACAACTGTTCGCTCCAGCACCCTGCAGCGGGCTATGGTTTGTTCGGCGGATGTTCGCTGGACAGCCATGCCGCTGATAAAGACCATGTCAGCCCACTGCACCTCGCCATCCAGCAGATCCTGAACATTGAGATCCACCAGGCGCTTATTCCAGCCATCCGGCAACAGAGCGGCAACGGTGAGCAGGCCCAGGGGCGGAAAGGCTGTTTTCTTGCCGATAAAACTAAGGGCATAGGTAAACGACCAGAAGGTCTCCGGAAATTTGGGATAGACAAGCAGAACGTTCATTTTATCAGGTTCCATTGAAGCAGCGTTGTCCAAATGCATCAGGTTTTCTTCTTCCTGGCCACTTTGACGGCCTCCAGTCCCTCCACTGCCAGAATGGTGAGTATTTCAATTTCAATCGGGAGACGCAGCAGACTTTTGATACCGAGCAGCACGCCGAACTGTTCAGAATTCAGATGGTGGTTCAAATGATCACGGGTTTCCCATGACGAGATCAAGTTGAATACGTTTTTATCCTCGATATCACGGTAGATGGCGTAGCTGATCAGCCCGCTGCCGCCTGGGGGCGGCTCCACCATCGAAAGAAGGGTTTGCAGGACTTCTTTCTGTTTCTCATGCAGGGAATTAAGATACGTTCGGGCGATGATCATGTTCTATTCTCCCGCCATGCTATTGAGATTTAAAACCCATGACTGCATCGTTTAGTGAAATCTGCAAGGCCGCCCAGGTTTCCTCTATCCCACCTCTGAGTCGCAGCCAAGCGCTCTCATGGATTCGATCGACCTCCCTCAACTGTGCTCTCATTTCATGAACCTTACACGCCAGTGCATCGATTTTTCTGGTGTTTTCATTTCGAAATTCTATCATCAGGCTCATGGTCAGAGCTTTGAGCATTGTTAATTTGACCTGCACAAGTTCAATCTCGATTTCCATTTCCTTCCTGTAGTCTTCCTTAGCGCTCAAGGGAATCTCCTTCGCCTATGATTTGAAGACTTAGCGTTTGATCTCAGTGAAAAATCAGATCAACCCGAAAACATCCTCTAACAGCCTCTTCAAAGTGCTTGGCCATCCGACCTTGTCGCGTGCAGCAAGGCTATCGCCATCTAATTAGATAGTGAGCAATTCCTGGGCCTGATTGTCAGTCTCAGAGAAAACTTCCTAACATGCTGTATTGAAATAACAATTTATCGTAAGCGGCCATTTTAGAGTAAACGTTTCCGGCTATATGAAGGGGTCATATTTGCCCATAAGGCTATATATGACCAACAGCTGCAGATGGCCGCTTTAGACTCCGGACATGAGAAAAAATTGGGGCAAAAGCCGGCGGGGCAGGAAAAACTCAACTAAGGAATAACTACATTATGCTGAGCACGGTGATATCATGAGAAGCTACAGACTTTCAGGTCTCTTAGTTGGATTTTGCGGGGCGTACCCCGCAATACCGATCATGAATCGGACCATCCCGTAACTGAGCCAGTTCATCAGACGAATGCTAAAGGGCTGAGCCCTCAAGTCACTCTCAAATATCCTCCTTGCCTTCATGATGATCGCTTGGTTAAGATTACGCTTTAATTCTGCGGCAAATTTCCGATCATCGACGACCACATTGGCCTCAAGCGCAAGCAGCAGGCTGAAAGGATCGAGATTTGAAGAACCTACCGTTGCCCAGTGTTCATCAATCACCGCAACTTTTGCGTGGAGAAGGCCGTGGTGATATTCATAGATCTCGATTCCGGCATCGAGAAAACTGCCATACAGGGCTCGGGAGGCCCTCTGGAACAAGCGCTTATCCATTTTTCCTTGCAACAGCAGAACCACACGAATTCCGCGCCCGGCCGCCACAAGAAGAGCCTGACGAAAAGTCAAACCAGGCAAGAAGTAGGCATTTACCAGTATGATTTCGGTATTCGCCTGTCCTATTGCTTGTAAATAGGCATCTTCAATATCGCGGCGATGGCGGATATTGTTTCGTACAACAAAGGCTGATCGCATGCCGCCTTCTAATTCCTTCGAAGGAGGCGGTCTTTTGATGTTTTGATTCCGGAAAAACCGCAGGCGGCGATACCAGGCCACCCGCGACCACAAGTGGCGGGCTGAATCATGAATTTCTTTTACCATCGGTCCTGCAATGCTTACGGCGAAATCATAGCGGCACAAGGTCTGGCCATCCTTCCCAGTATCATCGATGATGTTGATGCCGCCGACAAAGGCGATTTTCAGGTCGACGACAGCAATTTTACGGTGCAGACGGCGCAACCTCTGACGCTTCAGAGTCCAGGGCGAAACATTGGCTCGAAACACCAGTACCATGACACCTGCCTCCTCAAGGTGATCACGCATGGTTTTCGGTAGGTCCTTGGAGCCGAATCCATCGATCAGCAGGTGGGTTTTTACGCCTCGTGCGGCCGCCCGTCTGAGTGCCTCGGCAATACGTTTTCCGGTCCGGTCATTGCTGAAAATGTAGCTTTCCAGAAATATTACCTTCGTTGCCTGGTCAAGCGCTGTTTCAAGCAATGGAAAGTACGCTTCGCCATTGTGAAGCAGGGCGATCTGATTTTGGCTAACTTTCTGGAACACGTTCAGTTCGATGTCCTTGTCTACGGATGGTCTGCTTGAAGATCCACGGTCTGCAAGATCATCTCCCCCCCTGGAGGTGGGTGTCATGCAGTGATGGAGGGCATTTGGTATCCTGTTCGTCTTTTCCTCACTTCTTGTTGGATAAAAATCATTCACCATACAAATAATTAATGGGTCAGGATTCCAATTCCTTTTTCATTCGGTCGAATTCTTCCTTATCTAGTTCTCCTCCTGCACAACGCTTCTTCAAAATATCCAAGGGATTTTCACCTTGTGAACCATCGGAGCCGCTTTTCGTTGAAGCCTGCAGCAGGTAATGAAGTATGGCGCCGAGCAATACCAGGGCTATTATCCACATTTAAACTCCGCCATATCCGTATCCCATCATGTGCCCCCAGTTGCCCCCCGGACCATTTGGGTCTGGCGTGCAACCGAAGAATGTGAGTGGCGGCAATAAAATCACTAACGAGCGTATTCTTTGCACTATCATGATTTCTTGCTCTTCTTAGTGTTGAACTCAGAGCTTTTACACCATGCGTGCTCATATACCCAAATTTTCTCCTGCTACGCAGCGCCTGAAACCAGGGGCTTTTACGTATACCAAGCCAATTAAGAGAATTCCGAAAGACAAAATAGTTAAGCTGCAGAAGCTCATCACTTGTTTCCTGGCCTCCGTGGAGGATCAGCCAATCGCAATAGTCTTACAAACCGGCTGATCTGTTACCAATGTTTATTCTCGGGACAGTCGTTCCGATGATGACGCTTTCTCTGCAGGTTTGGCTGCCGCCAACATCTTTCTCAGCTCATCACCATGGATGCTTTCCTTTTCGGAGAGAAGCGCAGCCAGTTCATTCAATACTGTCCGCCGTTCGGAGAGTATTTTTTGCACCCGCTGGTGAGTCTCTTCGACTAATCGGGCAATCTCCTCGTCAATTTCGGCGGCTTTCGCTTCGCTGTAGTTTTTACCGGGGCTGAAACCTTCCGGTAAAAACATCGCCTGGCGTTGGTGCTCATAGCTCACCAATCCGAGGCGATCGCTCATACCGTACTGGGTGACCATGGAACGAGCGATATCCGAGGCCCGCTGCAGATCATTCTGGGCTCCGGTCGATATTTCGTGGAAAACCAACTCTTCCGCCACTCTGCCGCCCAAAAGAACGGCCAGCCGGTCCAGTAGCTCTGAACGAGTCATCAGGTAACGGTCCTCGGTTGGCTGCTGCTGGGTGTAGCCGAGGGCGGCGACGCCACGGGGAATAATGGAAATTTTATGCACCGGGTCGGCATGTTCGACAGACTCCGCCACGATCGCATGACCGGACTCATGATAGGTGACGATCTCTTTTTCCTGTGCATTCATCACTCGGTTCTTTTTTTGCAGGCCGGCAACAACTCGGTCGATGGCTTCATCGAAATCTGTCGGCTCCACCATCTCTTTATCGTTTCGCGCCGCCAGCAAAGCGGCTTCATTGACGATATTGGCCAGATCCGCCCCGACAAAGCCAGGGGTAAGGCCGGCTATTTTGCCGAGATCAACCTCGGGCCCCAGCCGGACATTTTGGGAATGAATTTCCAGGATGGCCTTGCGGCCATTGATATCAGGCCGGTCTACCAGAACCTGCCGGTCAAACCGCCCTGGCCGCAGCAAGGCGGGATCGAGAATTTCCGGGCGATTGGTGGCAGCCATGATAATGACGCCCTTATTCGTTTCGAAGCCATCCATCTCCACCAGGAGTTGATTCAGGGTCTGCTCTCTTTCATCATGCCCCCCCATGGCGTTCATGCCGCGGGCCTTGCCCAGAGCATCCAGTTCATCGATGAAGATGATGCAGGGCGCCTGAGCCGCAGCCTGGGAGAAAAGATCGCGAACCCGGGCCGCGCCCACACCGACAAACATCTCGACAAACTCAGAGCCGCTGATGCTGAAAAAAGGCACCTGGGCCTCTCCGGCAACGGCCCTGGCCAGCAAAGTTTTCCCGGTCCCCGGCGGACCGACCAGCAGCACTCCTTTGGGTATCCGGCCTCCCAGCTTCTGGGATTTTTCTGGCGTGCTCAAGAATTCAACCACCTCTTCAAGTTCTTCTTTCGCCTCATCGATTCCCGCAACATCCTCGAAAGTGACGTTGGTATCACTCTCGGCAAAAATCTTGGCCTTGCTTTTACTGAATGACATCACTCCCATCCCTGGACCCATCTTTCTCATGGCAAATCGCCAGATCAGGAAGAAAATAGTAAGGGGCAGAACCCAGGAGAGGACGGCACCAAAAAATTTGTTCTGGTATTGTCCCGAAAAGTTCACCTTGCTGTCGCTCAATTCCTTCACCAGGTTGGGATCATCCACCCGGATGGTGGAGATATCCTGATCAGGAACACCTCGAAGCGTTCCGGTGATATGATCCGGTCCGATGGTCAATTCATCCAATTTTCCGTCGCTAAGGTATTGTTTGAATTTGCTGTATGGAATTGTCTCCACCTTTGCAGAAAAGAATAGTGGCTGCAGGTAGGAAAAAAAAATCATGGCCAGAACAAAGTACCAGATGCTGAAGTGCGCCTTAGGTGGCAAGCCCTTCTCGTCTTTTTGAGGTTTGCCTATGCCGAACAGGGAAAGCAGCTTATCCTTAAACATTCGCGGCGGCTTATTATTCGATTCAGATGCCATTTTCTCATTCCTCCATGAGCGGCCCGGAGTATCTGGGACCTTGTTGAAATGTTCCACCAGAAACCCAAAAGCGTATCGATGTACCTCTTGTCAGTGCAATCTCTGCGCCAGCTCACAAAAACAACTCACCCAATGCTTACTATTTGTTTTCATTTGCCAAAATTGCTCGCTTAACCGTCAGAAAACCAAACCAGAAGGATTATATTGGTCGATGTGGTCAGATAAGACCACTTGTCCGAATTGTCTGCTCTGAGAGGATAGAAAAAACCATTGAACACTCGGCAATCGGGACCGCCGGTTCATCGCCGCCAGAGTGTCCGATTGTTCTCCAGTGGGATAAGAAACGCCTTTAAGTGCGGATTTACAGGTGCCCTATAATCTTCGGGTGGACGGATCGCTGACGCACCGTTTATTCCTAATGCTGACAGTGATCTTCAGTTATTGGCGGTATAATTAGAGGACGATTACGGCAGAATTGAGATCGGCACATTCCCATTCATGCTTCTCTCTTTATTACAGCTTCCGCTCATGGTTTAGCAGTAAAGTTAATTTGTCAAACTCTCTGCCTGATCTATCAACAGTTTGAGACTCGGAATCAGTTTTTCTCTGATTTCCGACCGTTCCAAGGCAAAAGCTATGTTGGCCAGCTGAAACCCAGCCTTGTCGCCACAGTCATATCTTGTGCCTTTGAATTTGTAACCAAATATCGGCTGTTCACTCAGCAGCGCTGACATCGAATCGGTTAGCTGGATTTCGTTGCCTGCTCCCTTCTGGTGCATTCCGAGATGTTTGAAAATTCGTGGCGTCAGTATGTATCTGCCGATCACCGCCAGATTTGACGGGGCATCCTCCGGCTTTGGTTTTTCTATCATTGATCGAACCTGCACAGCTCCGTTGAAGGCTTTATCCGCTTTGATAATTCCGTATTTTTCCGTTTCATCGGGGGGAACCTCTATGATCGCCATCATCGATGCACGTAACCTGTCAAATACATCTATCATTTGGTGTAGCACCGGCACATCACTCTGAATCAGATCATCAGCGAGCAGAACGGCAAACGGTTCATCGCCAACAATGTCCCTTGCACACCAGATTGCATGCCCCAGACCGAGTGGCTCACTCTGACGGGTATAGACGATTTGCGCTCTGCTGGGTACGATAGACTCGACCGTGCGCAATAGTTCGGTTTTGCCCTTATCACGAAGTATTTTGTCCAGGTTCTGGTTATTATCGAAATGATCCTCGAGTGCCCCTTTGCCAGAACCGGAAACGAAAATTATCTGCTCTATACCGGAAGCGAGTGCTTCTTCAACAGCGTACTGGATGATTGGCTTGTCAACCACCGGCAGCATTTCTTTAGGCATCGCCTTCGTTGCTGGCAGGAACCTTGTACCAAGACCTGCGACTGGAAATACCGCTTTCCTGATTCTCATAGAATACCCCTCAATAAAGCGAAGCAAAGCCATAGGCTATGATTCCGTTTTGGCTCCATTAAATTGAAACCAATAGTGATGCAAAGACATATCCATATTGACATCTTCAAAAAAACATTTAATATCAATACTATAAACCACCCTCAGTCCTGCTTGAGTATTGCTGGCCCATTATCTCCAACCAGTATTAAGCTGAATCACCCTCGGTTTGGCTGCTTTAGATTTTGGAAGATATAGGGAGAAACCCCATCTTTAGTTCTGGTTTCATTTTTTAATCATCGATTGTCTGAGGCACTGACATTGCTCGCTGAGATTCGCCCAAAAGGACTTTTTCAAACATGTGATAACTCACATGGGCAGGGCAGATCTGACGAGGGAGAACTTCATAATTACATCATGCCGCCCATGCCACCCATTCCGCCTGGCAAACCGCCTCCAGCGTTCTTGTCCTCAGGAAGATCTGCAATGACGCACTCTGTGGTCAGCAGCATGGCGGCTAAGGATACTGCGTTCTGAAGCGCAATCCGCGTTACTTTGGCGGGATCAATAACACCGGAAACAATCAGGTCTTCATATTCTTCTGTAACAGCATTGAAACCGAAAGTACCTTCAAGTGTTTTAACCTTATCAACGATAACGGAACCTTCACGACCGGCGTTGTTGGCGATCTGACGGATTGGCTCCTCAAGGGCTCGCAGCAGGATGTTTTTACCAAGTGACTGTTCACCCTCAACCTCAAGCGCTGCAAGTGCTTCAAGGCAGCGGATGTAAGCTACACCACCACCAGGAACCACCCCCTCTTCTACCGCTGCTCGGGTTGCGTTCAGGGCATCTTCAACACGAGCTTTCTTCTCTTTCATCTCAATCTCGGTAGCAGCACCGACATTGATAACGGCAACACCACCGATCAACTTTGCAAGGCGCTCCTGGAGCTTCTCACGATCGTAATCAGATGTGGTATCCTCGATCTGTGCACGAATCTGCTTAACACGGGCAGCAATCTTCTCTTTGTTCCCAGCACCGTCAACGATGGTGGTGTCGTCTTTGTCGACCACAACGCGCTTTGCGGTGCCAAGATCTTTAAGGGTAACGTTCTCAAGCTTGATTCCGAGATCTTCGGTAATTACCTGGCCACCGGTAAGGGTTGCTATGTCTTCAAGCATTGCCTTCCTGCGATCACCAAAACCGGGAGCTTTAACAGCCGCAACGTTTATATTACCACGCAGCTTATTAACAACGAGTGTCGCAAGCGCGTCTCCATCAACATCTTCAGCGATGATGAAAAGGCCTTTACCCGTCTTGACAACTGACTCAAGAACCGGAAGCAGATCCTTCATGCTGGAAACTTTCTTCTCAACAAACAGCAGATAAGGATCATCCATTCTTACTTCCATGCGATCGGGATCGGTAACGAAATAGGGAGAAAGGTAACCACGGTCAAACTGCATACCTTCAACGACATCAAGGGTGGTATCCATTGATTTTGCTTCCTCAACGGTGATAACACCTTCTTTACCGACCTTATCCATCGCTTCAGCAATTATGCTACCAATCGTCTCATCACTGTTTGCGGAGATTGTTCCAACCTGGGCGATTTCTTTCTTTTCTTTGGTCGGAGTGGCAATTTTCTTCAGCTGATCGACTACCACCTCAACGGACCGATCAAGGCCGCGCTTAAGCTCCATCGGATCGTTACCGGCGGCTACCAGTTTGACGCCTTCTGCGTAGATGGACTGGGCCAGGACAGTGGCAGTGGTGGTACCGTCACCAGCCACATCCGATGTCTTGGAAGCGACTTCCTTGACCATCTGGGCGCCCATGTTCTCAATTTTGTCCTTTATCTCGATCGCTTTGGCAACAGTGACACCATCTTTGGTGATGGTCGGTGAGCCATAAGATTTTTCGATCAGGACGTTACGCCCCCTCGGACCGAGGGTCACTTTTACCGCGTCTGCAAGAATGTTAACTCCAGTAAGAAGTGCCTCGCGGCCTTTCACACCATATCTAATATCTTTTCCAGCCATTGGATTTTCTCCTTTACCTTTTAAAGCCATTTATCACGGTTGAAATAACGGTTAAACCGACCGTTATTTCTTGATTACTCCAAGAACATCATCTTCACGCATGATCAGATAATTTTCTCCGTCAATCTTGATATCGGTTCCACCATATTTCGAAAAGAGAACGGTATCGCCCTTTTTTACCTGCAGGGCAACGTGCTCTCCGGCATCATTTAGTTTGCCGGGCCCTACCGCGATTATTTTACCTTCTGCCGGTTTCTCTTTAGCGCTGTCCGGAATAATAATACCGCCAGCTGTTTCCTTTTCCTCTTCAACCCTCTGAACGAGAATACGATCATTCAATGGACGGATTTTCATTTCACTTCTCCAATACGTTGACGTTCACCCCAAAACTGAACCAGGTGTTGCTTAGCATTCTTTTCCACAGCCTTTATAATCCAAGCTAATGGCTGCTTGGTCTCGTTCCTGCGTACTTGTTCATCAGTGAGGACAGTACAGGTGCATTTTTCTGTTGCTTTTCACGCTTTTCTTGTTTTTTTTGATGAAGTTTGTTGTCGCTTTGTCTCTGTTTCTTTTCCCTGTTCTTCTTGCCGCCTTTGTCTCCCATGGTCGTGCTCCTCTATTGATGAGGATTTCAGAACAAATCAAACCAGTCGATTCTAGACGTACGGTATCGCCAGAATCATTTTTCGTGGTTGAAAAGTCATTGTCCTTTTGCCCAGGATACTGCCTGCCGCCTGCTCGCTTGTTCTTCCGGATTGCTGGGTTTTCTGTTCTTCTCAACAATTCGATTAAATAGAGCAGGACGATGGCTCCCACCATGGCCCTTCACCATGGAACTGATCACACCATTAATGCTCGTATCGTACAAACCAAACAGGTATCCACAGGTCACTCCACCGAAAGGCGTGCAACGGGACGTTGTGCCGATATGCTTTAACCATTTAACTAGCAAGGTTCATGCCAGGCTCGGCAGGTATAAGTAAACGTCTTAGGATCGGCTTGTTAACAGACAACAATTGCTCATGCTCAGTTGTCAGGGGGAGTCAGGCTTGCAACACATTCGCGGTCATATGTGCCCAAGTGGTCATATACAACCACTGTCAAGCGTTGCAGTCATTTTGTCTCTTTGAGGAAATGCTCGGTGTGTGTACTGGAATTATTGTGGTGTAAGGCAATGAGGTTTGATTCTTATCCCGAAGACCTCAGGTTTTCAGGTCTGCGATAGCGGCCTGCGAAACGCTTCTGGAACCCGGATGTTAAAGGACAGGAAGCTTCTTCTTATTTTCGAATATTGAGTTTGCGCATACGGGCACGCAAAGTGCTGCGGTTAAGCCCTAGAATTTCAGCTGCGCTGTCTTTCCCGCTTACCTTCCATTGGGTCTGTTCAAGCACCCTGAGAATGTGCTCCCGTTCCACCGTTTCCAGGGTTTTGGGGGGAGCCGCTGAATCCTTGAACGGTTTTCTGAGTTCATCAACCAGGTGAAGCTTTGGGCCGGACGAATTGATCACCGCCCGTTCGAGGACATTTTTAAGCTCTCGAACATTGCCTGGCCAATGATATCTCTGCAGCGCTTCCATGACTCCAGTGGGTATGACTTCAATTGTCTTGCCCAGCCGCTTGGTTATCTTCTCGACAAAAAATGTGAGAAGAAGCGCTATGTCTTCCGGTCGAGCCCTCAGCGGCGGCATGGTAATTGGAAAAATGTTCAGTCGATACCAGAGATCCTCCCGGAACCGCCCCTGGCGCACCTCCTCTTCGAGGTTACGATTGGTCGCGGCAATGATACGTGCATCGCTGTTCATCGTCATGGAGCTGCCCAACCGTTCAAACCTGCCGCTCTCGATAACTTGCAGCAATTTCGGTTGCAGTTCCAGCGGCAGCTCGCCAATTTCATCGAGAAACAGCGTGGTGCCGTTGGCAACCTCAAACCGCCCGATTCTTTTGGCCTGAGCTCCACTAAAAGCACCTCTCTCATGGCCGAACAGCTCACTTTCAATCAGCGTGGCGGGCAACGCCGCACAGTTCATTTTAACCAGGGCCCGATCTTTTCTCCCGCTCATGCCATGAATAGCCCTGGCAACCAGCTCCTTGCCAGTGCCAGTCTCACCGAGCACCAGGACGGTGGTGTTTGTTTCCGCAATCTGCTCCATCTTATAAAAAACGTATTTAATCGCATCACTTCTGCCAACAATGTTGTCATGGCTGAACTCCAGTTTTATCTCTTCCTGGAGGTAGGCTCTCTCGGCCTCAAGCTGGTCCTTGAGTTGTTTGATTTCCATCAGAGCGTTTTCCGCCACCTTTCTATTCGCTTCTGCCATCTCACGTGCCGTGCTGAGCTCGGCCGTTCGTTCGGCGACAAGTTCCTCAAGATGTCGTTTGTAATATTCGCGTTCGGTCACATCTTCAATGGCCAGGAGAACAAATCTGGTCTGGTCTTTTTGCCGATAGATGCGTCTGGCGTTCAAATGCATAATTTTTAGGCCGATATTCTCGAATGTATGTTCCACCTCAAAATCGTTGAGCACCGTATTCTGTGGCAGGATTGTCTCGAGCAATTCCCTGAGTCTGGGAATGTCCCACTGCCGATTACCGAGATCGTAAATCACCTTGCCTTCAGTATCCCCAGGCTTGACCCCAAAGGTCCGGTAAAAAGCCCCGTTGGCCTTCACCACTTTGAAGTCGTTATCGAGCAGCACCAGCGGCTCACGAAGCGAACCAAAAACATCATCAAAATATTTCAAAAAGACTTTTTCCATCCACCCACCTCAGCAGGTTATGAGCCTGCGTAAAATTGGCAATCGCTCTGGCGTCGGGGCTATCCCCAAATTGCGAGCTATCAACAATTCAATCAAGAAAGGTACAAGACTCCACCAGATCATTGATTTACCGATGAACGTTTGTCAACGTCTCCGGAATCGGCCCCGGCGTGGGCGAACTTCTGGTATCTTGTTGATATTCAGCGAGCTTTACCCAGAGCTTCGCCTCCGACTACCAGGCCTCAATGTCTTCTTAATCTAGGTTTTGTCAAAAAATACTAGAGCTCCAAGGGCACATCAAGACGTAAATTCCATAAACCGGTGAATTTCGCATCGGACTGATAGATGGGCACATCGGCCAATTCTCTGACTGCGAGATAAAATCAACCAGAGCGATGCGTCAAGAAGGTTCGCAGCTGGCTGAGGCTGAAACTCGATGTGCATGGTGCAGAATGCTACGCAATATATGAGTCAGGAACCGTTTTTACCTGCGGGCCATGAGCTCGAAGCAAGGCTTGACATTGGAGATTCGGAAGCTGCTCCCCCTTCGGCATCTACTGGCTACATTCCCATCCTGACGACAACCCGGTGTTTCACCAATTCCCGCTCAAGCTGTATCACCTTACCGCCCAGACGTCTGCCATCCATCTCCACCCAGTCAACCCCGCGCTCACAGTGGTGCGGATTTTCCACCTGAATCTCATAAATCGTCTGGCCATGCCGGTAGCGGAGGCTATAGCCCGGCCAGGCTGCGGGGATTACCGGATCAATCCAGAGCTGGTCACCTCTCACTTTGAGACCCAGGACCTCCTCGGTCCAGGCCCGGTACATCCAGGCCGCGGCCCCGGTATACCAGGACCAGCCCCCCTGGCCAATCCGGCCGGGCAGACGATAGACATCTCCGGCGACCACGTAGGGCTCAACCCCATAATGCCAGACCTCTGCCGCATCACGAGCGTGCTCAATCGGGTTGAGCAGGCGGAGCAGTTTGACCGCCCGCTCCCCATCTCCCTTGCGGGCGAGGGCCATGGCCATCCACAGTGCGGCGTGGGTGTACTGGCCGCCGTTCTCTCGCACACCGGGGGGATATCCCTTGATATACCCAGGAGAAGGTTCGGACTTCTCAAAAGGGGGCGTAAAGAGCAGGGCCAGGCCCTCATCCTCGCGAACGAGATGGTGCCAGGCTGACTCGATGGCCTTTCGGCCCGCACGGATTCAGCGGCACCCGAGAGCCAGGCCCACGATTGAGGCAGTGAGTCGATCCTTGCCTCAGTGCTTGTCGCCGATCCAAGCGGCGTGCCGTCATCGAATGTCCCGCGCAGATACCACTCACCGTCCCACCCGGCCCCTTCGATCCGCTCGATCAGGCCGATTTTTTCACTCAGATAGTGTTGGCTCAGTTCCGGCTCTCCCACAAGCGTCGCCATTTCGACCATTCCTTGCAAAACATCACACAGGAACCAGCCGAGCCAGACACTCTCTCCCTTCCCTTTGGCACCTACGAGGTTCATGCCGTCGTTCCAGTCACCCGTGCCCATTAAAGGCAGGCCATGGGGGCCAGCCGTCAAGCCGCAACTGACGGCCCGCCGGCAATGTTCGAAAAGGGTGGCCCGTTCAACAGTGATTTCAGGGATAAATAGCTGCTCATGCTGATCTTCTGCCAGAAGTGCGCCGCTGAGGAAGGGAATCTCCACCTTGAGAATGTTGGAATCACCGGTTGTACGGACGTATTGCGCTGCCACGTAAGGCAGCCAGAGCAGATCATCGGAGATGCGGGAGCGAATCCCGGCCCCGGCCGGTTCATGCCACCAGTGCTGGACATCCCCTTCCAGAAACTGCCGACTTGCTGCCCGCAGAATCTGGCCGTGGGCAATTTGGGGCCTGGTGTAAAGAAAGGCCATGACATCCTGCAGCTGGTCGCGAAAGCCGAAAGCGCCGCCAGACTGGTAGAAAGCGGAACGCCCCCATATCCGGCAGCTGAGCGACTGGTATTGGAGCCAGCGGTTGAGCAGCAGATCAACGGCCAGCTCAGGGGTATGAACCTCAACAGTACCGAGCAGTTCATCCCACCAGCCCCTGGTCTCGTCAAAAGCATCTTCAAATGCCCGTTTTTCTCGGTAGCGCTGCACCAGTGCACGGGCCTCATCCACCGTCTCGGCCTGGCCGAGCATGCAGATTATATCCCGCCGTTCGCCAGGCGCCATATCGAAACTGACCCGGAGTGCCGCGCATGGGTCCAGTCCTGCCCCGGTGCGCTCTGACAGCTGGAGCAATTCCATCGCGGCGGGACTTGCCAGCGAACGGTTGCGGCCAATGAAGGCCGTACGGTCGCCGCTGTAGCTGTCAGCATCCGGCGTAATGGCGGCAAAGGTGACTCGCCCGTTGTAGTCGGGGTGGTAATGGTTTTCTGCCAGTATGGCCTGGGTCTTTTCATCCCAGCGGGTTTTGACATGCATCTGGGATGTTTCCCGGTTCTCTCCGAGTGTGAGTTCACTATAATAGGTTATTGATAACCTGCGGTTTTTTGAGGATGCATTGGTGAGTTGCAGGCGCTGTAGTTTGATCGGTGCACCGCCATTCTCGTCAACCGGCACAAAGACGGTCAGCTCCTGCTCGATACCGCTGCTGTTATGCTCAAAGACCGTGTATCCAGCTCCATGTCGGGCCCGATAGGCGGTTTGCTCGCGGATTGGTGAGGCGGTCGGCGACCAGTAGACGCCGCTCTCTTCATCACGGATATAGATCGCCTCGGTTGCAGGATCAAGCACTGGATCGTTCGACCAGCCGGTCACGCGATTGCGCTGGCTGTTGCCGTACCAGGTGAAGCCGGACCCCGTTTCGCTGACCATGGTCCCAAAGGTAGGCCCGGCAATAACGTTGACCCAGGGTGCCGGCGTATTGATGCCTGGGCCGAGATAAATCACATATTCCCGACCATCCAGGGTAAAGCCGCCGAGGCTATTGAAATAATTCAACTCCATGAAAGGAAGCGGTGCTGAGGGTTCCGGGCGACTGTGTTTGGGGATAAGGCGTTCAAGCGGTTCGGACACTTCCACCGGAACTCTCAATTGCTGGGGTAGGTTGCCGCGAGCCGCCACGAGAACGACAGCGGCTATTGCTTTGAGAAGTTTTTGATCCTCTTCCGGGACCTGGGCGATGTTTTTGAGAAAGATTGCCCCCTGTTTTTCAACAGTTGCCGAAATACTATGATGGTGAATCAGCTGTTCGAGCCTTTCCTGCAGGGGTCTTTCATAGCTCTCCGCCTCCTCGTTTAAAATCACCAGATCGATCGACAAACCATGCATCCGCAGATAGGTGTGGGCCTTAAGCATCTGCCGAACCAGGTTGAGATCGCGTTCCTCAACGATACTAATGAGGATTATCGGCAAATCTCCCGAAATGCCGTACGGCCAAAGTCCGGATTGTCCCTTGCGGTTTTCCACGAGGTTCTTGGCAGAGGCACGCAGGAGCATGTTGGGAAACAGCAGATGACTTGCCAGTTGCTGAAAACGGCGGGCTTCGTCCGGCTGGATGCGCAACATCTGCAATTGTTGCTGGGCTGAGTGCCAGGTAAAATCCATGGCCCGCTTAGTGGCATGAGCATCACTGTACTTATCAAGCAGCAGCAGGACCTGTTCCCGGCTTGCTCCCGCAGCGAGTATCAGGCACACTTGGAGGCGCCCACCCGATTCAATGGTGATACTCTGACGCAGACTGAGAATCGGGTCAAGCACAAAGCCCTGACTGTTGCCAAGTGCTTGCATGGCTCCCATTGGCCGGTCAAGAGTTCGGCCGCGGCCGATGAAACGTCCCCTATCGGTTTCAAACTGCCAGCCTTTTACCTCGCGGGTTGCCGTTGCACTTTCTTGCAGCGTCAGGCAGTGGGCGACATAGAGGGGCTGATCATTTTCGCTTCTGGCGCGCCGATAAGCAAGCAATGCCTCCTGCTGCGGAAGTGCTTCGGTCTGGATGAAGAGTTTATTGAAGGCCGGGTGCTGGCGATCAGCGTTATGCGGGGTCAGCGACAGCTCGACATAGCTGGTAAGGTTAAGGCGACGTGCATGGGTGGAATGATTTACCAGGGTTATCCGCCGAAGTTCCACATCATCCTCCGGGGAAACGATGACCTCGGTTTCACAGGAAATGGAATTATCCGTGCGCTTAAACAGAGCTCGATCGAGGTCAAACTCGACGGAATAGGCATCAGGATTCCCGCCGACCGGATGATAGGTGGTCGACCAGAGCCGGTCCGGTTCGACCTCATGGATATAGCAGAAGATGCCCTGCCTATCACAGGTTGGATCGGAACGCCAGCGGCTCAGTTCCCGGTCACCCCACTGACTGTAGCCGGCACCGCTGTTAGTGATCATCAGACCGTACCTGCCGTTGCTGAGTAACAGGCTCCTGGGCCTTCGCGTATGGGGTGTGGTGAAGACGCTGCCTGCTGGAGAGACAAGGTCGTGGTCAATGAGTTCAGCTTCTTTGGGCCGTGTCGAGATGAGATGCAGCGGCGGCAGGACCGGGATGCGCTCCTGCAGCAGAGCCTCAAAGGCCCGGACCCGCGAGTCACTATGAAAACGGCGCGGGAACGGATTGTCGTGGAGAAAATTGGTAAGAGCCAGGAAGGCCATGCCCTGGTGATGAGCCATGTAGGCTTCGATAACTACCCCGCGTTTGCGAGCTTTTCCAACAACATCACGCTGCGGTCGACGGCTGAAATCCAGCGCTTCGAAATAGCCGTAATCGCCAAGCAAATCAAAGTCGATCAGTCTTTTCAGATTTTGCAGTACCGCCTTGGGCGCCAGGTTGAGTGCCAGCAGCGTGGCATAGGGGGCAATGACCGGTTGTTCATCCATCCCCCTTTTCAACCCCAGTGCCGGTACGCCAAAGGCCTTGTATTGATAAGTCTTGTCCTGGTCGAGATCGGCAAAGGCCGACTCGGAAATTCCCCACGGCACTTCATGGGTTTGGCCATAGTCAATCTGCACCGCCACCGCTTCTCTCGCCGCCTTGTCGAGAAGCGAATGGGGATAGGAGTGCTGGAACAGCAGAGGCATCAGATATTCGAACATGGTCCCGGTCCAACTGAGCAACACCCGCTTTCTGCCGATTGCCCCATATGGGCGGTTCAAGGAGAACCAATGCTCCAGCGGCACATCGTTTCTGGCAATAGCTATGAAACTTCCCAGACGCGATTCGCTGGCCAGCAGGTCGTAATTTGAATCATCCAGGCGGTTGGTCGAGACGTTATAGCCGATGGCAAACAGTTTGCGTTTGTGGTTGTAAAGAAAACGCATATCCACCGCCGCGGCCAATCCATGGATATCAGCGATCAATCGCTCTGCAACCGCCAAGGTTTCTCCGGCAAACCATTGCGCCATGGCAAAGGCGGCAAGAAGACGGTCGAGCCAGGCGCTCAGTGTTGGGGAAGTAGCAGGAGACTTTTGCTGAATCACTTGGAGGCGCAGAATCGACTCAATTCTACCTTCGGCTAGTATGCTGAGTGATGGCACACGGGCCAGGTCTTTGCGAATGGCCCGCACCACAGGCTCACCAAATGGTGCAAGCTCTTCTTCAGATTTTTCAGCAAGGATTCGGGCCCAAGTGAGATAGCGCTCAGCCATCTCTGCCAAGGCTGCTGCCTGTTTGTTCAGTTCCTTTGCCCAGGTCGTGTTAGTTGCGTCAGCAACGACCGAGGTGAGGTCGATCATCGTCCGCTCCTGCAGATGAAGCATTTCGGTGACGGCGGACGGAGCAGCAAGCCAGTCGGCCAGGAGGGCATCAAGGGTCTGATGGCAAAAGCTGGCTATATTTTTCTGGGTTGCAACCTGTTTTAGTATTTCTCCGGTATCGGCAAGCCCGGCAAAAGTTTTTCCGTCAAGCAGAGGGGCCCGGACCAGCTCTTTAACCCCCTGTTCCAGGGTCCAGAGGGCACCAAGCAGATTGCCGCTGTCAACAGTGGACACGTAGCGAGGCTCTAGGGGGGCCAAGGTATGGATGTCGTACCAGTTATAAAGATGCCCTTGATAGCGATTAAGACGCCCCAGGGTTGTAATGGTTTTTGTCAATCGGTCAAAGACCTGGTCAGTCGTCAGGTAGCCTGCATCGTGGGCCCCCAGAGCGCTGGTCAACCAGAGACCAATATTGGTTGGGCTGGTTCGCATGGCCAGGCGGTCCTGATGGGCTACCTGGTAATTGTCAGGGGGGAGCCACGACGTATCTTCGTTAACGAATGTGGCAAAATAGTGCCACGTCCTACGGGCAACTTGCCGGAGCAGGCGATAATCCGCTTCTGGAAGCGGGCTGCTGCTCTTTTGTGTGACAGGACGCAGGTTTAAAAGCCAGCCGATCAGTGGAGAAAAGAGCCAGAGAGTAAGCCAGGGAATGGCCAGAAGAAGTATTTCTGGTTTAACGAAATAAAGTGTTACCCCAAGAGCAATACTCAAAAGACTTACGGAAGTCAGGCCGGCGACAAAAAATGACTGGCGCCGGGAACTGCTCCAATGGGTCGCCTGCGCCGTCCACTCAAGCAATAGCCGTTTTGAAATCATCCGCCGGTAACACACGCGGGCGATGGCATCGAGCGCTACGGCCGCCTGGTGCGGCAGCATGGCGGCATCAGCCAAGGCCCGGAGCACATCGTGGATTATCTTTTTGAATTCGAAATGCTTCAGACCGTTATGGGTGGTGGCCATGGTGAAGGGTTGGGCAAGCGGATGAAAGATCAGCTGAATGCCGACCAGCACTAGTGCACAGGCGCCCATCCGCTCGGAAATAAACCATGAGGCTATCAGCAGTGCCACGCTGGCAGCCGGAAGCAGGCTGCGACGTAGATTATCGACAATTTTCCAGCGATTGAGCGGTGACAAAGGATTTGGCCCCCGACCACCATCCGCCAGAGGAACGCGAGAAAAAATCCAATCGGCAATCTGCCAGTCTCCGCGAATCCAGCGGTGGGCTCGATTGGTATAACTTTGGTAGCCGTGGGGAAAGTCGTCGAAAAGCTCGATATCGCTGGCCAGTCCTACGCCCGCATATGCACCTTCGATCAGATCATGGCTCAGCACCAATTCTTCAGGGAACCGCCCCGACAGGATGCGGCTGAAGGACTTTACATCATAAATGCCTTTTCCCTGATACGATCCCTCGCCACTGAGATCCTGATAGACATTGGAGATAGCTGCGGTGTAGGGATCGATTCCAATTGCATCGGCAAAAAGGCGGCTAAATACCGAGGAACTGGTGCTCGCCAGGGTCGGGCTTATACGCGGTTGGATAATGGTATATGAACCGGCAATAATTCGACCTGCCTCGTCGAAGCGCGGCTGATTGAGAGGGTGAGCCAGGGTTTCGACCATCCTTCGGGCCGTCGTGTGCGGCAATTGGGTGTCACTGTCGAGGGTGATGATGAAACGAACATTGGTCAGATGGTCCGGATTTCCAACATAAACCAGGGGCGGTGCAGCCTCGACCCGGGTGCCGTCGATCAGGCGGTTCAGTTCCTCAAGTTTACCTCGTTTGCGCTCCCAGCCGATGAATTTTTGCTCGGATTCGCTCCACATGCGCTCGCGATGAAGAAGAAAAAAGCGCTCACCGCCGTGACGCTGGTTGAGGGCGTCAAGACTATGCTGGGCTGTGTGTAGCAGAGAGCTGTCATCCTCAGAGGAAAGGGTAGTTGCATCGGTGTAGTCCGAAAACAAACTAAATAGCAAATTTGTTTCTTTGTTTGCTAAATATCGGATCTCTAATTTCTCAACCTCGTCAATTATCGTCTCCCTGTTGACCAGCATCATCGGGACGACCACCAGAGTGCGAAAATCGTCGGGGATTCCCGAAGCAGCGAAATCCATTTTTGCCAAGGGCCTGGGTGGTAAAATGCGCATGATCAGATAATTGACTACTTCAATCGCCAGCTGACTGACTGGAATCAGCAGGAGCAACAGCAATCCAAGATATGTTGCTGAAGACCATCCGACCAAACCTATACTTGGGGGAGGAACGAAGAAAGTGAACAAAAGCATGAACGAAATGAAAAATAAACCAATCCCGAGAAAGTACGCACAAGTATGCCGGGCTGAAATCCATACCAGAATACGTTGACGGAATGCTTCGCGAAAGGTAAGCAATTGCGCCAGTTCCAACCGCCCCTCCCCGACAAGCCAGGTGCCGACATGGCGGCGGCGTTCATCTCTTCTATTTTCTCTTCCTGCCTGCTTCGCCAAATCAATGACCTGCTCAGCAATTTCATCCTCACTCTTGCCGGCCGCAAGAGCGATTTCTTCAATTGCCCCACGACAGGAATCCCGGGTCGCAAAATCCACGCCGGGATAAATACCAGACGGATCAAGACGTAAAATCTGTTCCACCCGGCTGATTTGTTCGAAAATTTCACGCCAGTCAAACAAGGAAAGATTACGCAGGCTATTGAAAGCATTCCCGCAAGCCAGCTGTTCACTGGTTTGGCGATTGAGTTCGCGAAGATTGAGATCATGGTGAGGGGTGTTGAGGGAGCGTTCGAGCCAGTTCTGGACCGGCGACAAGACGGCGGCTTCATCATAAAGAAGGCCAAGCAACTGCACACCGAAATAAGGGCTTGGATTCGGTACCGATATGGAAAGGTCGGAGAGAAGGGCAAAAAGCTGGTTGGCATCGCAGCGATTGGCAGCAATCAGCCGGTTCGCCCAGAAGTCAGCCAGCTGGCGATCGCAGAGATCGTCCAAGGCTGTAACAGCCAGACTTTGAATACTTTCAAGAAGAGCGATTCGTAACATCTGAGGTATTGCCCAGAGTTCACCGATGGTCAGATTCTGCTCCGATTGGTAGGCATCGAGATAGGCGATGATATTCTCCCGGTCCAGATGCAATTCCATATGGGCAACAAGATTTTTGGCAACAACGTAGACACGTGGCAGACCTTGATAAGGAGCAGAGGCCAGGCTCGGCAGTTGCTGATAAAATCGACGGGGTAGATTGAGCAGCACATCACGAGCATTTCCCTCCAGAATGTATTCGTTATCAATTATCCAGTCGGCGGCAGGGGTCGCTTTCTGTTCCAGGCGGCTTGCAGCAACGAGATCGGCGCAGACCAGGCGCAGCCTTTTGCGTGCCTGCTTGAGACGCTTTAGCAAATTAGTGGAAGAGGATGGTCGTTGCTCCACTTGCTGCTCGCTGGCCTGCTGCCTGGCGCGTTGGTGGACCTGGATGGGGGAAAGTTTTTCCTCTGTCCCTCGAGCTTCCAGGTGCTCCTCACGATTTGTATGCAGGACAAAAAGCGCTGGAGGGGTATCGCAGTTTTCCCGCAAAATCTTCATCGGCAGGGGCAGCATGTCAAGCTGGGCGCCAAGGATCAGGACGGATTCTCCAGGTACAAGCCAGCGACTATGGTTATTTATTGCACTGAGCTTTACGCCATACCGTTCGCGTCGAAATATTGCGATAACGATGGCTACACCGAGCGTCCCACAGGCCAATATAGCGGCTAGCGGATAGGCGATTGCCCCGCCAGGGAGCAACTGCAGCCAGAGCAGACAATGAGCTGTAATTCCCCCAATTCCTCCAGCCAGAATGGCTGCAGTAATTGCCCAAAAAGAGCGACGCCAGGTAAACTGATCAACTGTCTGAGCAACTCCATCCGGGCCTTTCTGTATCAGAACCGCTGACCTGAGTCCTTGTCGTGCCAGATACTTCAGGGCTTTTCGTGCTTCATCCTTGCTGGAAAAATAACCGATAATAGTAGTTAGGCTCAAATTTTATCCGTCCGTGTAGTGCCTATTCTGGGTTTCCGTTCAACGTAAAAGATTTTACGTAATGGAAATGCTCAGAGTGGAACAGTGAAAATGTCCCGATGGATGTGGAAAAGAGGTGAAGAGGGTATTAATGCAATGTTTAGATAGTTGCGATACCATCAAGTGTAAAAACAGGGACCCCTAAGAATTAACCTATACAGTAAGTATTTTAGGGAATAATGCCACTACTGTCCGGGTGTTTTTCTCTGAGCACAGTATAACCTTTTAATATTACATGCTATACGCGTCAAAATGGCCATAATCGACTTGAAATCACATCCTTTTCTGAGGATGATCCCCGGTAAAACCCTGGGGGGGGACACAGATGTTTACCGGTCGATTGATTTTCAAGCAGGTTATGGACTTCATACCGCTGTCAACCTTTCATCGTTGCGTTACAAAGTACCAGGGCAACTCCAACGTAAAAACATTTACGTGTCTCGATCAGTTTCTCTGCATGGCGTTTGCCCAGATCACCCACCGGGAAAGTCTGCGAGATATCGAGATTTGCCTTCGCTCCCAAAACAAGAAACTCTACCACATGGGTATCCGCGGACGAGTCTCCAGATCAACGCTCGCCGATGCCAACGAAAAGCGCGATTGGCGCATCTATGCCGAGCTTGCTCAACACCTCATCGTTATTGCCAGAGACCTCTACCGGGAAGATCAGTTTCTCGAAGAGTTAGACGAAACGGTATATGCTCTGGATTCAACCACCATCGATCTGTGCTTGTCAGTGTTTCCCTGGGCGGTTTTCCGCAAGAAAAAAGGTGCTGTCAAACTGCACACGTTGTTGGATCTACGGGGAAACATACCCACATTTATCCATATTTCCGACGGCAAACTGCACGATGTCAACGCGCTCGATTTGTTACCGTTGGAAACAGGCGCATATTATGTCATGGATCGAGGTTACCTGGATTTCCAACGACTCTACACCTTCAACCGAGTGCCTGCTTTTTTCGTGACTCGCGCCAAAGCAAATACGCAATACAAAAGGCGATATTCACATACGGTCGACAAAACAACAGGCCTCCGTTGCGATCAAACAATCACACTGAGTGGTTATTATACCAGCAAGTATTATCCACTGAAGTTTCCTAGAAATTGACCGTTCATCATCCTACGCCACCATGCGCAGCAGTGTTTTGACGAAAGATTTTTGTGGTGTTTTCGCTGGCGCCGGGCAAACCGTATGAAAATCCGGTCTCAATGCTGCTTCCGTAATTATCCTGCGCACATCCGAAAACGCAAATCCGGCTCGCCCTCTAATTTTATGCCTGCGATCCGGGACGTTTTTTAACCGGTCGGCATAGATCCATGTCAAGGTTGTGGCCATCATACAGAAGTTGAGATGATTACTTACTGAATCAGCATTCCGCACTTGAGATTGTGAGCTGCCGATCTCCTGCTTGATCTCCTTGAATCCCGCTTCAATCTTCCATCGTGCCCCGTAATACTCAATAATCTGCTCAACAGAAAGCGTCATGTCGGTGGTCATCAAAGCAACATATCGAGTTTTTCGATACACCCACACAACTCGGATCGGGCACTTCATCGTTTTGACCATAACGGCCTGTGAATATGCCTGCACATGCCTTGTTTTGCCGTATAGGAAAACCGTATAGGTCTGGGCCTTGTCCTTCCACCTAACTGCACAGTCACCCACTGAACCCAAGCAGGCACCATATTTTCGTGGACGACCAGCCGGACGCTTTGCGGTAGACAAAGGTGGAAAGCCATACAACATACTATTGGTACGCATGCGAGAAAGCAGATCGACACACCCCTCACCACCACGATCTATCCTTGACCAGAGCCCATTGTTTCCAAACCAGCTATCAGTCACAACCAGTATCGATTGCTGAAAGTACTCTCGAATACCTGCTATCATCGTGGCAGCCTGTGACATCTTGTTTTCAAAGGGAAGAACCTTCCCTTGTCGTTTGGCTGTAACAGATTGTGCCTTAATGTCCTTTTGCATCATATAGAATCGGAAATCCAGGGGCAAGCAGGCCCATCGTGACTTCACTTGTTTTAACAACCCTATTGCCACAATGCACTGTGACCACGGATACGAACTCCGGTTTGTCTTTGCTGCATGATCGTGAAAATGGCCACAGCCAAATATTTTCCTGCCACTTTTGGGATTGATGGAATCATCCAGCGCCACAATCATTCGTCCTTGTGTGGCAGGTGATGGAATCATTGCTGGTTGTGCTAACCTAAAATTGACCATCAAAACAGGGTAGTGATTACCGAAAACTGACCACCCTGAGCAATCAATTTTCTGCTAGAATGGCATTTTTAGTCATTCAAGCAGGAGGTGAGGAGTTGCTCAAAATGGATCAATACGAATACATCAG
>Ga0272441_10003339_pt1 | contig 30598 bp, 29 predicted proteins | sample SSMProp6N_FD_193582 | JGI IMG/M metagenome (GOLD analysis project Ga0272441, IMG submission 193582) | Marine sediment archaeal communities from Little Sippewissett salt marsh, Falmouth, MA, United States - SSM-Prop-6N | ecosystem: Environmental > Aquatic > Marine > Wetlands > Sediment ... | reverse complement strand
ATGCTTCCCTTAAAACCCAATTCTATTTTAAAAGCAATTAATAGTTTTGTTCCTAAAAAGTATTTAGATATAAATCAAAAAGCCTTTAAATTAGCCAAAAAATATAAATAACCTTGCAATAAGCCTGGCTTATTGCAACTCTAGACCCTCACAGTTTAATCATAAATGATATATTTTTCCCAATACTTTCCACTTTTAAGTTTATTAATTAATTTGACTTAGCAGTTGTTTCTGGTATAATTAAATTGTATGGAAAATGTATTTAAGTATAATGTTATTTTTAGAGCAGAACCAGGAGGAGGGTTTACTGTAATTGTTCCCAGTTTGCCCGGGTGTGTTACTTATGGAAAAAGTTTAGAAGAGGCAAAGAAAATGGCTGTGGATGCCATTAAGGGATACATAGTTTCCTTGAGAAAACACAAAGAGCCGATTCCAGTGGACAAGGATAGCTTTTTTACTTCATTGGAAATAAAGAATGTTGCTGTCCATGTCTAAAATTGGGAATATAAGCCCTAAGAAATTAGTAAAAATATTAGAAAATCTTGGCTTTCAATTGGATCATTCCACTTGAAGCCATTTTGTTTTTTACAACCCTCGAAATAGGAAAAGGGCGGTTGTTCCTTGCCACAAGAAAAATTTACCAAAAGGGACAATAATGAGTATTTTAAGAGAAGCTGGAATTAATAAAAAGGATTTTGAGAGTTTATTGAAATAAATTAACTTATTAACTTTGTGATAAACCTGGCTTATCGCAAAGTACGATGTATGAAAAACAAGATTTTTGTTTTATTGCTCATTTTTATTTTAGGTCTGGCCGGGCTGGTGTTTTTTTATCTTTCTCAAGACTTTGAGAATGAGGATATTGAAAAAACCAAAGAAGAATTTTTTGAGCTCTTGGGCCAGGAAAACATAAAACAGGAAATTCCTTTTGAGCCGGAGAAGTTAGAATGGAGTTTGGCTAATGCTGATTCTCCTTGGGAAAAAAGAGACGCCCACACAGTAGAGGTTTTCAATAATAAAATGCTTTTGATGGGAGGCATAGAAGACGGAGATATAAATATAGCTTATGAATATCATACTCATTTTGCCGATGTCTGGGCCAGCAGCAATGGCAAAGACTGGGAATTAATTACAAATAAGGCAGAATTTGGAAAGAGAAGGGCTGCGGCTTCAGTTGTTTTTAATGATAAAATTTGGATATTCGGGGGCTGGGAAAAGAACGATTGGAGATTAAAGAACGATGTCTGGTATTCAAAAGACGGATTAAACTGGATTGAAGCTGTTGATTCTGCTGCCTGGACTCCAAGAAAAGGCCATGCAGCTGTTGTTTTTAATAATAAAATATATTTAATGGGAGGAGTGGATAATACAGGGGCTGTAAATGATGTCTGGGCTTCTGAAAACGGAACTGATTGGGAGTTGGTTGCTGAAAACGCCCCTTGGGTTGCCAGGTATGATTTAACAGCAGCTGTTTTTGAAGATAAAATATATTTAACAGGGGGAGTTGTGCCTGGAATGAGAGGGGAGCACGATGTCTGGGTTACAGAAGATGGCGCTGGCTGGGAATTACTAACTGATGATGTGCCCTGGAAAGGAAGGCATGGCCATTGTTTAATTGTTTTTCAGGACAGGTTATGGATTTTGGCTGGCTGGAGCGGAACAGGAATAGGATATAATGATGTCTGGTATTCTGAAGATGGTCTTGTCTGGACAGAGATTAAAGACACTCCTTTTAAGGGAAGAGAAGATCCTGACTGCGCTGTTTATAATGATAAGATATGGATTATGGGAGGAATGTTAAGCTCTGGCAGAAGGGTAAACGATGTTTGGTGTTTGGGATATTGAGTTTTCCACCAACTTTACACTTTTTGATTTTTAATGTAGGTTGTATAATTGAAATATGGCAGTTGATAAAGTTGTTATTGCGGCAGCAGGCGAGGGAACCCGCATGCTGCATCTTACAACCAATAAATGCAAGCATTTGATAAGGGTCAAGAAAAGACCCTTTTTGGCTTATTTGCTTGATAATTTGTTTTTGGCCGGATACAGGGATTTAATTTTGGTTGTGGGATACAAAGAAGAGTTAATAGAGAAGTTTTTAAAAAGATACAAGCCTCCTTTAAAAACCCTAATGCCCTTTCAATACAAGATTAGAATGGTGAGCCAGTATAATATTTTAGGCCCTAAGTCAAAAATATACGGCACTGCCTGCCCTTTAATGGTTTCAGAAGACATTGTGGGCAAGAGCTCTTTTGTTTATCTTTGCGGAGACAATCTTTACTCTGTTGACGACTTAAAAGCAATGCAAAACGGAGGCAGGTATTCTTATGTTGCCGGAGCTTACAGGAAAAATCCAGAAAAATACGGGGTATTGGTTGAGGAAAAAGACCTTTTAAAAGAAGTTGTTGAAAAACCAAAAAGGTTTGTGGGCAATTTGGTAAATGCTGGTTTGTATAAGTTTAATTCGGATATTTTCAAGAAACTAAAAAAGATTAAAAAATCTCCAAGAGGAGAATATGAAATAACAGACGCTATTAATTTGTTAGCCAAGGAGAAAAAAGTGAAAGTTAAAAGAGTGAGGGACTTTTGGATGGATTTTGGCAACCCCGCAGACATTATTCAGCTGTCTTATCTTTTAAAATCATTTAAACAGTTTAAAAAGCTTTTTTGGAAAAACAGAAGATTTCATATTGTTCCTGCCCGTTCTCCAGAAGCAGTTGAAAGAGCGGTGGAAAGTTTGCAAAGAGGCCAGGTTGTTTGCTGTCCCACAGACACTGTTTACGGGTTGTTGGCAGACGCTACTAACGAAAGAGCGGTTCAGAAAGTTTTTGACATTAAAAAAAGAAATAAAAAGAAGGCCATCTCCATATTTATAAATGATGTTGAAATGGCTAAGAAATATGCCTTAATGGATAAAGAGATGGAAAAGTTTTTAAATGAGATATGGCCTGGAAAAATAACAGTTGCTTTGAAAAGGAAAAACAAATCCGGCTTGGCCAAAAATGTTTTTGCCAACAAGAAGACCATTGGCCTGAGAATTCCCAATTACAAATTAATAAGCCAGATAGTGGAAAAATTCGGCAAGCCTCTGACCGGCACATCGGCCAATATTTCAGGCCGGCCCTCCACTGTTAAGATAGATGAAATTTACAGGTATTTTGAAGACGAGGAGTTGAGGCCGGATTTAATTCTTAATGGAGGGAATCTTGCCTGGAGCAATCCTTCTACTGTTGTTGATTTTTCCAATGACAAGCCCAAAATAATTAGAAGAGGTAAATAGGTTGCGAAAAATGAATTTTAAAATCATCCAGCCTACACCTCTGCCCTTTTTGCTAACGCAAAAAGCCCGTGATTTTAAAATTAATTTTTCTTCACCCTTTCACTTTTTATGACTAAAGATAACGAACAATATGTAATAGGGGTTGATGGAGGCGGAACTAAAACCATTGCTGCTTTGGCTGATTTAAAAGGCCAGATTATTAAAACAGTTAAGACCGGGCCTTCCAGTCCCAGGAATGTTGGGATAGAAAAAACCGCAGACAATGTTGCCAAAGCCATAAATAAAGTACTGAGAAGAGGGGTTGTTTCTGTTTTCGTGGGTTTGCCTGCTGTTCAGGAAGAGTATAAAAACAAATTAAAGGATATTGAGAAAAAGATTGGCAAAAGAGTAAAAAAAGATTTAAAAATAAAGACAGGTTCTGACCAATTGGTGGCTTTTCGTTCTGGAACAGATGAAAAAACAGGCGTTGTGATTATTGCGGGCACTGGATGCGCAGTTCATGGCTGGAGAGGGGGCAGGGAAGTTAAGGTTTCTGGCTGGGGCTGGCTGGCAGATGAGGGTTCTGCCATTTGGGTTGGCAGAAAAACCCTGCAAGCTGTTTTTAAAGATATTGATGACAGGGGAGAAAAAACAAACCTGACCAAAATTGTTTTAGATAAGTTTAAAGCTAAAACCCCTGAAAGACTCAGCCAGAAGATATATAAGGAGAACTTTTTGGAAATTATTTCTTCTTTGTCTGTTATTGCAGACAAGGCAGCAGATCAGGGAGATAAAATAGCCCGTGAGATTTTAAGGGAAGCAGGAGATGAAACGGCTTTGGCAGTCAATACTGTTGTTAGAAAGCTGGGTTTAAAGAAAAAGAAATTCCCCTTGGTTTTAGTTGGGAGCATGTTTTTGTCAAAAAGCTTTTTAAAAACCTTTCAGTTGTATATTAAAGAAACCTGCTCCAAAGCAGACATTGTTTTACCCAAAGACCCTCCTGTTCTCGGCGCTGTCAAGCTTGCCATTGACAGAATAGAAAAATAATTATATAATTAGATTAGCACACTACTCCGCTACATTTGAACTTTTTTTGATAAAAGGAGATAGAAGATGAACGATAAAACGCAAGAAGTTTATGATGAAATCATGAAAATGTATCGTGGCAGATGGAAATTGAGGGGGGATCAATGGTGGAAGAAAGAGCTTATGCCCATGCTTGGGTCTCTTGAACTGCAAGATATTGTTCTTCTTTTGGGAATGCTTGACAAGGTAAGAGAGCTTATTGAAGCAGACGAAGTGCATGGTCCTTTCAAGATAAATCCTCTTGCAACAGCTTTCGGATTTGTAGAGAATAGAATTTCAGATGACTTCTTCTTTGAAGTCAGAAGAATGGAACCAACAAGAGCACGAGAATTTATCAATCTTCTTTCTCGTAGCGGCCTGATTGTTGTAGCTGAAGCTTATTCTATATACAGGGACCAGCTGCCTGCGGATTTGGTTGGTTATATGAGATTCGTGACCGCAAGAATGAAAGAATTAATAGCATAGGGTCCAACGAATACTATTAGCTCTTGAGGGATAAAATTCCGCAAGAGCTTTCTTTTGACTAAGATAAGTTTTTAGATTAGAATAAATATATGATAAAAGATGAAGAAATAAAGAATTTAATAGACAAGGAAATTGAAAGGCAGAATACAACCCTGGAAATGATTCCTTCTGAAAATCATACTTCTCCTCAAGTAAGGGAAGCTTTGGGCTCTTTATTAACAGACAAATATGCAGAAGGTTATCCTGGCAAAAGGTATTATGCTGGTCTGGAATATTACGACCAGATAGAAGATTTGTGCAGGCAAAGGGCAAAAGAATTGTTTAAAACAGAGCATGCCAATGTTCAGCCTTATTCTGGTTCTCCTGCCAACCAAGCTGTTTATTTCGCGCTTTTAGATCCGGGAGATACGGTAATGGGAATGTCTTTGCCTCATGGGGGGCATTTAACCCATGGTTGGAAAGTTAACTTTTCTGCCAAATACTATAATTCCATTCAATACGGAGTAAGAAAAGACAACCATTTAATAGATTATGAAGAGATGGAAAGATTGGTTTTAGAGCATAAACCCAAGCTTATCTGGGTTGGGGCCACAGCTTACCCCAGAATATTTGATTGGGAAAGATTTGCCAGAATAGCAGATTCTGTTAATGCTTTTTTGGCTTCAGACATTGCCCATATTGCCGGGTTAGTGGCTGCCGGAGTTCACCCGAGTCCAGTGCCTTATGTCCATATTGTTACCACAACCACTCATAAAACCCTAAGAGGTCCGAGAGGAGGAATAATAATGGTGACTAAAAAGGGGATTGAAAAAGACCAAGAACTGCCCAAGAAAATAGACAAAGCCATATTTCCCGGCCTTCAGGGAGGACCTCATGAAAATTCCATTGCTGCCATTGCCCTTTGCTTAAAAGAGGCCTCAACTGAAGAATTTAAGCTTTATGCTGAACAAGTGGTTAAAAACGCTAAAGCTCTTGCTGATTTTTTGAAAGAACATGGTTTTAATTTAATAAGCCAGGGCACAGACAATCATTTGATTTTAATTGATTTGCAGAACAAGAATATCTTAGGGGCTGAAGCTCAGGACCGGCTGGAAAAAGCTGGAATAACCACTAATAAAAACAGCATTCCATTTGACCCGGCCCCTCCTTTCAAGCCTTCTGGTTTAAGGTTGGGGACTCCTGCAATAACTACCCGGGGGATGAAAGAAGAAGAAATGAAACAGATTGCTTTTTGGATAAATGATGTAATAATAAATGAAAGCAATTGTGCCAGGGTTAGAGAAGAGGTGAGAGAATTGTGCCAGAGGTTTCCCTTGCCTTAATCAGAAAGATTTCGAAAACAAAATTTTTAAATCATTTAGTCCATACCTCTGCCCTTTTTCGCTAACGCGAAAAAGCCTAATAATTTAAAAATTTGTTTTCTCTATCTTTCTTTGCCTTTATTTTTATGATTCTAGACGGAGTAAAATTAGCAGAAAAGATTTTAAAAGAAGCAGAAGAAAAGATAAAAAAAGAACAGCTGAAAATTAAATTAGCTGTTGTTTTGGTTGGAGATAACGAGCTTTCTAAAACATATATTGAAAAGAAAAAACAGGCTTGCCAAAGGTTGGGCATCGGTTTTGAGCTTTTTAATTTTCCCAAAGATATAAGGCAGGATGAGATAGAAAAAGAAATTAAAAAAATAAGCCAGATCCAAGATGTTACTGGAATTGTTGTTCAGCTGCCTCTTCCAAAACAAATAGACACAGACAGGGTTTTAAGTTTGATTCCTGCAGAAAAAGATGTTGAAGGTTTTGTTTCTGGCAGAAAATCACCAGTTGTTCTGGCAGTTGAGAGACTTTTGCAAGAGTATGGCATATCTTTGGACAAAAAAAATATATTAATTATTGGCAAGGGCAGGCTGGTTGGCGCTCCAATTGCCAAGTGGCTGAGAAGCCAGGGCTTGGATTTTAATATTGTTGGCAAAAATGTTTCTGATTTGTCTTTTTTTACTAAAAAAGCAGATATTATAATTACTGGAACCGGAGTTCCGAATTTGATTAAGCAGGATATGGTTAAGCAGGGTATAATAATAATTGATGCCGGGACTTGCAAAATAGCTGGAAAGACAATAGGGGATGTTGATTTTGATAAAGTATGTTTAAAAGCCAAATGCATTACTCCTTGCGTTGGGGGAATAGGCCCGGTGACTGTTGCCTGCCTCTGCTACCTATTGACTGAAATGAGATAATATGCTATAATATAAATATAGTTAGTACACTACATCAACCATATTTTAAGGAGAGAAGAAATGAAAGTTCTCTTGATTCTAGTGTTGTGGGTTCCCCAAATGCCACCAACACCGTCATGTTTGGCAGCTTTGGTGGAAGTTGTTCCGGCCACAACTCCGGACGGCTATTTGCAGCCAGAGTTTCTACTAGTAACAAGGAATCCAGATGGCTCAGTGGTTGTCAGAGAAAACCCGTTATACACGGGTCCAAAGGAGCCACTTCCGGCACCGAGATCAATTCAGCCTGAAACACGGCTGGAAGACAGTATTGTTCTTTCTGCTCCTACAGAGAGATATATTCAGCCAGAATCGCATTAGCGATTCAGTTGAATGAAACCAAAATGCGAGAGCTTGCCTCTCGCTTTTTTCTTGTTTGCTCCGAAAGCAGTAAAGTGTGCCGAGGGTGGGACTCGAACCCACACGGGATTGCTCCCATACGATTTTGAGTCGTACGCGTAAACCAGTTCCGCCACCTCGGCTCATTTATGCAGATAAGATATTATATCATTTTTTTGAGTCTTTTTCAATGGCAAGACCGCAGTCTTTATTGCTGCATTTAACTTGTTTGCCTTTTTGTATTAATAAAGAACTGCATTTCGGGCATTTTTCTCCGGTTGGCTTATCCCACAAAGCATAGTCGCATTTTGGAAATCGGTCGCATCCGTAGAATATCTTTCTTTTTTTTGTTCTTTTTTCAACAATATTTCCTTTTTTGCATTTGGGGCATTTGATTCCCAAAGTATTTTCTTCTAAAGATTCTGTATACCTGCATTTGGGAAAAGCAGAGCAGGCATAAAATCTCCCATACTTGCCAATTCTTATTATTAAGTCTGCTTCGCATTTGGGGCATTTTTTTCCTGTGGGTTTTTCAGTAATGTCTTTTTTATCAACCTGGTCATATTTTTCTTTTAAGTTTTTTTCAAAGGGGCTGTAAAAATCCTGGCAGGTTTTTGCATAGTTGTCTTTTCCAACCGCTATTTCATCCAGTTCTTTTTCCATTTTTACTGTAAAAGCAATATCAACAATGCTTGGAAAATGTTCTACTAAAACATCATTAACCACAAGCCCTATTTCAGTGGGGACAAATCTTTTTTGTTCGTTTTTTTCAATATAGTTCCTGTTTTGGATTGTAGAAATTATAGGGGCGTAAGTGGAAGGCCTTCCAATTCCGTTTTCTTCCAGCGTTTTTATTAAGCTGGCTTCTGTGTATCTTGGAGCAGGCTGGGTAAGGTGTTGGGTTGGTTTTAATTGTTTCAGTTCCAAGACTTCTTTTTCTTTTAGTTGGGGCAAGTCTGTTTCTTGGTAAGTCAGGGGGTAAACTTTTAAGAACCCGTCAAACTTCATTGTTTGGCCGTTTGTTCTGAAAGTATACTTTTTAGCTTTAATGTCAATGCTAATAGAATCAAACACAGCTTCTTTTGTTTGGGAAGCAATGAATCTTGCCCAAATCAAATCATAGAGTTTTTGATGGGCCTTGTCTAAATTTACATCTTTTGGAGTTTTTTCAGGATAAGTCGGCCTGATTGCCTCATGGGCTTCCTGGGTTTTTCCTTTTGATTTATATTTTCTGAAAAATCCCGGCCAGTATTCTTTGCCAAGGTTTTTTTCTATGTATTTTTTGGCCAAAACCAAAGACATTTGGGAAAGGTTAACAGAATCAGTCCTGTGGTAGGTAATGCGCCCTTTTTCATAAAGGTCTTGGGCAATTCTCATTGTTATTTTGGCCGGCATTCTGAATCTTTTCCAGGCTTCTTGCTGCAGGGTGCTGGTAGTAAAAGGGGGTAGGGGATTTCTTTTGATTTCTTTTTTCTCAATATTGTCAACAATGTATTCTGCTTTCTTTAAGTCTTCAACTATTTTATTTGCCTCTTTGTTTGATTTTATCTGGAGCTTGTCAATTGTTTTATTGTCTTTTTTAATTAGACAAGCTTCAAACTCTTTTTTTTCTTTTTCAAAAAAAGCTGTTATTTTCCAGTATTCTTTTGGCTTGAATTTTTCAATTTCTCTTTCTCTTTCAGCTATTAATCTTACTGCAACTGATTGAACCCTGCCCGCTGACAAGCCCCTGGCTATTTTTTTCCATAAAAAAGGAGAAAGCTTGTATCCTACAATTCTGTCTAAGGTTCTTCTGGCTTGCTGGGCTGAAACCAGGCTCATGTCTATTCCTCTTGGCTCTTTTAGGGACTGTAAAATGGCTTGTTTGGTTATTTCGTGGAACACAATTCTTTTTGGTTCTTTAAGGTTCAAGGCTTCGGACAAATGCCAGGCAATGGCTTCTCCTTCTCTGTCTTCATCAGTGGCTAAAATAGCGTTTTCTGCTTTTTTTATTTCTTTTTTCAAATCGCTGATTACTTTTTTTGATTTGGCAGGAATAACATAATTCGGCTTAAAGTCTTTTTCTAAATCAATGCCAAGGCTGGTTTCTGGCAGATCTCTGATGTGGCCAAAGCAAGACATTACTTTGTAGTCTTTTCCCAAGAATTTTTCAATTGTTCTGCCCTTGGTCGGGCTTTCTACGATTATTAATTGCATGTGGAAAACTTTTTATTGACTTGTTTTTTAATGCGGACTATAATTAAAGCAGATCATTTCAGGTCAGTCTGCGTATGGCTGCCTGTGTTCTGTTGAGCGATGAGCTTTTAGGAGATGGACAGATGTGTAGACTACTTATTTTGGCCGTATTGAACGGCAGAAAGCGCAGAGAAGAGAAGTAATTCATTGGCTGCGAGTGGGGGCGAGACATGATTCTCGCCCCAGTTTTATTTTAAATAATCTTTTATTTCTTTTATTGCTTTTTCAACCATTGTTTTTTTAATTTCTTTTCTGATCTTTTTTAAAACGTATTTTTCAACATTTTTTGGTTTTTGCTTTGGGCAGATTCCTATTCTTGTTCTGGTAAAATCTTGAGAACCCAACTCTTTTATTATTGATTCTGCTCCTTTGTGCCCGGCAGACCCTTTGTTTTTGCTTATTCTTGTTTTTCCCAAAGGCAAATCAATGTCATCGTGAATTATTATCAGCTCCTTTGTTTTATAAAATCTTGTTAAGCTTGAAACTGATTGTCCGGAGTTGTTCATATATGTTTGAGGCTTGGCTAAAATTGTATTATTCTTTTCCGAAACAAGAGCTTTAAACTTTTTAGACAGCTTAAATTCAGGAAAATTGTTTTCTTGAGCAAGCTTGTCTATTGTTTCAAACCCTATGTTATGAAACGTATTTTTGTATTTTGTTCCTGGGTTTCCCAGTCCTACAATAATCATTTGTTTATTCTATCACTTAAATTCTGCCCTTGCAATTGTTGGATTTTCTGCTACAATAGGGTATAATATATGAATATTGCAGCATAACTATCATGCCAGATTTAAATAATTTTGACAAGGAAAAAACAAAAACTTCCAGCGGAACAAGAAAGGCAGCTGCCTTTGTTTGGGAGGTTGTTAAAATAGCTGTTATTGCGGCTGTTATTGTTGTTCCCATAAGATATTATTTGTTCCAGCCTTTTTTTGTAAGGGGCCAGTCAATGGATCCTAATTTTGAAAACGGCGATTATTTGATTATTGATGAGATTAGTTACAGGTTTGGAACTCCTCAAAGGGGAGAAGTTGTTGTTTTCAGGTTTCCATACGATAACTCCCAAAGATTTATTAAAAGGATAATCGGTCTGCCAGGAGAAACAGTTGAAATAGAAAACGGGGAAATAACAATATACAGCGAGTCTGGCTTAAAATTGCTGGACGAGTCTGACTATTTAAACGTGGCGACCCAGGGGAATATAAGGGTTGAGCTTGGCGAGAACGAATACTTTGTTATGGGAGACAACAGGGATTTTTCTTTTGACTCCAGAAGGTTCGGGCCAATAACTAAAGACAATATTATAGGAAGAGTTGTTTTAAGGGCCTGGCCCTTTGATTCTCTTTCGCTTTTTCAAAAACCAGCTTATTGATTATGGGTAAAAAGCCAAAATATCAAAGCCCTACGGGAATGCATGATGTTTTGCCCGAAGAGCAAAAATACTATAAAAGGATTTATGATGTGATTTTTGAAATAGCTTCTTTTTATGGATTTTCAAAGATTGACACTCCGGCAGTTGAAGAAGAAAGTCTTTTTTCAAAAGGGGTTGGGTCTTGCACCGACATTGTGCAAAAACAAATGTACACTTTAAAAACAAAAGGCGGGGACAGTCTGGCTTTAAGGCCGGAATGGACTGCTCCGGTTGTAAGATCATATATTCAGCACGGCATGCATTCTTTGCCTCAGCCTGTCAGACTTTGGTATTTTGGGCCTTGCTGGCGCTATGAAAGGCCTCAGGCAGACAGATTTCGCCAGTTTTGGCAGTTTGGGCTTGAAGTGTTTGGAGAAAAATCAGCAGTCATAGACGCTCAGACAATTCAAATATTCTATAACATATTAAAAGAATTAAAGCTGAAAAACCTGATTGTGCAGGTTAACAGCATAGGCGACAGCCAGTGCCGGCCGTATTACAAAAAGCTTTTATCTTCTTATTTGAAGTCAAGGGAATCTTCTTTGTGTTCCGACTGCAAGAGGAGAGTTAAGGAAAACATTTTAAGGGTTTTAGACTGCAAAGAAGAAAAATGCCAGCCCGTAAAAGCTGATGCGCCCCAGATATTGGATCATTTATGCGATGAATGCCATGTTCACTTTAAAGAGGTTTTAGAGTTTTTAGACGAGGCGGAAATTCCTTACAGCCTTAATCCCCATTTGGTTAGAGGGCTGGATTATTACGTTAAAACTGTTTTTGAAATATTCTATATTTCAGAAACAGAAGAAAATTATTCTGCTCCTTTGGCTTTGGGGGGAGGGGGAAGATACGACAAGCTGGTAAAGCTTCTTGGCGGAAAAGACACTCCGGCCGCAGGCGGAGCTTTCGGCATAGAGAGGATTATTAATTTAATGAAAGCCGAAGAAATAGAGATTAAGGAAAAAGACAATGTCCAGGTTTTTTTAGCCCAGTTAGGGGACTTGGCAAAAAGAAAAAGCTTGAAACTTTTGGAAGAATTCAGAAAAGCAAAGATTAAAACAGCTGAATCTTTTGGCCGAGATTCTTTAAAGGCGCAGCTTAACAGGGCAGACAAGCTGGGGGCCAAGTACGCTTTGATTCTGGGCCAGAAAGAGGCCCTGGATCAGGCTATTATTGTCAGGAATATGCAAACAGGAAAACAAGATATTGTGAAGCTGGAAAAAGTTGTTAAAGACCTTAAGAAAAAGCTTAAAAAGTAATATGGATTGTTTGTTCTGTAAAATTATTAATAAGGAAGTTGATTCTGAAATTGTTTTTGAAAACAATAAAATCATTGTTATCAAAGACATAAATCCCAAAGCCCCGGTCCACCTCTTGATTATTCCTAAAAAGCACATTGATTCAATAAAGCATATAAAAGAGGAAGACAGGGAGTTGATGGGGGAGTTGTTTCTGGCTGCCAAGAAGATCGGGGAGGATAAAAACTTAACAGGATATAAATTAATTGTTAATGTGGGTCGTCAAGGAGGACAAATAATAGATCATATTCACATGCATTTATTAGCAAAATAATATGCCGTTAGAAATCAAAAAACAAGAAAGGGAAACATCCCAAAACTTAGTCAGGCGTTTTTCTAGAAGAATGAAGCAAAGCGGTATTTTGATTTCCGCAAGAAAGTTCCGGTTTTTTAAAAAGAAAAAGAGCGGTCAGATGAAAAAAAGATCTGCTTTAAGAAAGGAAGAATTGAGAAAAGAGTACGAGAAAATGGAAAAATTAGGAAAACAATCCAATGTTAAAGCAAGATTTAAAAAAAGATCTTAGCTGGGCAGTTAAAGAAAAGCTTGTTTTGTTTTAAAGAGGGTGTTTTATGATTGAAATTAACAACCTTGTAAAAGCTGAAATTAACGAAAAATTGCTTAAAGGGCTTGCAAAAAAAGTTTTAAAGAGCGAAAATAAAATATTGGACTTGTCTATTGTGCTGGTGGATAGCAAAAGGATAAAAACTTTAAATAAAAATCATAGGGGAGAGGATAAGGTTACAGATGTTTTGTCTTTTGGCCAGGGCTTGAACGAAATTGTGATTTGCCCCAAAGCGCTTAAGGACGAGAAAGAGCTGGCAAGGGCTTTAATCCACGGCTTGCTTCATATTTTAGGATATAATCATTGCGAAACAATGTTTAAAAAACAAAACAATTATTTAAATAAGTTTTATGGCTAAGCCCCATATTATAACAGGTTTAGATATTGGTTCCGGATCCATTAAAATGCTGTCTGTTTCCAAAAAGCCGGGAGAGGATGATTTTGAAATATTGGGATTTTCCCAGGCTTTGTCTTTGGGAATAAGAAAAGGGGTGGTGGTTGATGTTTTAAAGGCAGGCAAGATAATATCTTCTTTGTCTGAAAAGATTTCGCAAGAGTCTGGCTTTCCAATAGAAAAAGTTTACGCTTCCATTGGAGGAGGCCATATTTTCTGCACTTCTTCAAGGGGATTGGTTTCTGTTTCCAGAGCTGATCAAAAGATTTCAGAAGAAGACATAGAAAGAGTTTTAAGGGCAGCTGAAGCAATATCTCTTTCTAATAATAAAGAAATTATTGAAGTGATTCCCAAGGAGTTTATTGTTGACGGAGGGTCAGGGGTCAAAGAAGCTTTGGGAATGGACGGAGTGAGGCTGGAGGCCGAAACCCTGGTTCTTTGCGGATTTTCCCCCTATTTAAAAAACTCAAGCAGCGCAGTTTTAAATTCCGGGCTTGGAGTTAATGATTTGGTATTGTCTTCTTTGGCTTGCAGTCGGGCCGTCCTTAGTCCAAGAGAAAGAGAATTGGGAGTTTGTCTTTTAGATATTGGAGCTGGAACAACTGATATGGCTGTTTTTGAAGAAGGAAGCTTGATTCATGCAGCAGTTTTTCCTGTTGGTTCGGGCCATATTACCAATGACATAGCTATTTGCCTTAAAACTGATATTGATGCGGCAGAAAAAATAAAGCTGGAGTTCGGCAACTGCTTATTTTCTGGAAAGGGAAAGGAAAAAAAGATAAAGATTGACACAGAAAACGAAGGATCTTTGATGTTTTCCAAAAAAGAACTAAACAATATTGTTGAAGCCAGGGTGTCTGAGATCTTTGACCTGGCTAACAAGGAATTGAAAAAAATATCAAAGCAGGGCATGCTGCCTTCTGGCATTGTTCTAACAGGAGGAGGATCTAAAATGCCCGGCATTAAAGAGTTGGCTAGAAAACACTTTAAACTTCCCTGCAGAATAGGGACTTCAAAGATTTCTTTCAGCTTTCAGGAGGATCCAAGCTTGTCTGTTTTGTGCGGGTTGATCTTGGAGGGCATTGATTTGGAAAAAGAATATTCCAGCGGCCCTGGTTTCTTAAAGGGAATAAAAGAAAAATCCAGAAAATTATTTAAAATATTCGTTCCCTAAAGTTGTGTTGGTTTATGGATTTTAATACAAAGATAAAAGTTGTCGGAGTGGGAGGATCAGGCGGAAATGGAGTTTCCAGAATGATGAGCTGCAACATTAAGGGGGTGGAGTTAATAGCTGTTAATGCCGATGCCCAGGATCTTCAAAAAGCCAAAGCTCATACAAAAGTCAGGATTGGAAAGGATTTAACCAAGGGTTTGGGCACTGGCATGAATCCTGAAATAGGAAGTTTGGCAGCTGAAGAGCAGAGAGGAGAAATAGAAAAAGCTCTTTTTGGCGCTGACATGATTTTTATAACCTGCGGACTGGGCGGAGGATGCGGATCGGGAGCTTCTTGGGTTGTGGCTGAAGTTGCAAAAGAAAGAGGCGCCCTGACTCTGGCTGTGGTTACCACGCCTTTTTCTTTTGAAGGGATTCAACGTTCGGAAATTGCCAAAGAAAGCTTGAGAAAGCTAAAATCAAGAGTTGACACTTTAATTACTATATCTAATGACAAGCTTTTGGCTGCTTTGGATTCTAAAATAACAGTTAACAATGCTTTTTGGTTTTGCGATGAGATATTAAGGCAGGCAGTCCAGGGCATATCTGATTTGATTGTTTTGCCAGGCATTATTAACATAGATTTTGCTGATGTGAAAACCATTATGAAGAATTCCGGCTCTGCGCTTTTTGGAATTGGCAAAGCCAAGGGTCCGGAAAGAGCCAGACAAGCAGCTATTAAGGCCTTAAACTCTCCTTTGTTGGACATTTCTCCCAAAGGAGCCAAGGGAGTGCTGTTTAATATTTCCGGAGGCAAGGATATAAGTTTGGTTGAAATAGACGAAGCTGCCAAGATAATTACCCAGGAAGTTTCTCCAGAAGCTAAAATAGTGTTTGGGGCTATTCAAGACGAAAAGCTTCCCAAGGGAGAAATAAAGGTTACTGTCATTGCCACCGGGTTTTGAGTTAAAAATTCGAGTCTCACCTGGTCAATTAATTCAGGAGGGTTAATACCCCTCTTTTTTGCTTGCATTCTTAAATACTTATGATAATATTTTTTTAGTTCTTAAGAATGTTATTTATTTAAGGAGAAACAAGATGAACGAAGAAGATATAGAGAGATTTGCAGCGTTGTTAGAGGGTGCGGGATATAGTGGCGCATTAGATTTAATCAAAGATGAATTAGTTCCTCTTGCCAGGGGAAGGGGTATCTCTTTGTGGGATGCTGCATGGGAATACTCAAACCAAGACGAAGAACAAGATACAAGTTGGTTCCAGCTATTTCACGCTCTTCAAAAGATTGGTAAAAAACCCTTTTTAGGATAAATGTCTAAAAAGGGTTTTTATTCCGGTTAGGTCCGACCTAGCCTGAAAAAATCTGTTTGTGTTAAGCCAAGTTTCACACAAGTTTTTTTCATGATAGAATGGAATAATACGATGCTTAGGAGGGAAAATAAAAGAATAATAAAAATATTATTAATTTTAGTTGTTTTTGTTTTTGGTCTTTTTGGGCTGGCAGCTTTTGCCCAGGAAAATCAAATTCCTGTTGCTGTTGCCCAAGCAGATAAAACAACAGCATTGGTTGGGGAAACTATTTCTTTCAGCAGCGCAGGGTCTCATGATTTAGACGGAACAATAATTCTTTACCAGTGGGAGTTTGGCTCGGGAGAATTTTCTAATGATCCCAACCCAAGCTATTCTTATTCAGAGCCTGGCACTTATTTAGTTTCTTTAACTGTGTGGGATAATTGGGAATATTCTGCCACAGATACTATTTACATAACAGTGGAATCGCTGCCTCCTCCTATAGAAGAGCCTCCTGTAGAAGAACCAGTGGAGGAGCCTTTTGTAGAGGAACCTTTTGTAGAAGAACCAGTGGAGGAGCCTTTTGTAGAAGAGCCGGTTGTGGAGGAACCAGTTGTGGGGGAGCCGTTATCAGAAGAATTTCCTGAAGAACAAGAACCAATTGCAGAAGAAACAGAACAAGAAGCGTCTTTAGAAGAGCCGGCAGAAGAGGAGTTTAAGCAAGACTCAACAGAAGAAAAACCCCTAAAGAAAGATGATCTGCCCTTGTTTTGGATTTCTTTGGGAATAATTGGGGCAGTTGGTTTCTTGGGCACCTTGATTACAATCTTATTTGTTTTACTGTATCTGGAAGAAAAAGATAAAGAAAAAGAGAAAAAACCGGATTCCAGAAAGCCCGCAGCTTTTAATGAGAAAGAGGCAGTGTTTTTTGTTGCAGAAGGCCCTTGTTCTCAAATAAAGAAAAAAGCAGATGATCTTAAACAAGGTATAGGAAATAAAATGAACAGCATACAGGATCTTTTAGAAAGAATAGTTTCATCAGCCAAGGCTTTTTCTCAGGTTAAAAAAGAACAAGGAAAGACAGGTTCTGATTTGTCTTTTTCTGAGGGAAAGCTAAAAAAGGCTGAAAAGGATCTTCAAGAACACGATCATCAGTTGGAGGGCTTGAAAGAATCTTATCAGGAAAGCATAGAAGCGTTTAGGAAGAAACAAGATTATCAAACAGTTCTTCGTTTGGAAAAAGGCGTGCAGCAAATGGAAAAAAGATATAAGGAGAAGCGAAAACCAAAAGAAAAGCTTTTAAAAGAATCGCAGGGTTATTTTAGCCAATGCCAAAAGGCTTATCAAAAAGCTGAAAATAATTTAAACAGCAAAAGGCTTGATTTTGAATCTAAAATAGAAGAGCTTAGAAATTTCTTGGCCGGGTTTAACGACCTAAAAGACAATTTAATGAAGCTTTTAATAAACAGATACGAGTGTTTTAACTGCAATAAAGATTTTATGCCTATTCTAAAGTCCTTTGCCAAATATCTGGATTTGTTTAATACTCTTTCTTCTTTGCTGGAAGCTGAAATCAAAGCAGTTGAGAAGCAGTTAGCCGATGTTAAGCTAGACTTTGACAAGCATCAAGGAGCTCTGGAGAGCCACAACGCTGATATTGAGGAGATTAAGAAAAACCAGGACGATCTTATTAAAAGAATGAAAGGAGCTTTGGATGGATATATGGTTTCTGGTTTTGGCCAGGATGAGAAGAGCGGTCCCAGCTCAATAGGGCTTTTGCCGGGCAGTTCTATCCGCCTTCACTTCAGCAATAACAGAATAGACATGGTTTTGGACTTTTTAAGAGATAAGGTTATCGGAGAGATCAGGTCAGGATATTCAAAGTCAAGAAAACAGCTTGAAGAAAAGAATTCCCAAACATTGGAATTAAAGCTTGAAAGAGACAGGGCTTCGGCTGATTTTGAAGCCAAAGACATTCATAATAACAGTTTAAACCAGGCATTGGATATACTTAGTCAGGCAGGGAATAAGGAAAATCTTAGAGAAAAGATAAAAGAGCTTGGCAAGACCCAGAAAGAATGCCTTAAAAAGCTGCCAGACTGCATTATTAAGAGAGACGGTTTAAGGAGTAAGTATTTGGAAAAAGCAGCAGAATTAAGGGCCAAGATTAAGGATCTTGAATATCTGCTTGGAAGATCAAAACAGGAAGCAGAAAGGATGAGAGGGTTGAGAGACAGGGCTGCGTCTGTTTTTGAGCAGGAAAACAACGAGGAGCTGGATAAAAAATTATCAGAAACAGAAAATGAAATAAATGAGATTACAAACAGATTAAACAAGGCTGTTGAGCGGGCCAAGGGATTTGCAGGGCTTGGAGAGTTTCCTTGCCCAGAATCCTTGTCAGAATGCGAGAGCCAGATAAGCGAAATCTACGCTCTAATGAGAGATTTGGAGCATAAGATTTCTAATGCGAAAGAGTCTTCAGACCAGGCCAGGCAGAATCTTGATGGGGCAGGCAGCCAGATGGATAGGCTTAGAAGGTTTGCCAATGATTGGGAAAGGTATAAAAGGGATTTGCAAGATTATAAGGATTGCCTTAAGGCCAAGAAGGAAGCGATTGAGAAGCTGAAAAAACTTTATGAAAACGATAAAGATTATAGAAAAATGCTTGATGAAATGGGCAAGGTTATTGACGAGGGCGGAAAAGCCCTGGATAAATTAGAAAAATTGGGAAAAGCCGGAGAAGTAAGCAAATTTTTTGAAGGCACATCAGAAACCATTGATAAAATCAGGAAAACCAGTCCTCTTAAAAAGCTGGAAAAGTTTTCAGAACAGCTTGACAGGATAGAGAAATTAAAAAAACTGCAGGGCAAGCTGAGCGTATTAAATAAAGTGGCAAAGGGCATTCTTGATCTTTCTTCTGATACTAAAAATGATCCCGAAAAAAGCCTGGAGGCCATTAAGAATCTGTTTGATTTGGGAGTGGAGCTTATGCCGGATTTTGGAGGAGCTAATGTAATTAAGAAATTCTTTGATTTTTATTCCAAGGCCATGGGAGCAATAGCCAAGGCATTGGGCAAGATTAAAAAGCGTCAAATAGCTGTTTGGGAGGCCAGTGGCCTGGATCCGGAAATGGCCCCGATCAGCATAAGGGAGGATTTGAAAAGGGCGCTAGAAACCCGCCAGTTGTTTGAAGCTATTTCTAAAGATTGCAGCCAGATCCCAGCTCCTCCCGAATTGGTCGTGCAATAAACCTTAGGCCCAAACAAGCATGGTTTTTAATAACCCCATCTTTTTTAGAAAATGAATATTATCCAAGTTAAAAATTTAACTAAAAAATTCCCCATCCGAAGAAAAAATAATTTTCTTGCAGTTAACAATATATCTTTTGAGGTAAAAAAGGGAGAGATTTTCGGTTTTTTAGGCCCTAACGGCGCTGGCAAATCAACCACTATTAATATGCTGGCTACTCTTTTAGTGCCGACTGACGGAGACGCAGTAATTAATAATTTTAGTATTCTTTCTCAAAAAAATGAAGTGCGGCGTTCCATTGGCCTTGTTTTTCAAGACTCTTCTTTGGATGACCAGCTTACTGAAGAAGAAAACCTTCGTTTTCATGCCAGGCTTTACGGAGTGCCTAAGGCCGATTACAAGAAAAGAATGGAAGAGGTTTTGCGCCTGGTTGATCTTTGGGACCTGAAGAAAAGCATTGTAAAAACATTTTCCGGAGGGATGAGGCGCCGGCTGGAAATAGCCAGAGGGCTTATTCATTATCCGCCAGTGCTTTTTTTAGACGAGCCAACCTTGGGGCTTGATCCGCAAACCAGGGCTCATCTTTGGGATTATGTTTTAAAATTAAAAAAAGAGCAGGGCACGACTATTTTTATGACCACTCATTATATGAATGAAGCCGAATACTGCGACCGCATCGCTATTATTGATAATGGCGAGATTGTGGCGCTTGATTCGCCAGCTAATCTTAAAAAGAAATTAGGCGGAGATATTATTAGTTTAAAAAGCGCAGAAAAAGATAATCTTAAAAAGGAATTGGAAAAACGTTATCAAAAAAAAGCAAAGGAAGAAGACGGTTTTCTTAGGTTGGAGGTTGCAGACGGAGAAAAGTTTTTGCCTCGGCTTTTTAATGAACTTGACGCAAAGATTGACTCTGTTGAATTAAGAAAACCAACTCTTGACGATGTGTTTCTTTCTTTAACAGGCAGGAAAATCAGGGAAGAACAAGCGTCTGATAAAGATTATATGCGAACCAGAATGCGCATGAGGGGGCATTAAAATTATGTATTTTTTTCAATCAATATCCACAATCTGGCAAAGAGAATTGATTCGCTACATGCGGGGCAGGACAAGAATTATTTCAACGCTTTTTCAACCGCTGGTGTTTCTTTTTATTTTTGGCATGGGCTTAAGGCAAACATTGGCCCAAGGGAATTTCGGCGTTGATTTTATACAGTTTATGTATCCTGGAATTATAGCAATGAGCGTAATGGGGGTTTCTTTTTTTTCAACTGTTTCTACGGTTTGGGACAGAGAGTTTGGATTTTTAAAAGAGATTTTAGTGGCGCCAGTTTCAAGAACTTCTATTGCTGTTGGCAAGGCGTTAGGGGCTACGACTATTGCCGCTTTTCAGGGGTTGATACTTTTAATTTTAGCCCCTTTTATTGGGGTCAACATTCATTTTATTGTTGTTCTGCAGCTTTTTGCTTTAATGCTTCTTTTATCTTTCGCTGTTTCTGGCATAGGGCTTTTTGTTGCATCTTTAATAAAGACAACCGAAAGTTTCCCCTTGGTTATGCAGCTGCTTGTTTTTCCAATGTTTTTTTTGTCAGGAGCGTTTTTCCCACTCACAGCAGTGCCTTTGTGGATGAGCGTGCTTTCTAAAGTTAATCCTTTAACTTACGGGGTTGACGCTTTTAGACAGATTATTCTTAGAGGTCAAATTCCCGCTGAAGCAATAGAAAAAATTGTTTTGCAGCCAGTTTATGTTAATGCTTTATTCTTGGTGGGATTTTCAATAATAATGATTTCAGCAGCCGTGTTTGCTTTTAACCGTAAGTCATAAGAGGTGTTTTTGGCCTGATTTTTTAGTTATCCACAATTTTAAGGGGCTTGACCCCCTTTTTTGGTGAGGTAAAATGAAATAATTTGAAGAAGTAATTTTACTCTAAAATACTTCGAGCGAATAACAGCCAAGTATTTTTTTTAATCCCAAATTATGGAAAATAAGGTTAAAAAAATCAAAAAGAGGAATGAAGAAACTGTAGATTTTGATCAGCAAAAGATTACTGACGCTGTTTTTAAAGCGATTACAGCTACGGGCCAGGGCGACGGAATAAAGTCAAAGAAAGTGTCAGAGAAAGTTGTCAGAATTTTAAATAGAAGATTTAAGAAAAATGAGATTCCTACTGTGGAACAGGTTCAGGACATCGTGGAAGAAGTTTTAGTTCTGGAAGATTTAGTGGATACAGCCCGCGCCTATATTCTTTACCGGGAGCAGAGAAGAAGAATAAGGGAAACGGCAACTGCTTCAGACGAGTCTTCAGAAAGAATAGACAAATATATTAAAGAGCTTGACTGGCAGGTTTATGAGAATGCTAATATGACTTTTTCTCTGCAAGGATTAAACCAATATGCCATAGCTAATATTTCTAAAAAATACTGGTTAAACAAGATTTATCCCAAAGAAATCCGGGAAGCTGCTTTTGGAGAAGATATGCATATTCATGATTTAGAAAGCATTTCAACTTATTGCTGCGGTTGGGACCTTTATGATTTGTTAAAAAGGGGATTTGGAGGAGTGCCTGGAAAATTAGAGTGCCGGGCCCCAAAACATTTAAGAACAGCTTTGGGCCAGTTGGTTAATTTCTTTTATACTCTTCAGGGAGAGTCAGCAGGAGCTCAAGCTGTTTCTAATTTTGATACTTTGTTAGCTCCATTTATAAGGTATGACGGTTTGAGCTATCCTCAAACCAAGCAGGCAATGCAGGAATTTTTGTACAATTGCATGGTGCCGACTAGGGTCGGATTTCAAACTCCTTTCTTGAATATATCTTTGGATATTAATCCTCCTTCGTTTTTGGCCAAACAACCGGTGATAATAGGAGGAAGGCCTCAGAAAGAAACCTATGGAGAATTCCAAGAGGAAATAAATATGCTTTTAAGGGCTTTTTACGAATGCATAATGGAAGGAGACGCTAAGGGCAGGCCTTTTACTTTTCCCATACCTACGGTTTCCATTACCAAAGATTTTGACTGGGATAATCCTGCATTGGATTCTCTATGGGAGGCAACAGCGAAATACGGAGTTAATTATTTTTCCAACTTTATCCATTCTGATATGAATCCAGAGGATTTTCGTTCAATGTGCTGCAGATTAAGACTTAGCAACAAAGAATTATACATGAGAGGGGGGGGATTGTTCGGTTCTCAGCCCCTTACCGGATCGATTGGCGTGGTAACCATTAATATGCCGCGAATTGGCTATTTGTCAAAGACCAAAAGAGAATTCTTTAAGAGGCTGGACCATTTAATGGATCTGGCAAAAGAAAGTTTGGAAATTAAAAGAAAAGCTTTGGACAATTTTGCAGAAAAGGGCCTTTATCCATACTCAAAGTATTATCTGGACTCTGTTAAGAAGATCAGGGGTTCTTATTTCGGAAATCATTTTTCCACCATCGGCTTGATCGGATTGAACGAAGCCCTGTTGAATTTTATTGGCGAGGATATAGGGTCAAAAAGAGGCAGAAGATTTGCTTTGGAGATATTGGATCATATGAGAGAGGAATTGATAAAATACCAGAAAGAAACAGGCCATCTTTACAATTTAGAGGCCACGCCAGGAGAGGGAACAAGCTATAGGCAGGCCAAGGCGGATAAGGATAAGTATCCAGACATTATTGCTGCCGGCACCAAAGAAGCTCCTTATTACACCAATTCTTCCCAGCTGCCGGTTAATTACACAGACGATGTTTTTGACGCTTTAAAAATGCAAGACGAACCCCAGTGCCGTTATACCGGAGGGACGGTTTTCCATATATTCTTGGGAGAGAAAATTCAGGATCCGGGCATGGCAAAATCTCTGGTTAAGAAAGTTTTTGAAAAATTCCATTTGCCCTATATTACTCTAAGCCCTACTTTTTCAATTTGCCCCACTCATGGTTATTTGTCAGGAGAACATTTCGAATGCCCGAAATGCGCAATCAAACAGCCCTGCGAAGTGTATTCCAGGATCGTGGGCTATATCAGGCCGGTCAGGCAGTGGCATACAGGCAAAAAGCAGGAGTTTAAAGAAAGAAAAGAATTTAAAATCAAAAAATGATAATTGCGGGCCTGCAAAAGCTTACTTTAATAGATTATCCGGGCAAGCTTGCTTGTACGGTTTTTTTGTCTGGATGCAATTTCCGCTGCCCTTGGTGTTATTCTGCAGAACTGGTTTTGCCAGAAAAGATAAAAGACCAGCCCAAAATTCCAGAAAAAGAATTATTTGATTTTCTAAAAGAAAAAAAGGGATTAATAGAAGGAGTGGTTATTTGCGGAGGAGAGCCGACTGTTCAAAAAGGCCTGATTGTTTTTATTAAAAAGATTAAGGATTTAGGTTATTTGGCAAAGCTGGACACAAACGGCTCCAACCCCGAAACATTAAAAGCCCTAATAGACAAAGATTTGATTGATTATGTTGCAATGGATATCAAGCTGCCCAAAGAAAGGTATAAAGAGATTTTTTCAAAAGTTGACAATATTCAAAAAAGCATTGATATTTTAAAGCAAGATAAAGTGGATTACGAATTTCGCACCACCGTGGTTCCGAGTGTTTTAAAAAAAGAAGATATTGTGAAAATTGGCCAGTGGATTTCAGGAGCCAAAAAGTATTATCTTCAAAACTTCAAGCCGGAAAAAACCTTAGACCCTGTTTTTTTAAGGATAAAGCCTTATTCTGAAAAATATCTTTTAAGCATTAAAAAGGCTGTTCTGCCCTTTTTCAAGATTTGCGATGTAAGATAAAAAATGTGGGATGGGTTTTAAAAAACCCATCCCCGGTTTTGGCTGCTGCTGTTGTTGCCTTCGTCACTTTGTTGCCATTTTTCCACCGGGCTAGTAAGAGTGACAGGCAAACAGCTCAGCCATCAGGTATCTCTTCATCTTCTTTCCCTTTCATTGGGGTTAGTATGAAGAGTTCGTTTGCGAGCGTGCTATTTTTAGCTTAAACTATTTTTTTAACAAAGTAAAGCTTTTTCTGTGGATAAACCAAAAATTATTTTCTATCTTGTTTTTATATTGCTTTTAGTTTTTATTGGAATCAGGCATTCTCAACTAAAATCAAGCCTTGACCAAGTTGGCGTTCAGCTTGGCAGCATAACAGAAAATGCTTCAGAAGTGATTTTTGAAGGCAGGGTAATTAAAGAGCCGGATGTCAGAGAAACAAACACCAAATTAACAATAAGGGTTTTGAGCGCAGAGGAGAATATTCAAGGTTTGAAAATTCTGGTTACGGTTAACAAATATCCAGAATACAATTATGGAGATGTTTTGCAAATCAAAGGAAATCTGCAAGAACCTTTTGTGTTTGAAGATTTTTCCGCCCAAGGCGGACCAGCCTCAGGTTGGAATTACAAGGACTATTTGAAAAAAGACAATATTTTAGCTGTAATTTACTATCCTCAAATTGAGCTTAATGGCCGAGGTCCGACCTCGGCCCTTTCTTTTTTTTATTTTAAGATATTAGATTTTAAGCAGAGATTAAGGCAGAATATTTATTCTTTTTTTTCTCCTCCTCAGAGCAGTGTTTTAGGAGCTTTGTTGCTGGGAGATAAAAATAGGATTTCAAGGGAGTTTAAAGAAAAGCTTAATATTGCAGGCATTAGGCACCTAACAGCTGTGTCTGGTATGCATATTGTAATAATCAGCAGTATTATTTTGTCTTTATTTTTGGCTTTAGGTTTTTGGAAAAAGCAGGCAATAATTCTTTCTCTGCTTTTTATATTCTTCTTTATTGCTTTAACTGGCTTTCAAACATCATCTATTAGAGCTGGTATAATGGGTTCACTTTTTTTAATCGGGCCTTTGTTCGGCAGAAAATCAGACAGTATTAGGGGATTGATATTAGCTGGTTTAATAATGTTAGTAATCAATCCTTTCTTAATTTACAGCGCCGGCTTTCAGTTATCTTTTGCTGCAGTTTTAGGAATTATTCTTTTATCTTCTACTTTTAAAAAATACTTAAAGTCAGACATATTAGCTGCTACCTTTTCTGCCTATATCTTTACTCTGCCTATTTTAATTTATTCTTTTGGCCAGATATCTTTAGCAGGGCCATTAACCAATCTTTTAGTTTTACCCATCATTCCTATTTTAATGATTTTAGGTTTTATTGCTTCTATTTTAGGTATGTTTATATTCTTCATTCCTGTTTGGTTTTTACTAACCTATATTGTAAAGATAACTGAGATATTCTCTCAACCGTATTTTGCCCAAGAATTCATCAATATCCACTGGCTCTGGCTTTTGGCTGTTTATTGTTTCTTGATCCCAGTAGGGCATTACATTAAAAGAAAAGCAGCCGCTCGTTATTGACAAATCCAAATAATGGGTGTATAATATAAATAAAGAATGGGATTTTGAAAGGAGTATTGAAATGAAAGCAAAAGATTTGGAAAATGGAGTAAAGTTTCATTTTGTTGAACCCCTAGCAGAACAACATCTTTTGACTGGTGTTTATATGAGAGTTGCTGGGATTCGAGGAGAAAGACATGGTATCGTTGTAAATTACAAAGACGGAAGCGTGATACAACTTGCCCCCCTAAAGACAAACGAGGGCTATTCGTGGGCTGATGAAGTCATCCAACTTGACCTCTAATTCGACGATCCCATTCTCAAAGCCTTATGACATTCGTGTTGTAAGGCTTCTTTTTTTATACAGGCATATTACTGCTATATAGTAAGCGGTATGCACATTGTTTTTGTGATAAACCTGGTTTATCACAAAGATTGTAAAGTGGCATTTCAACAACAGATGAGGTATAATGGGTTAATGGCAACAAAAAAAGGAAAAACAGGAAAAAAGGAACAAGCTTGGGTGGTGTCGGTTAATATGGGTTACGGCCATCAAAGAACCGCTTATCCTTTAAAACAATTTGCGCCCAAAGGAAAAATACTTAATGCCAATGATTATCCTGGCATTTTGGAAAAAGACAGAAATGTTTGGGAGTCTTCAAGGCATTTTTACGAATTTATTTCCCGTTTTAAAAGAATTCCAGTAGTGGGGGACATAGCTTTTGGCCTTTTTAACAAATTCCAGGAAATACCAAGCTATTATCCCAGAAGGGATTTATCTAAACCCACAATCAGCTTGGAAAGGATTTTTAAATTAATAGAAAAGGGCTGGGGAAGGCATTTTGTAAAAAAAATAGCCAGAAAGAAAATGCCTTTAATAACCACTTTTTTTATCCCGGCTTTTATGGCAGAGGTTTTTGATTATCCGGGAGAGATTTACTGCGTTGTCTGCGACGCTGATATTTCCAGGGCCTGGGCCTCGTTGAATCCTGAAAAAAGCAGGATTAAATACTTTGCTCCGGATTCTTGGGTGGTTAACAGGTTAAAGCAGTACGGGGTGAGAAAAGAAAACATCTTTTTAACAGGTTATCCATTGCCATTGGAGAATATTGGCACCAGCAAGCACGATGTTTTAAAAAGAGACCTTCGTTTTAGGATATTGAATTTAGACCCCCAAAGAATTTATTACCAAGATTACGAGCCTTTGATAAGAAACCAAATAGGCAGGCTTCCAAAAGAAAAAGACCATGAGCTGACTATGATGTTTTCTATTGGCGGAGCCGGAGCCCAAGGGGAGATTGTTTTAGAGTATGTTAAGAGCTTAAAAAAAAGGATTAGGAAAGGGGAGATCAATCTTATTCTTTCTGCCGGGATTAAGCCGGAGGTAAGGGACTTTTTTCTTGAGAATGTTAAGAAAATGGGCTTAGATAATTATCTTAACAAAAACATAGAGATTGTTTTTGAAAAAGACATCTGGGATTATTTTATAAGGTTTAACCAAAAGCTGAAAAAGACAGACCTTTTGTGGACAAAACCTTCAGAACTTTCTTTTTATTCCGGTTTGGGAATTCCTATTATTATGGCTCCCTCTATTGGTTCTCAAGAAGATTATAACAGAAGATGGCTGGCAAGCATTGGCTCCGGCGTTAACCAGGAAAATCCCAGGTATGCCAACCAGTGGATTTTTGATTATTTAGAGAGCGGGCGTTTTGCCAAGGCTGCTTTAAGGGGTTTTATTGAGATTAATAATTTGGGCATTTATAATATTAAAGAGCTGGTATTCGGCCCGCAATCTGGCAAACAATGACTTGGTTAATTGTTGCTATTTTGTCTTATTTCCTTTTTGCGATTAATTCTTTGGGAGACAAGTTTCTTTTAATCGGCAAACCCAGTCCCAAAGTATATGCTTTTTATGTTGGCCTGCTTAGCTTTTTTGCTTTGGGCCTTATTTTGTTTGTGCCTTTTTATGTTCCCGGCATTTACCAGATCGGGTTTTCTTTTTTAACTGGTTTTATTTTTATTCTTTCTATATTTTTCCTTTATTTAAGCTTAAAAAAGTTTGAAGTTTCCAGAATTATACCGGCTTTGGGAGGATTTCTTCCCATATTCACTCTTTTCTTATCTTTTGTTTTTATTAACCAGCAAGGGTTTTTGGCTTGGCAAAAAACAGCCTCTTTTGTTTTTTTGGTTTTGGGCAGTATTTTTATTTCTTTGGAAAAGTCTTTGGGTTTTTCCTTAAAAAGCTTTTTTTTGGCTGCGGTTTCAGCTTTTTTCCTTTCTTTGTATTTTGTTTTTTCAAAGATTATTTATTCTGATTTAGGATTTTGGCCGGGCTTTATTTGGATAAGATTGGGAGTGTTTTTCTTTGCCCTGTTTTTAATATTATTCAAAGACGTAAGAACAGAGGTTTTTGGCAGGAAAAAATCATTCAGCAGAAAAACAGGAATTTTCTTTTTGGGCAATCAGGCCGTGGGAGCCGGAGCTTTGATTTTGCAGAATTGGTCAATAGCTTTGGCAGGCGCGGCTTATCTTTCTTTTGTTTCAGCGCTTCAGGGAATTCAGTATGTTTTTTTATTTATTGTTACGGCTTTGATTTCTTTTAAATTTCCAGAGTTTTTAAAAGAAGGATTTTCCAAAAGAACAATTTTGCAAAAACTCTTGGCCATTGCTTTGATTGGAGCGGGATTGGGACTTTTAGTTTTTTGAGCTATAATACAAGAATAAAGAAATGAGAAAAGCAATTAAAATGATATTAACAGCCCTATTAATTATATTGTTGATGCTTATCGGCTATTTTTTTGTTGGTTTTTCAAAAACCGATAACAATGCTGTTTTTGGGGTTAATTTTTCCCAGAAAAGGTCAGAAGAATTCGGTTTGGACTGGAAAAAGAATTACTTGGCTATTTTAGACGATCTGGGAGCAAGAAATATTAAAATAGCAGTTCACTGGGATTTTATTGAAGGCAACAAAGGAGAATATTATTTTAATGATTTGGATTTTCAGGTTCAAGAAGCTGAAAAAAGGCAGGCCAAGCTTATCTTGGTTGTTGGGAGAAAAACTCCTGGCTGGCCAGAATGCCATATTCCCAAATGGGCCAAAACCTTGAGCAAAGAACAGCAGCAAGAAGCGATTTTAAAAATGATAGAAAGGGTTGTTCAGAGGTATAAAAATTCTGCAGCTGTTGAATACTGGCAAGTGGAAAACGAGCCGTTTTTTCCTTTTGGCAAGTGTTTGTGGAAAGACAGCAATTTTTTAAAAAAAGAAATAAATCTGGTAAAATCATTAGATTCTTCAAGGCAAGTAATAATTACTGAATCAGGGGAGTTTCCTTTATGGTTTAAGGCGGCTTCTTTTGGCGATGTTTTAGGAGTAACAATGTATAAAATAGCCTGGTTTGAAGAAGTCGGGCTTTATGCGCCCTATCCCTTTCCAGCTGTTTTTTACAGCAGAAAAGCTGATTTAATAAGAGCTGTTTTTAAAAAGCAAGTTTTCTGCGTTGAATTGCAGGCAGAGCCCTGGGGCCCTGTTTTAAACTATAAGCTTTCTTTAAAAGAGCAGGAAAAAACAATGACTTTGGACAGATTGAAAAAAAACATAGAATTTGCTAAAAAAACCAATCTTGGCAAGTTTTATTTATGGGGAGCCGAATGGTGGTATTGGATGAAAGAAAAACACCAAAGGCCGGAGTTTTGGCAGGAAGTTAAGAAATTGTTTTAAAAAGAAAAAAGCCAGATCCCAATGTAACAGAATCTGGCTTCGGAGGAGGGTAATGAAAGGCTATTTGTCAGGAGCCTTTCAAGGCCCTTTTGAGCAAAATGCAGATTCTACCTCCTTTATATAAAAATCAATAATGTTTGTCAACCCTTTTTTATTGCAAATATGTTAAGCATTGTAATACCAACCTTAAACGAGGAAAAACACCTTGGTTTTTTGTTAGAATCAATAAAAAGCCAGGATTTTGACAATTACGAGATTATTGTGGCTGACGCTGGAAGCAAAGACAAAACATTGAAAATTGCCAAGGATTACAATTGCAGGGTTGTTAAAGGGGGGGTTCCGGCAAAAGGAAGAAATTCAGGAGCCAAAGCTGCCAAAGGCAGTTTGCTTTTATTTTTGGATGCAGATGTTGTTTTAAAAAAGAACACCTTGCCAAGGGTTTTAAAAGAATTCAAGAAGAAAAAACTCAAGCTGGCCACTTTCTTTTTAATGCCTTCTTCTAAAGAAAAGACCTCAAAGTTTTTATTCACCTTTTTTTACAATATTCCCATATTTTTTTTAGAAAAGATTCTGCCTCACGCTGCTATGGGCATTTTAATTGAAAAAAAGCTTTTTAAAAAACTGGGGGGATTTGATGAAAGAATTACTTTGGCTGAAGACCATGATTTGGCCAGAAGGGGCAGAAAATTGGGCAAGTACGGCATAATAAAGTCTTCTCAAATATATGTTTCTGACAGAAGGTTTAAAAAAGAGGGCTGGTTAAAAACATATTCCAAGTACCTGCTTTGCGAAGGCCACATGATTATAATCGGCCCGGTTAAAAAGGATATCTTTAAATACACTTTTGACCATTTGACAAAGGAATAAAATTTGCTATAATTATTCAGAAAAACAAAACACTGGTTTTTGTTTCAGTTCTTTTTAACTTGTTTTAAGGAGAAGGACCATGAATGGTAAGGCTCCAAAAATTGAATTGCTGACAGCAGGGCAAGCGAAAGATGTGACACTCAAAATAGGAGGATTGGTTCCGCTTAATTTGCCAAAAAGGTTCGCCCAAGATTTTATTTGTGCCCCAAAGGAAGAATTACCTGATTTGCGTCATTTCATTGTTCCGCCTCATCTGGAATGGAAGGATTTTTATCAAAAGTATTTTGGCATGAACCTTGATTTTTCAGGTCTTTTATTGCCCTTTGGCAGAGGAATTAGATCTATTGTTGTGCCAAAAGATATAACCCTTGACCTGGTTTTTTCAAAATGCCGGGAATATTTTTCCTGCTCAAGTCTCTGGTGGGGCAATGATCTTAGCGGGGCAATAACAGTTAATGATAGGAATCCAGAAGAAACCTATGTTATTTTGGCAAGAAACAGGCAGGAGGCAGACGAAGAACTAAAGAATATATCTGCCAACAAAATCAGAGAGCAGGGCATTCAAACAATAACCCTGCTTGAACGTTTAATCTTTGAGCTTAAGTTTTTGTACGAAACAGGCCATCATTTAGATGTAGACAATCAGACATTATGCGCTGGTTCGCGCGATTCGGGCGGCGG
>Ga0272441_10003338_pt1 | contig 30605 bp, 51 predicted proteins | sample SSMProp6N_FD_193582 | JGI IMG/M metagenome (GOLD analysis project Ga0272441, IMG submission 193582) | Marine sediment archaeal communities from Little Sippewissett salt marsh, Falmouth, MA, United States - SSM-Prop-6N | ecosystem: Environmental > Aquatic > Marine > Wetlands > Sediment ... | reverse complement strand
TGGGATTGAGAGTTCGAATCTCTCCGATAGCACCAAAAATATGCCGATATGTTGGAATTGGAATACATCACAGTTTTAGAAACTGTGGCCTTTAAGGGATTGAGAGTTCGAATCTCTCTATCGGCACTAAATATTAATTTTTAATATGGGTTGAACAAAATGTTTAAAAGTGAATTGAAAATTCTAAAAGATGGAACCAAAGAATGGTACCTCAACGGCAAACGACACCGAGAAGATGGTCCGGCAATTGAATGGTCGGATGGATACAAAGAATGGTACCTTAACGGCAAACGCCACCGAGAAGATGGTCCGGCAATTGAATGGGCGAGTGGAACCAAAGTATGGTACCTTAACGGCAAACGCCACCGAGAAGATGGTCCGGCGATTGAAAGGTCGGATGGAACCAAAGAATGGTTCCTTAACGGCAAACGCCACCGAGAAGATGGTCCGGCGTATGAAGGGGTGGGTGGAGACAAAGAATGGTGGCTTAACGGCGAACTTCACCGAGAAGATGGTCCGGCAATTGAATGGTCGGATGGAACCAAAGAATGGTACCTTAACGGCGATGAATTGACTAAAGACGAATTTGAACTGGCTATGGATATTAAACGGACTAAAGATAAAAAGCGAGCGATACTTTATCGAACATCAAGAATAGCTAAAGTCTGTTATGATGTTATGGGGATTTGAAATTGCTACTGTGGTGGAACAGGCAGACACGCATTCTTCAGAAGGATGTGGGATCGTAGCCCGTACTGGTTCGAGTCCAGTCAGTAGCACCAAATATATACTCTCGTAACCGGGCTTGGCTTCGAACCAAGTAACCGTAAATGGAGTTGAAAATGTGGGTTCGAACCCCACCGAGAGTTCCAATACCTCTGTCGTTCAACGGATAGGATCTTTGCCTACGAAGCAAAGGATGAAAGTTCAAGTCTTTCCGGAGGTCCCAATATAAAAGGGTGAAATGGTATGAAGGCCCGTACCGTGACTCGAACATGGGCGCTGAGTTGCTCTTAGCGGGGCCACCAGAAAGTAGAGTCACTTCACCCTTCGCCACACGGAGAAGTTATTACTAAACATATTACCCGCTCGTGGTCTAGTATGGTCAAGGACGCTGGACTGTCAATCCAGAGGATTCACGGGTTCAAATCCCGTCGAGCGGGCCAATCTTTCAACAAAGTTTATGAGGAAACAATGCCATTTAGTAATCCATTATTTAGAGAAGAAATTGCTGATTTTGTTAAGAAAACTTTTCCAGATTTTGAAAAGACTACAATTTTGGATGTTGGTCCCGGTATAGGAACTTATGCCGACCTTTTATCCGAATATAAAAATATTGATGCTTGTGAAATTTACAAAAGATATATACGAAGATATGGTCTTCAACAAAAATATAGAAAAGTTTTTTGTCAAGATATTCAATCATTTGAATTTGATTATTATGATTTAGTTATAATGGGCGATGTATTAGAACATATTAAAACTAAGCAAGCTATTAAAGTTGTAAACAGAATTTTAGAACACTGTCAAGAAATTATAGTTAAAGTTCCTTTACAAACAAGAAAAAGAAAAACAAGACCATATTTAGGTAATATTTACGAAGTTCACCAACAAATAATATTAACACCAAAAATTATGAAAAGAAGATACCCTATGCTCCAACCATTATATGAAAAAGACGGAAAGGCTGGAGTATATATTAGAAATATTAAAGAAAATTTAAAATAGTATTTGCTCCTATCGTCTAGTGGCTAGGACGTTGGATTCTCAGTCCAGAAACCGGGGTTCGACTCCCCGTGGGAGTACCAATGCCTCTATGGTGTAATGGATAGCGCAAGGGATTCCTAATCCTTAAGTCTGAGTTCGATTCTCAGTAGAGGTGCCATAAAAATTTGAAAGTATAAACCGTTCCGAGCCATCGCGCACTTGAAATAGAGTGTGAGGAAAGTCGGGACTACTTTGCTCACGGTAGGAGACTTAAAAAAGGATTGAAGTAAGGTGTGCAAACCAGAATCCTCGAAAGACACAGCGTAATGGCAACTGTTAGGCACACAAATCGTTAGCACTACCTAGGTAGCAAGCCAAACAGACCTAGAGGGCGAGCAACTCAATAATGGTCGGGTTGGTGCATTAGTCAAATGGTGGTTGGCGAGTAGACGTTACAGAATCCCGCTTATAGGAACGGCTTTTTTTTTGGTGGTGCAATCTACTTTGCACCTCTTTATTAATAGAAATATAATGGGCGATGGGCGCTGGTCGTGCCAGTTACTCTTATAAGGTAACGGGAAGAGTTCAAATCTCTTATCGCCTACCAAAACTTTAAAAGGAGAGACATATGCCAGTGAAAAAGTTTAATTTGGACAGTATCATTGAAAAGGTGAAAGAAGCTTACGAGAACGGAGATTACTATATTACAATAACCAAACAGGTTGTTGGTGAAGACAAAGACTTGAAGCATACGACTTATTGTAATAGAATTTCTGAGGAAGATAGAATTCTTACACATAAACATTTTTTGGAAAGACTCGATAAATAATAGATGAAGGATAATTTCGGCAAATCAAATCTAAAAGGTTCGATTCCTTTATCCCCCGCCTTACGGGGGATAGCCGCAACGGGCGGCGCAATTTCTATCCTGTTCTATTTTTTATAAATATAAGGGCGATGGTTCGCGGAGGAACATGGCACTATATAGATAACAAAATTGGAATGTGTGGAGAGCAAAAAGGTCGGACTCGTCCGTCTTCCGAAGGTTCGATTCCTTCCCTTATAAATACTTTAAAGGGGGTTTTCTGTGAAACGACATCGAAAGGTAGATCCATACGATCCTAAACGTATCCGTCGTAAGGATAGAATCAATCCTTGTTGTAACAGTCCTGCTCATGAGTACCATTCATCTTGGCAAGATGAAACTGGGTTGTGTGCGCATTGTGGTAAAAGGTTGCGTTTTGGTAATGGTCCACTTTCGGGCGGATGGTGGCCTAAGGGTTCTATCCGGGGGAACAAGAGTGGAATCCCCAAAAATTCGAGGTGAATTTATGAAATCATATGAGAAATATTTAAATGAAAAGATTGGAGGATTTGATATTCGTCGAGACGAATATGATAAAGTTATTGCTGCAATTGCTAACGGTGTTGTTAATGATGAGCAAGGGCTGCGACAGTATGTTTCACATAAAACAGTTCAATCGGGTCAAGGAATAAATATTGCGAAAGAACTGGCTAAAGTTATGAAAGGTCATCCAGAAGTTTTGGAAAAAGTCATGGATTTAGATGCGTTGTGGGATTTTGATACAGCCGATGTAGAAAAAGTTATTCAACAGTTGATTAAAATATAGGAATATGTTATAATATAATATGCCCGCTTGGCCTAGTGGTACAAGGCACCAGTCCTACAAACTGGATATCGAAAGTTCGAATCTTTCAGCGGGCACCATACTCTGTTAGCGTAGTTGGCCAAACGCGCCACTTTGACGTAGTGGAGAACACTGGTTCGAATCCAGTACAGAGTACCAGAAATTAAGCGGGTGTTGCATAACGGTAGTGCCCCACCCTTCCAAGGTGGAGGCAGGGGTCCAATTCCCCTCACCCGCTCCAGATATAGGGGAGAACTCAATCGGTTATGGAGGCTTGTCTGATAAGCAAGTAGAAGTCGGGTCCGACTCCCACCTCCCCTACCAAATTTTAGCGAGATTGGGGTAGTGATAACCTGCTACGTTGCCATCGTGGAGCCACCAGTTTGATTCTGGTATCTCGCACCATTTTTAGGAATAAATATATATGAGCATATATGAAGCAATGCTAAGAGAAAGAATTGAGTTATATGTTGAAGAAATTGAAAAAGAAATTGACGAAAATAATAAAATGATTAAAAAATATGAAAAAATGTCAAGTTCTAAAGTTGAAGTGCTGGAATACTTCAAAGATCGGCTTTCTAAAATTAAAAGAGAATTTGAAATAGCTAAAAAAGTTTTTGAAAATCTTTGACCGAAGGAGGCTGACTGTGATTCTCAAATGTACGTGTCAAAACCCCATACAAGATAAAATTCATGGTAAGGGAAAAAGAGTTTGTAATAAGTTAACTGGAAAAGAAAATACCTATCGTTGTACTGTTTGCAAGACAGAACATTCTGGTGTGAAGGGGTAAATTTATGAGAAAAAAAGCTGTTAAAATTATACGAAAAGCATGTGGTGGAGATGATGATAAATATAAGGAATTAAAAAAATCTTGGAAAGGTCTTTCTTGGATTGAAAAAACTAAAATAAGGCAATATGTTGAATCGAAGTAAAGGAGATTGCTTATGAAGTTAGTTCCATTGTATAATAAGATTATTGTTGAAGTTCTTCCAGAAGAAGATGAATCAACAACAAGTAGTGGATTGATTCTTCTTTCTAAAAAGAATCCTTATCTTCGTGGGAAAGTGATTGGAGTTGGTGAAGGAAGTTATCAAAATGCTAAGCGCATTCCTCTCGATGTTAAAGAAGGTGATGTTCTTCTTTTCTTGAAAAATTCTGGAATGGGTGTTGAATTTGATGATGCTGGCCATACATTGAAAATTATTTTGGCCGATATAGATGTTTACGCAAAAATCGAAAAATAGGAAATATGATAGAGAATATAGAAATAGATATAATAATGGAAGATTGGGTGAGATGGATTAAACCAGTGGGCTTGAACCCCACCACAGTTATTTATTAACTGTCGTCCGTTCGAATCGGACATCTTCCTCAGATTTTTATTTCACATTAACAAGGAGGTTGTTATGCCTGGTGGAGACAGAACTGGTCCAAGTGGTGCGGGCCCAAAAACAGGAAGACAGCTTGGAAATTGTCCGGGAGCAACTCCTATACAGACACCAAGACGTGGTCGTGGTCTTGGACCTGGTAGGGGAGGCCGTCGCGGAAGACGAGGTCGTTAAAGATTATTTAAGTTATGCCGGTGTGGTGGAATGGTATACACGCTAGTTTCAAAAACTAGTGCCTTAAATGGATTGGGGGTTCAAATCCCCCCGCCGGTACCAAAACAGGAACGGGTGTAGGACATACAAGGTTCGATTCCTTCCGGGTGATCGCTGGCGCTGGTGCGGCACCCGTTCTTAAAATGCTAGTGTGGTGGAATGGTATACACTCGGCACTTAAAATGCCGCGCCCAAAAGGGATTGGGAGTTCGAATCTCCCCACTAGCACCAAATTTATGCCCCCGTGGCGGAAGACTAGACGCGCATGGCTTAAAATCATGTGTCCAATATGGGCGTGAAGGTGGAAATCCTTTCGGGGGCACCAATATAAGGAGGTCTTATGCACCCTCACAACAAGCATGAACGTGAGAATATAGGAAGAAGAAAAGGATTTAAAAGATCAAAAGGATACTGGAACGATTTTAAATGGGTGCAAGACCGAAATAAAGCAAGAAAATTACTTGAATTAAACGCACAAAGACATAAAGATACGACAAAACTATGTTCTTGTTTTATGTGTGGAAACCCACGTCGAAATAAACTGGGGCCAAAGTGGCGCGGGTTAACAATGCCCGAAATTAAAGATGTTGAATTTGTTGAATCAGAATTAGAAGAACTAAATGAGAACGGAGATAATCCGGCTGGATCAGGAGCTGGTTTCGAAAACCAGTAAGGCTCTAAAAAGCTTTGAAGGTTCGAGTCCTTCTATCTCCGCAAAAAATACGAAAATTAAACGGAGGCGTCGCCTAGTCTGGTAGGGCACCTGTTTGGAAGACAGGCGCGGGAAACCGTACGGGAGTTCAAATCTCTCCGCCTCCGCCAAAAAAAAATATAAATTGAGTCTTTGTAAATTCAGGAGATAATATGAAAAATTTTGGAAATCTTGAAATCGGTACACTTTTCAAATTTAAGGGGCACAAATATACTAAAGTCGATAATTTTATTGGTATATCAATTCAGTCTTTAAGCCATTCTGTTCGATTTTTTTCAAAAGATCAAAAAGTTATTTTAGAAAATCAAAATTAAAAAGTTAAATTGAATTTATTTTATTAAAGTTATTTGAACCAAGGAGTTTATATGAACCAAAAGGAGTCTGCCAAAAAAGGCGGAGATATTACTGATAAACTCAACACAGTTATTCTTGGAAGTAATGTTGATACTTTAAAGACATTTCCAGATAATTGTATTGATTTAACAGTAACTTCTCCGCCTTATTAGTTACGATGGAATTCGCAATTATAATAAAAAGCTTAATACTGAGAAAAAACTTATTGGAAAGTATTCGTTTCCGTTTGAAGAACTGGCCAAGCAACTATTTCGTGTAACTAAAATAGGTGGTATTGTTGTATGGAATGTGAATGATCAAACAGTTAATGGGTTTGATGGTGGAACAACTGAAACTGGTAATTCATTTAGACAAGCTCTTTACTTTCAGAAAATTGGTTTCAATATTCACGATACGATGATTTACAAAAAGCCTGGCGTAAGATTTCCTGACCAAACAAGGTATCATCAAACTTTTGAGTATATGTTTGTTCTATCAAAAGGAAAGCCGAAAACAATTCATTTCATTAAAGATAAAAAGAATACGAGTTATAATCCTAAAAACAAATGGGCTAAAAATCGAAACAAAAGAGAAAAAGACGATGAGTATATTGTTTGCGATACATTTACATATGCGGTTGATGAGTATGGAAGAAGGCACAACGTATGGGAGATTAATCCAGAACAATCTTGTGGTGGTGATGTTACTGAATGGAATTGGCATCCCGCTATATTTCCATCAAAGTTAGCACATGACCATATTATCTCTTGGTCAAACGAAGGTGATGTTGTTCTTGATCCATTTTCGGGTTCTGGTACAACTGCTATTCAAGCAAAGAAAACAAGAAGAAATTTTATTGGTCTTGAAATTAATGAAGAGTATGTTAAGAAATCCAGAAAAAGAATTGAAAACTATGCCGTGTCTGAAAATAAAATCGAAAATGATGATGGTTCTTTAGAAGATTTTATTCAGTTTTAGAAATATATAAATATATAGGGAAGAATTTATTATGTTTTAAGATAAATTAGGGGATAATAGTGCTTAATGAATTTGTAAACAAAAAGAACGACAAAAGAATTAATATTATTGCTTTGACTGAAAGAAATCCTCAACACGAAGAAGGGTTATACCCGTCTGCTCGAAAATTAAAATCGGCTTGTGAAGCTAGAGGATTTCCATTCTTTCCTATTCTTATACCTGGTTCAGCATATGTATCAGATATTGATCAAGATAGTCCAAATATTATTATAAGAGACGTTAAAACTAAAGAAACTGTTGAACTTGAACCAGACAACACGGTTGTTATTATTCGCGGTTCTGTTATTCACGATCAAAGTATTTCATCGTTTTTAACATACTTAGAATCCAAAGGGGTATTTGTTATTAATAGTAAAGATGCTATTGCTTTGTGTGCGAACAAGTACAATACAACTGTCAAACTAAAAATTGGTGGTGTGCCTGTACCGAGAACTTCTTTAATTAATAATATTAGAGAAGTTGATGAGTCTTTAGAAAAAATTGGTGGCCAGTTTCCCGTTATATTAAAAACTTTGAGAGGAAGTGCTGGTATAGGAGTTAGTAAAATTGATTCTAAAGAAAGCTTAATAGGTGTTTTACAATCTCTTTGGAAGCACAGAGCGCAGTTGCTTATACAAGAATTTTTAGATTGTGCTTTTGACGTAAGAACAATTGTGTTAGACGGCCAAATCATATCTGTAATGAAAAGGAATAAAATTGATGGAGACTTTAGGAGTAACTTTTCTCTCGGCGGTAATGTTGAACCATACAATCTCTGCGAAGAAGAAAAAAGAATTATTTTGGATTCAGCTAAGTTGTGTGGGGCTTTCTTTTGCGGCGTAGACCATATGGTTGTGAATGGTAAACCGTATATAATTGAGGTTAATGTTTCACCCGGAAGCAAAGGAATGCAAAAAGCAACTGGTATTAATGTTATTGAAAGCTTAATGAATTATATTTCGGATAAGAATCATTGGAAAAAACAAGTTAAGGAAATTGGATACTTAGAAAAAATAGTCTTCCCAGAAATTGGAATTAAAGTAGATGCTAAAGCAGATACCGGCAATGGAATGTATAATGTTTTAAATGCTGAAAATATTAAGTTAATTGATGATGTTGTTTCGTTCTATACTCAAGGAAAAAAAGTTGCAAAGAAACTCGAAGGAGTTGTTGATGTAAATGTTGGTGGGGTTCGCGATTTTAAGGAAAAACGACCTCTTGTTAAATTTGATATAGAATTTAATGGAGAAATATATAAAGACGTTATATTTACTTTAGATGATAGACCAGAACCATTAGTTCCTGTATTATTATGTAGAGATTTTTTAGTAGAACTGGGAGTCAATGTAAACCCAAAGTTGGAGTTTTCGTTAGGAGAAAACGTAGACTTTAAAGAATTTCGAAAGATGTTTCTTTAACAAAGGAGTCGTTTGTGGCTGGAGAAGTTCTTAAACTAAATGCTGCCTACATGCCTGTTGACATTATCAACTGGCAAGAAGCAATTGATCTATGGGCAAAGAACAAAGCAGAGGTTCTTGAAACATACGAAGACAAACTTTTGCACACCGGTCTTCGTTTGACAAAACCAGAATATGGTGTGAACGATACCTTTGTTCATACCACATATGACTCTCGATTGGATTCGTGGAAAACTGCAATGGAAATGCCAGCAGTTATTAGACTTCTTGAATTTGTTAACCCAAAAAAGAAGGTTCAATTCTTCGAGTCCTTTACTCGTCAAAATGTTTATCATCGAGATGGTGGTAAGTGTATGTATTGTGGAACACCAGTTTCTCGAAACAAATTTACATTCGACCACGTTATTCCAAAGTCTCGTGGTGGTAAGACAGTTTGGCAAAACATTGTTTGTAGTTGTTTGTCTTGTAATTCTAAAAAGGATAATCGAACTCCACAAGAAGCTGGAATGAAGCTTATTCAGAAGCCATATGCTCCAATACTTGCTAGTGATTTTAATAGTGGAATCATTAACAGACTGAAGGGAATGTCTAAAATTGTTAGCAACAAGAAATGGTCTGAATGGATTTACTGGAACGTTGAACTTCAAGACTAGGAGTTTGAATGCGCTTGGGAATAAAACCTGAGCGCATTTTATATAAATAGTTATGATGGCGGCAATTATCATAACCCTTTAGGAACTAAAATGCAAAGATTTGAAGAACATTACTTTCAGGAGAAAATTACTTCTGAATTACGGCGCGCATTTACTACTAATATTTTCAAAAAAAGAGTTGTCGGTATTGATTTAGGAAAAGGTCAATTTAAAACAATTGTCCCTGCTGATCAAGGCATTTTTACACGGCTTAAAGAAGATATTCGTAAAGAAGTTGTTCGAGTTAATAAAGCTGCTCAATCTGAAAAATTCCGCACGAAACCTAAATTTGAAAAGAAATCCCATAAGTCATTTACGCTAACAACTCCGGCTTCTGAAGTCAAACAAAAGATAAAAAAGAAGTTTGGAGATATTTACGTTAGTCAAGTATACGAAGGTGAGATTGATAGTGGCGAAGAACATCTTGAAGGCGATCCAATGACTTCAATTGTTTATGAATTAAGTAATGGTGGAAAAATAGCTTTTGTTACAACAGAGGAACCAATTTCTCGCGGTGGTCAATCTGGTTCTAAAATTAGAAGATATATTGCTACTGCTCCTAAAGGTAACGACTTTTTTCGCAAGAATTTGGGTACGACAATACAACAAATTGGTGCCGATGCTAAAAAAAGCGATAAGCTTATTGATACCGGCGGAAGGCCGGACTCAGCCGGAAAAGAACTGGAACGAATCATGAAATCGGTTCAGTCCAACAAATCTTTAGAAATTCCTAAAAGTCACGAAATTGGTATAATGGATATTAAATTCGATGAATACGAAAATCTTAAAAAGATTTGGGGAACTGGTCGTAAAGGCGGCCTTGTTCGTGGTGAGACTTATCCGTTTAGAGGTAAGTTTACTCGTGGCCGATATGAAAGTGACCAAACTGGTTATACGGGATATAAATACTCAGATGGGGAACATACCGTATACCTTATAGATACTGGTGACGGTTCAGATGCTTTTATTGCTTTTGATGGCCGAGAATCTTTAGATTGGTCCGAAAATATAGAAATGTTATCAGCATGGAGAGGACCAGATCATCCATCTTCGGGTATTAGATGGCAGTCTGGAACAATAGAGGATTTGGAGTAAATTATGGACTTTCAAAAACATTATTTTACAGAAGAACAGATTGATGAGTTTTCTATTGGTAAGGATTCTTACTTTACTAATATCCTTCGCAAAGCCGTTGGTTCAGCTAAAAGGAAAATTAATCCAAGAGCTTTAGATACAACAGAATTAAGTCCAGCTGGATATACTGACCTTTTTAATCTATTAACTAACAAATATACGACTGGTAAAAAAACCAAATATCATATTAAAGATTTGTTTCAAGGAGTTTTTAGTCCCAAAGATGCTAAAGGAGTTTTTGGAGATATTGAAATTACCGATAAAAATCAAATTGAAGTTGTGTCATACTTTAAAACAAGTAATGGTGGAGCTATTGCCCTCTACAATATCAAAGACGACGATGATGAAGATAAGTACTTTATTGGCATTGATGACAAGGGCCAAAAATATTTTGCAGCCAAACCCAAGCAGGGTGGTATTGGAATGCTTTTTAAAGCATGGGCGTCAGCACAAAAAGCTAATCAAACTGGAACTCTTGGAAAATCCATGACCCCAACAGCAAAGAAAAAGCCAAATTTGAAAAAGATTGAAATAGATAAAGAAAGATATCTTAAAATTGCTCCAGAGCCCAAAAAAGTTATGGCATTAGCAGCGTCAACATCTTACGACAATTTCTTAAATAATCTTTATCTTGATGAAGATGAAGATATTGGAACAGCTCTTGATAAGGCTATGAACAAATATAAAGACGACGCAAAATCAGGAGAAAAACCAGAAAAGCCATCAGAAGAAGAAAAAGACGCTTTTGGTGAATTATTTTATGAAATTAAGAAAGAACTAAAGGACGTGAATCCGGTTAAACCAACCGAAAATGTTAAATATGGTTGGAGATATCTTACAAATAACGGTGGTGTAATTTTTGTTTACGAAGGAAAAGATACGAAATATTACATTTCTTTCGATAAGAAGGGCGAATTAATTGTTAAAAAATATAATCTTGTAGACAAATATGATCTTGAGATTGCCGATGCCCCAGAATAAAGAGGATCAAATGAAAAACTTAAAAGAAAAGTATATCGAGAAAGCTAATAATCTTATTGAAAGATTGTTAGATGAACAACCGGAAGATGAGGAAGAAGAAGCTCCGGAAGAAACTCCTGAGGAAGAAACTCCAGAAGGAGCCGAAGACGAAGAAACAGAACAAGGTCAGGCCGAACAAATAGAAGTTTTCTTTGATAATCTTGATGAAGGTTCCCAAAAAGTTCTTATGGATGCTTTAAAAGAAAATCTTAATGTTGCTGAAGATGATGATTATGCTCAAAAGAAAATTATAGATGCTTTGAGTAAAGAGCCTTTAATCACATTTAGAGCAGAAGAGCTTGTTAGAAAATTAAATTTGGATATTTAAAGGAGTAAAAAAATGAATCTTAAAGAAACTTATTACACAAAAGCTAATGATCTTCTAGCTCGAATGATGGGCGATGTTACTGATGAAGAAGAAGTTAAGGAAGGATCTATTAAAGGACCCGGTAATCCTGATGGTACTGGACCGGCTGCGGGTACTCCAGAATGTCCTTTAAATCCAGAAAAAAATGCTGAAGAAGAAATTTCAAAAAACAATACCACAGGACGGGTTATTGCATTAGAAGATGTTATTCAAGAAGCTGTTGATTTGTTTTCTGAAATACAAAATTCTGGTGTCTTAGACGAAGAAATGTCGCAACGCGTATCTACATTTATTAAAGATGTTATGGAAAACAATTATGTAGGTGCTGAAGAAGAAATAGAAGGCGGTCAAGGTGCTTGTGGTGGAACGCCAAGACGAGACGGTTCTGGTGGTGGAGTTGGTAACCAAGGCACACCAAGACAACCAAAATCCTAAAAATAGCTTGACAATAATCTGGTAAGATGATATAATATAAATAGAATTGAAGGTTCACAGGCAGAACCTTGAGGGGTATCTTAGGAACCCCAATACTTTAAACCATCTAAGGAGGTTGTTATGACTCACCTAATGACACGCGACTTTCCGTCGCTCGCAGATGTATTTTTCAAAGACTTTTTCCGAGACGATTTTTATCTTCCAGTTCCTTCACTGAAAAGGATTGAATATCCTGTTGATATTTACGAAACAGAAGACGGGGAACTGGCTATTGACATCGCTGCAATTGGGCTGGAAAAAGAAGATATTAAAATTGACATTATAGACGACGTTCTCAATGTTGCTCATGAAAAGAAATCTGAAAAAGAAATAGAGGAGCCTTGTAGAGTTGAGAAGTACGAACACCGTGGAATTACCCACAAGGCATTCAAGCTTTCTTGGCGAGTTAATGAGAACTTTGATTTGACGAAAACACAGGCTGATCTTGATAAGGGTCTTCTTAAGATTCGTATACCAAGAGCTCCAGAAAAGAAGCCCAAGAACATTGAAGTGAAGATTAAGTAACTATTTTTATTCAGTTCTGCCTGTGAACTTTATAAATAAATGTTGACAATTATCGAGTAAGATGTTATAATATATATGTTCTTTAAAATTCCAGAAGAGTGGGTTCAGCAAACTTTCATAATCATTGAAGGAGAACCCTTTCTTGGCCGCAATCTTTAGGGGCATTGAAATAAAAAGATTGTGGTGGGCTTTTAGTAACTTTCGGAAGTTAGCCCATAAAGAAATGACCGAACCACTCTGGGAATGTTCTTTGTCAAAAACGCTAGAAGGATGTCTTCGGCAAACACACATAATATGCGAAAGCATATCATGGATGGACACAAGGGCCATCGAAAGAGGCTTTCGGCGGTTCCCTCTTAAAATAGAACGCCCCAACCATCCTGAGCGTTTCTTCAAAAACAATCTCGCTGGAATGTGTAATTATTGAATACAAGATTTGAAGGTTGGCTACAGCAGTCAAAAACACAATTGGAATGTGAACTAACGCCAACCTGTAACCTTTAGTATAGGAGGTCTGTTATGGCCCTTTCACGCACACACGAAGGCGCAATTCAGTATGACCACTCTTACGACCACGGTGTAGAATTTTTCTCTAAGGCCGGTTCTCTTTACAAGAAGGGAAAGCGTGGCCGTGGTACTTTTTATGGAAACGAAACATCGGCTCTTGAACTGTTCAAGGCAGTCTGGTTTTCAGGCAATTACGAACTTGCTATGAAGCTTTTGTTTTGGCTTCGCGATCCGCGCGGCGGCGCTGGTAACCGCTCTGGTTTCCGTGAGTGTGTTAAATGGCTTGCTGAAACTGACCCAAAATGGATTGAAGCCAATCTTGGTCTTATTGTTGAATATGGACGATGGGACGACTTGCGTTCTTTGAATGAAACCGATCTTGAAGATGATGTGGCTAATATGTGGGCCCGAGCAATTATTAAGCAAGATGGTCTTGCGTGTAAGTGGGCAAAACATGACAAGGATAAGAACGTCCTTAAAGTTCTTCGTAAGGAGAAGAAAATTAAGGATATTGGTGAATTCCGTAGACTTTTGGCAGAAGGCCGTGAAAACATTGTTGAGAGTAAGATGTGTTCTGGGAATTGGAACGAAATTGAATATCCACACGTTCCATCTGTAGCCATGTCTAGGTACACTAATGCTTTTGGTAAGCATGATGCAACCAGATTCGAGAATTTCAAGAAAAAGGTTGAGAAGGGCGAAGCCAAGATTAATGCTGGTGTTGTATTTCCCCACGACCTTGTAAGAACTGTTATGAATGGTGATCCTAAGACGGCCGATCTTCAGTTCGATGCCATGCCAAACTGGGTAGGAGATAGCAATCTTCGTATTATGGTTATTTGTGATACTTCTGGTTCTATGTCAGCTTCTGTTGGGGGAAGTATTCAAAGATGGCATGTGTCCACGAGTCTGGCTTTATATTGTTCTGATAGAATTCCAGAAAACTCACCATTTCATCGTAAGTTCATCCAGTTCTGCTCTGAAGGTAGACTAACAGATTGGAATGGACATACTTTCTCCGAAGTATATGGAAAAGGTAACAACCCAATGGGTTCTGCTCATCATCGTTCCTATTATGATAATTGGGGTGTATTTGATGGTGCTGTAGGCGCAACCCGTATTGACCGCGCGCTTGATATGCTTCTTAATCACGGCCAAATGTTTAGCGCAACTGACGAACAAATGCCTAACCTTCTACTGATTGTATCGGATATGCAATTTCATTCAGGAACAAGTCATAGAACAAATAATCTTCCAGAAGTTGAAAGATGCCTTCAAAAATGGGAAGATTCTGGTTACACTCGTCCAAAAGTTGTTTACTGGAATCTTGCCGGTTATGATGGATCTCCTTCTACGGTAAGTCACAAAGATGTCGGTCTTGTTTCTGGATTCTCTCCAAGTATTCTTGAAGCAATCTTTAAGGCGGAGGACTTTACTCCGCTTGGTATTATGATGAAGAAGCTTGAAAAGTACGAAATCAAGATTCCTCAATAATTCCTAAAGTATAAAGTAACCGATTCGGTTAGTTTCTTAAGAAACTAACCGTTTTGGTTTATATAAATAGTTGTGAATAAAACACAACAAGGAATTTTTATGTTAACTGCTATACTTATTTTACAGTGTTTAATTATTATCATTTTATTTGCTTTATATGGGCAAAACTCGACTTATTTACAAAAAACATTTTCAAACAATAATAATACAAAAGAGCTTGAAATTTTTCGCAGCGGTCTTAAGCAAACTTGGATGTATGTAAATGTTTCTTTATTTAAAATGTGGAACGAATTAGATATACTTGATTATGATAGTTTACAATCAAAACTTCAACAAACTTTAGATGATCTTTCCCAGAACCCAAAGAAAATGGAGGAGTGGTCTCAAAAGTTTAATGAGTATATGAAAAACCAAGAAAACTTAGGAGATTGATATGGTTTTAAGTATTGTGTCATTGGTCTTAATTGGGGGTTTAGTTATCTGGCAATCAATTTTAATTAAAAGACATTTTACAGCTATTCAAGGATTTGAACTGTTGCTTACAAAGTTTATAGAAGTAAATCAAAACTTTTATGAAGGGCAAAAATCGGTTGCTAAAAAAGACAAAGAAATGCTTGAAGGTCTTGTTAAACAAACCGCGGAAATTAGTATTATTCGTAGATATGCTACACAAGTTCACGGATCATTAAACGGTCTTGCTGATATTTCGAAATCTCTTAAAGAAATTCAAAAAGAAATAAAAACGACTTCAGAAGAACTCAATGTTAGTAAAGATGTTGCTAACTCACTCGCAACAGTTTCGAATAATATTAGAATTCTTGATAGAGTTGTTAATAGCCTGCGACAATCTATTGATTTGTTAAAAAGGAGAACTAAAGATGCCACTTAACACATATAAATGTCCAGAGTGTGGATTTCAAGACGAATATATTGAAAGTTTTTCTGTTTCCAAAGAATGTAAACATCCTGAAGTTTGCCCTAAATGCGGTAAAGGAAAACTTAAAAAGATTTTCGATATGACAAATGGTCACGGTGGGTTTGATATTATCGGGCCGGGGTGCTACTTAAATGATTATGGTAAACACGCATGGAAAAAAAATCTCAACAAAGAAGAACAAATAAAAGTTTTAAAAGATAACAAAGACCCATATTAAACAAGGTAAAAAATGGCTAAAATTGAAGTTGAATGTTCACAAGAAAATTGTCCAGCGTTTAATAGGTGCTGCTTTCTTCCAACAACTTTTTTTCCAGTTAACGAACGAGTAGATATTTTATTTGTTGGTATGGGCGGTGGGGCCGAAGAGCGCGCTGCTGGTCGTCCTTTTGTTGGTCCAGCAGGCCAAAGATTAAAAACTTGTGTTCTAGCTGCAAAGAACCAATGGGGTCACCCGTTTGGTGTAGGTTTTTCCAATACTATACGTGATAACCCCCCAAGCAATCGAGAACCCTCAAAAGAAGAACTAAAATATTGTATACAATTTCTATTTAGAGATATACGGCGTTTGAAAAAAGTTTATGAATTGAAGGTTATAATACCTTTAGGGAACCATGCCAAATCCGTATTTTTAGACAACAAGATTGGGATAACTCGCGATCGTCAAAACATATATACTATTAAGAACGATGTATTTGGCTCCATTATCGTGAAGCCTAGCCTTCACCCCTCATATTTAATAAGAAACGGGGCTTTCAATTCCAAAGGAATTGATGGTCATTTGATTAGTGACATTTTAGAATCTTTACAACGAGTTAATATGTAATGTATAATTCATCACTTTTATATGGTTCACAAAGCATTCATTCTGTAATAAGCGATGGGTGTGACTTAATAACTGCTTTCAATCGAGTTTTAAGCTATTTTGATCCAAACAAAGGAAAAAACTACAGAACAAGAGTTTTGGATTGTTCACATTCTCATATGTGGACTGAAAAAGATATGAAGATGTTTAATGTAGACAGAACAAGAAATTTAACTGGAACCGTCTCTAAAAAGAAATTTGATGTAGTGATTTATGAGCCGCCACGCAATAAGACTTTTTATCAAGATGCTATTAAATCTTCAAAAGTATTTGCTAAATTACTTAAACCTCACGGAATTATTATTGTGAAGATGAACGATTTTAAAGAGAGGGGATCAAAAGAGCTTAAAGGAAGTTTTGAAATTTGGGATACGTTTTCTAGCGCGGGTTTTTATTTACACGATAATATAGTGTACAATTTCCACAAGCCATCAAACACATGTGAAGTGCGTGATCGTGCGGAAATTGTACACTTATACTTTATGGTTTTTCGTAAACACTAATTCTTACTTTTATAAGAATTATTTGGAAGTGGTATACCAGTCATTTTGGCCGTATAACATTCTTCGGAACAAACTCCATATTCCGCAAACTGCGTTGAACCATACCTCTTTCGTACACTTTCATAAGTATATTCTTTACCACATTGCGTACATTTCATACAAACCTCCTTATAAAAATTATTATTATGCCAATGGAAGATTTTTAACAATCTTCCAAATTTTTCTGGCTTCTCTCGGCATACTTGGGTTATAAAAAACGCAAATTGCCGTCAATTGGTTACTAAGATCGATTTCTCTAAAGTCAGCACAACGAACCCCATTTTCAAAAAACTTTTGATTAAGTTCTTCCAGACTCTTGGGAAGGAATGTTGAAAGGAAAATCAAGTATCCGTTGTTCCACCAATCAAAAGAATCTGGAAACTGCAAAGAGTATTTGGCAAGTGCGTGAGCGCCTTGAACCATCCGATAAGTTTCTGAAAGTTCTTTACGAACGATAACATACATTCGCTTTTTAGTTGGAGCATCTGTTTTGAATCCTTTTATCACAAAACTAATTAAATTCATCGATTTTCCAAACCAGTAACTCAATTTATTCATAATTCTTCCTTATTATCTATACCATCCAAGTCATGTATGGTCCAAATGGGGGATATGTTGGATTAGTTGGCCATCTTGGTATTGTTGGTGGTATACTGGGTTCTCCCCCACAAGGACATTGAACAACCCAAGGAGCATTAACTCTATGACAAATTGGACAGACCCATCCTTGTGGTGGTGGACTTGGATATTGGTCACCGTTCGAATTATCGTTACTCATTTTAAACTCCTAACGGATCTTCATCTGTACCATCGGGGTCGTATGAAGCACTTTGAAGAACCTCGTCAATTTTACGTTTAAGATTTTCATTCGAAATCTTCTCTTTAACTTTTTGAATTTTCTTAAAACCAAAACCAACCAATACTGCTACAAACACCAAAGCCGTTATTGCCCATCGAACTTTTGTAAACTTTTTCATAATTAACCTCCGTTTTTATTTAGCCGATTATTCTACTTAGAATCTCCTTTTCTTACCGTTATCCTTCATGTTCAAAATAGGCTTAATCTTAGTTAAAATCGTTGCAGTTGGTTCAATAGCAGACTCAATCACAGAAGCATCCTTATAGGCGTCTGGTGCTTCGTCAAGAGTTGAGGCAACGACAGAAGTTGAGTAGATACCATTCATCTGCTTCTCAAAGTCTTCCAACTTCAAACGCTTCTTGGCCTGTGCGCGCGACATAAGACGCCCAGCCCCGTGGGGAGCCGAACAGTTCCAATCATCGTTAGACTTTCCCTCGCAGACCAAGATTCCATCACGCATATTGAATGGGATAATCATCTTCTCACCAACATAGGAACGAATGGCTCCTTTGCGAATAATGAAGTCATGAAAGTCAATGAAGTTGTGTACCGTTTCAATATGACCACCCGGTGCATTAACAAAAGCCGAAGACAAAGGATTAAGAATTCCGTTAATGATGTGAGCAATATACCATCGGTTAACAGAAGCATAAACCTGAGCAAAGATCATATCATACAAATAACCCATAGCATGTTCACCCTCAAGCCATTGAAGATCCTGAGAAACATTACCAAACAAGTCAAAACCAAGTTCCTTACGCGCTTCCTTAATTTTCTTTTTAATTTGCATACCAGTATACTGTTCGCGGATTTCGGCAATACGTTCCTTGAACTTTTCTTGCTTTCCCTGACGAACAACCTTAGATGCCATGTTCTGCCAGTAGTCACAAATACACTTACCAAAGTTACGAGAACCAGTATGAATGACAATCCAATAGTTCTCATTTTCGTCTTTACCAACCTCAATGAAGTGGTTTCCACCACCAAGGGTTCCGATAGACTTGATGCAACGACCAAGGTCGGCACCAGTTTCATCACACTTTTGGGCGAACCAGTTCACATTATATCCGTCAAAATAATGATTGGTTCCAAACTTTTCATTGTAAGCTAATGAGAAATTGTGGGCAAGAGTCTTTGCTTCATGCCAAGGGAAATTCTTCATACCAAACTTCATCTGACTGGATTGCGAGTGAACCTCAAAACCAAAAGGAACTCTTTGTCGGATCTTATGATCCAACTTAGATGGGGTCAAAGGAAGTTCCTTACCAATATTGAGTGCAAGCATTCCACACCCCACGTCAACACCAGTTACGTTTGGAATTACCTTAGATGTCATAGGCATAGTAAAACCAATAACGGAACCCTTACCAGCATGAGTATCAGGCATAATAGCGATAGGGTTTGTAAAAGCAGGATGATTGACAAATCCGTGTATCTGCGAAGCACAAGACTCTTCAACATCATCAATCATGACTTTTGCTGTAGTATACTTTCCAACAATTTCAAACATTACAATTCTCCAATCATTTAAAGCATCCAAAGTGTTTTTTGAGTTATATATATTGTTTCCGGTCTTGCCCATTTTCCAAAGATTACAATCGCCGACGGAAACGGTGCTGAATTAACTGGCATATTATCTTCATTAATAAACTTAATACGTCCCTTAAGAAAGATTATCTCACCATGTACACAGTAATCAAACCACCACTTTGTATCCGTCCGAGCAGGAATCAAACATACAACTGTTGTATTTGGCTTCTTAGATTCTTCAAAAGCCTTTTTAACCCAATCCTTAATTTGTCTACCATATGGTGGGTTCATAAAGACCGAATGTCCACCCCAATCTTGAACAAGACCATCTTCTTCTTCAGTAAAGTGTTTCTTACATTTAGCTGATTTATGAGTGCAACAAGGGTCAAGATCAAATGCAAAGTTCTTATTTAAAGGATCATAGATCGATGGCGGCGTCTGCCAAGTGCTACTATTGCTTGTAAAGTGTACGTTATTCATTTTCAATTTTAACCTTAAATATAGGGAAAATTGCATAGTTCGCGACCAACCATTTTTGGCCACATGGACAATCCGCCCGACAAACGGATTCTCCGCTTACGCGATCGGTAAATCTAAATTCGTGTTTTTTCATTGGCCAATGGAGACCAATTTTACATAGAAATGGTTTATACATTTTTTATCCCTTTACAACCTTCACTTCAAAGCCAAGTTTCTTCGAAATCTCGTCTACAGTCATTTCCTTGATTGTTGGTGAGGTACGACGCTTCCATTCGACTTTAGTCAACTCTTCGCCGTTAAGCCACCATTCTTTGCTTCCATCCGCCCTCTCATATGCCGGACCATCTTCTCGGTGAAGTTTGCCATTAAGGAACCATGCTTTGGTTCCATCCGCCCCTTCAATCGCCGGACCATCTTCTCGGTGGGGTTTGCCGTTAAGGAACCATTCTTTGCTTCCATCCACCCCTTCAATTGCCGGACCATCTTCTCGGTGTAGTTTGCCGTTAAGGTACCATTCTTTGGTTCCATCGTCGTAAACACGGACTTTGTAGGTTTTGTAATTCATTTTATCTCCACCTATTTGATTGTGTAATGTAATAAGACCTAACAACGTCTTGTTCTTCAGTTGAACCTGCCAACCATATAAATATCGCAACCAAAATAACCATTGGGCTTAAAATTCCTGTAATTCCTAGTACAGCCAAACCGACCGCCGAACACCGACCAATAGCAGCGGCTTTTTTTGTTGCTACCATATGACCATATTTTTTAACAAGCAATGATCTAAAAATCCTTCCACCATCCAAAGGAAAAGCTGGAATCAAATTAAACAATCCAAGAACAAGATTAATAGCTACAAAATTGGACATCAACTTAAACCAATATGTATTCTGCGGTATGAATATTAAAATTCCAAACGCAATCACAGCCATTATTCCGTTTATAAATGGTCCAGCTATAGCAATCAACAGTTCCTTTTTTGGTTCTTTAGGTATGTAATCAAGCCTTGCTATACCACCAATCGGATACAAAGTAATGTTTTGTGTTCCTACACCAAAACGTCTGGCTGTTAGAGCATGAGATAGTTCATGAATTACAACCACACCGAAAATCATCAACAGGAATAAAACTGATTTTGGGTTCATTAACAAAACGATTCCAAACATAATCAAAAAAGATATATGTAAGTAAACAGGAATGTCAAATATTTTACCAATTTTCAATGATTTCAATTAGTACTCCTTTCTCACTTTATAATATAACATAAAACGAGAGAAAAATCAACACCTTTTTTGTCAATGCTTTTTAAACCCCTTTCTGACACCAACCTCAATGTTGAAAAAGTGTTAACGTATCCATTTTTCCGGTACTCCCAGCCAATTCGCAAATAATTTATCATCGTTTAAAACAGTTCCGCAAAAATAATCCATTTGTTTCTTTGCTTCATCATAACACTTTTGACAGCAAGCGAAATCACCATCACATCCCCAAATAACCCTTTCATGAGATTCAAGTGGGTCTTTGTTACAATTTTCATTTACACATTTCATATTATTAACCTCCAAACATATCTTTTAAGGCACAATTCTTTTTATCAACTTCATATTGAATTCTATCTTCAGCTATTGCGTGATACTTCTTGCTGATTTCAAATCCAACGAATTCTCTATCAAGCTTAATAGCCGCAACACCAGTAGTTCCCGATCCACAGAAAGGATCAAGTACGGTTTCACCTTTATACGAAAGCATCTTGATTGCCTTAATAGGAATATCAAGACTGAAATTGGCCATTGTCAAGCCTCTTGTTTCGGCCTGATAATGCCAAACACCACTTGCCCCCTCCACAAACAATTCCTTAGTTAAGTCTGTTTCTCCCTTGTGAATCTTTTTAGGGATATCTTTGTAAGCTAAAATTATACACTCTTCGGCATTGTGAATATATGGCATAGAAGGTGACATATAAGAACCCCATGCCGTGAACTTTTGTCTCTGTACAGCAATTTCTTCAAGACGCACCAAACCGAACCAACCAAATCCAATCTTCTCCATCGTTGTCCAATAATCACTAAGGATACAGACCCGGCCAGATCCTTGATGTTTCATATTGACTTCATATGGAATATTAATAGCAATGCGACCATCTTCCTTCAAAACTCTAAAACATTCCTGAAGCCATTTGTTGACCCATTCATTGTAATCTTCTCTGGACATAAGATCGTCCCAACAGTCGTACTCAATGCCTACGTTGTAGGGGGGGCTACAACAAATTAAATCTACCGATTCATCCGGCAATGTTTTAAATCCTTCCATCACATCACAATTTTTAAGTTCCATCATTTTATTCCTCTACAACTTCACATTCACAATAAAAAGTATATCACAGATTCTCACAGATTCACCCTTGTCTTACTTTCTTCCCAACCTTGCTGAGATATTTCAAGGAACTTAACCTTGCGTCTAAACTCTTTCCAATCCCTACAACCGGCATAGTAAGAAACGGCCGACTGAAGGTTGCCAATGAGTTCTTTAAGAACATCTTCAGTCTCACCAACGTAAGGAATAAGACCTGACACACCTTCTATTGACACAACAGATTTCTTACTCTTAAGTTTGTAAATGGCTTCCTTAGATGCCATACCGCTGTACTCAACAAATCTCTTATCGTTAATAGTATGTTTTTCACCACCAGACATACTTGTAGCCGCCAACATTTTTCCAAGCATTACCATGTCGGCCCCGGCGGCCATAGCTTTACAAATATCACCAGCATTTTCAATACCACCGTCTGCGACCAGATATGCAGTATCTTTGACTTTAGCACAGTCAAATACCGAAGTCAAAGTAGGAATTCCGAAACCAGTATTCAGTCGAGTTGAACAAATACTACCACCACCAATTCCTACACGAATATAATTGGCACCAGCATCCTGAAGCCTAGCAAACCCACTTCGGGTTGCTACATTACCAGCCATAATTGATGTATCATGATGTCCTATATTCTTTTCAAGATATTTGACTGTATCTACAACGGCTTTTGTATCACCATTGGCAACATCAACCAAGAAACCAAAACAACCCCATGTATGATCATCTTCTTTATATTCAATAAGCTTATCAATCCACGATTGCCATTTAGCTAGTATTCCTACCGACAAAAAACAACCATGTCCATAATCAGCTGGTTTACATTTTTCAAAGAACGCAATCTGTTCTTCGGGAGAATCAAACCACCGGTGTATGGTAGTCGGGCAACCATTATGACTAAGAAAGTGAATAAGTTCTGGCGAACAAACTTTGGTCATAGGGGCGTTGATAATTGGGTATGAAGTTCCAACAAACGTATCATAGAATATTGCAATATCAGCATCACTGATATGTTCAAGTTCAGAGTTGCGCGGACACAAGAGAACATCATTGTAGCTTAGAACTTTACGAATGTCATTCATTAAAATACTCCATAGTGATTAGATGGCGGAAATCTATAATACATTTCATCAGAAAGAATATCAGCATATCCGGGATCTTTTTGATATCGTTCAGAATCTTGTACCCAACGCTCAAGCAATTTCTCTACCTCATTTCTTATATTGCGAAGGTCTTTTAGAGAAACTTTTTCCGTTGGCATCAAAAATTCAAACTTCTTATCAAAGTCTTCAAGAATTGCCCGAAGACGCTGAATATCTTTTTTGGAAGTTCGTAAATACTGTCTAGGATCGCGCCGTCTATAGAACGTTGCGCCGGCTATAATCCCCTCCAAACTCTTATAGATTTCTTCTTCGGGTTTCTTACCAGTTATAATGTTTTTAATCATCAACCAAATCACTTTAAGAAATCTCATCATTAACCCTTCACAGTCTATTAGTTCTTCTCATAAGGAAATTCAATCCAACAATCATTTTCTTCCACATAAAAGTCTGGAAATACTCTACACTTTTTATGTTTATACAAAGTGGCAATCACAACATCCATTTGGTCACGCATTGCAATTAAGTTAATAACAGTCTTTCCCGTGTCCACAAGGTCGTCCACAATCAAAACAACACCATCTTTTCCATCCATAAAGTTACTGATAATTGGAAGTCCCATTTCATGTGAAAGAATTACTGCGGGAATCAGACCACCTCTCGGAACTCCATAAATGAAATCAATATGAGGATTTTTTAAATCAATTCTATTCTTTAACTCGTGAATTAAAGAAATATAATATTCCCATGAAATTGGTTTAATTACGCTTGATGATAGCGACCGAACGTGAGAAGAATTCATATTAACCATCCCCAAATAATTCAGTTAAACTACAGTCCTGTCTTACAGCTTCATCTATTCTTGCTTGAGCAAGTTTTAAGTATTTTTCAGAAATGTCAATTCCAATATAGTCATGACCAAGTTCTTTGGCAACTACAGCAGTTGTGCCGCTTCCTATATATGGATCAAGAATAACCTTACCCGCACCACTAGGGTATAGTGCTTTAAGAATTCTTCGTGGCAATTCAGTAGGAAATGGTGCTGGATGATCTTTAACTTTAGTTTCTGGTGGAAAGCGCCAAATAGAACCCATTTTGGCCCAATGAGATTTCAGTTCGTTGCCCTTATCATTATCATTATGGGGTTTGTAAAGCCAGTAAATTCGTTCGTCTACATTCCAAAAACGCCACCCACGAATATTAGAAGCAAGGATTCGATCCCAAACAATTTCTTGACGTATAGTCCATTCCGTATCTCTTAGCCAATACCACGGCGCGATTGCTTGACCATCATCATATCTAATTTTATGATTGTAGAAACAGTGTCCGCCTTTTTTTGTTACGCGATATACTTCGTCAAGTAACCATTTTTGTTGTTGTTGATAATCTCCTTCTGGCAAGTTATCAGAATAGAAATCATACATTACAGCTTTTGTTATTTGACCAGCATTCTTACTTTCTTGTTTGTTATATGGTGCACTAGTAATCGTACAATCAATAGAGTCTTTATCCATTTTTTGTAGAATTTTTATATTATGTCCTTTAAGTAACTGGCCCGGCATTCGTCTTTTCTCCTAATTCAAGAAACTGAAAAAGTCTTTTAGTCATTTTATTTTTAAACTGTCTAAAATTTGACGACAAGTAACGAATAGTAATTTGGTCAATATGTATCAAAGACCATGAACAGGATCTAATATATCTATTCTTTTCATCACCATGGGGTAAATACTTATGCAAATTTTCTAAAAGATGATCTTTAAATTTTTGGCTGTTAAATGGAAATTCCAAAATGTAAATCATTTTTCCACTAACAAATCCAGACATCAGCATTTTCAAATCATCTTTTTGGCACTGGTTAAATTTTCTCCATGTAAAATCATTAAAACAACCACCACCATTTAGACGACTTTTACTATCTATTATAACATTTTGCGGTTTAACTTCGCAAGGAATTTCTTTAAATTTTCCATCATAGCCCAACTTCTTATCGGAATGTTCGTAACCAGCCATATGACAAGTTACCAACTCACGCAAAAAAGATGAGTTCTTGTCGTTGGCATATACAGAAAGCAGCTCTTTAAGAAGAATGGCGGAGTCTTGATTTTTCAAAAACTCCGCAAAATCTTCTTCGCTTCCGGTCATGAAAACAGAGCAAAGTTTTTTAATCATTAAGATCCTTCATCTTACAGTTTTTAATTGTTGTATTTTTTACACCTTTGTACTCATCATGGTTTTTAACAATACCCGAAACACGAACACAATCTCCCTTGACAAAACCTATTGACTTGGAAGTCCACCAGTTCAAAACATTGCCTTGTTTGTCAATCATTTCAACCAACTTGCTCCAACCAAATCTTGTGTTGATATTTCGAATATTATTGATCGTTACTTCGGATTCAATTCGTTCTCCTATATCACCAAGATGCTGACTCTTTTCGTTTGACTGAATAACCTTCTGTCCGAATTTTTCAATATTCTTCATGTAATCAAACACAGCCCATGCCAAATAACCATGCTGAGGATGATACATTGTGAAAGCAACATTTACATTGTTTGTAAAGTTATCTTGATCCTTTTTATTTTTCCAATACTTTACAACCGCATTATAATCAAAATTCTTTGCCAAATTAAGTATCTTTTTAACTTCTTTACGCATTCCTTCAATTTCTTTTGAAAGATAAGACATCGATGAACTCATATATCGGTCAGCTTCTCCGGTTGTTACACCACCAGAAATATATTGCCCGTCCCTTGTAATAATTCCATAACAAAGCTTGCAAAAAGTTTCTGTATCAAACGGGCAAGACTTTTTCCAAAATTTATCAAAAACTTTATCAAAAATACTCTTAGTACCATCTTTAGCCAAAAAAGTAAATATTTTATGAATTTTATTAGCAACATCAATACCAAAATATTGCTTAGAGCATGTACTGGCTATCATAAGTTCCTTACCAGAGGCCTGTCGGAACAAATGGACGGTCTTCCTAAAGCGGTTGGTTTCGCAATGGTCACACCGGAACTTTCCATCAAAATAGGCAGAAAAGTCCTCATCTAGAGAAGTGAATACCTGGTTCTCCTTCTCATCCCCACACTCTTTCTTGAGCGTGGCAATATATTCATAACCTTTCCACTTTATGACAGGAATTTTAATGGTTATATTATAGACACAAACTGTAACTGGAAAACGAAGACCTGTAGCCGAAGTTCTAATAACTTTCTTATCTGTCTTCGTCCAATCAACAAGTGTAGAGTATCGTTTGTGGAATTTTTGGGCTATCTTGTTAAGTTCTTTTACAATGAGTTCATCTACGTCGTATGGACTTTCAAAAGTGAACTTTTTTGTGTTGAACATTAATTTCTCCTTTCTCCTGTAATATATAACAAGAAAGAAGATTTGTCAATAGTTTTTTATCCTTTTTGAACCAAAAGTATACCAAATATGGCACAAAGCAAACCAATCCATTGTGTAATCGTAAACGATTTGTGTGAGATATAAAGAACAGACATTGTTCCTACAAAAACAATCAGAAAGTCATAAATCATAGCATCAACAATCAAATTTTTAGAAACCCGGCTAACGAAAGGCCAAAGTTGGACTAACCCAAAAATGTAAAGAAAAATTAGCCATTGTTTTCCATCAACAGTATTATTTTTATATGATAGATACCCAGCGATCCAATAATAAAGTGCGACTAACGGTATCCACCACAAATAGTGGAGAGTCATTAAAAACCTTTCTTTGAACTAAACATCATCAATAGTTTTTTTAACTTGATCAAAGAAGTCTCTTAAAATGTCGACTTCATGAATATTACTATCACCTTCATGATTATCAACTTCGTGAACAAATTCGCTTAAAGCAGATTTTAAGGCATCATATTGATCTTTCCAATGCTTAAGTCTAGACTTAGCAGCATTTAAATCATCTGTCAATATTTTACAGTTTTCACATGGGAACTCTTTAGCAATTGTTCGAATAGCTTCGACAATTCTTCCCATTTCTGGGTGCTTTGAAATTTCCATTACTTTTTTCTCCTTAGAAAATCGTCCCACACAAATTCAATTAATGTAGCCATCATAACAAAAAAAAGTAATATATACAGTCCAATTATTTGTATAATATTTTTAAGTGTTTTCATAAGGTTGAATTTTCTCCCGAATGGCGGCCACAATCTTAGATTGAGTTGGTGTCAATGTTAGACCACTATTCTCTAAATAATCCAAAATATATTTGGTTGCTGGCGCATACTTGCTTACAAATTTAGGGCTAGCTGTATCAAAGTCGGATACGTTATTTAGTCTGTCACAAAGCTTAAGAGTCAAAGCGTCCGGCGTCATGTTTACCATCTTCTTAGCAATGTATTCTGACTTTTTAGATTTGTCAAGGTTTGGTGGATTGGTAACTTGTTCTACAAGATTAGCAACCTTATCACCAAATATTTCAACCAACTCACCACCACTAACACCAGTATCTTCTACAACATCATGAAGCCATGCAGCGGCAACCATTTCAGGAGTGCCGCCATATTTTTCCACAAGCGCTGCCACATCGCTGGGATGACTAATATATGGCTTACCTGAAAACTTTCTTGTCTGTCCACTATGATGTTTGGTCGCAAATTCTTTTGCGGCTGCTATGAGTTCTTTTCCGTCAACAAACTGACTGAATTTCATATCTACACACCTTTTGATTGTTTCCAAAAAAGTTAATTCTGTTCTTATGATCTAGTGCTGCTCCCCAACCAGGATGTTGACTTGTTTTGCCAGATTCCTTATCATGAATTTTTTTGTACCATCTTTTTGATTTTGTAAAGACAGCGCCTTGGCTTAACTCTCCAAATCTGTATTCTTTCATTTCCACCACCATGGTTGACCGTTTGTCCAATATGCTATATGCCGTTTTTCCCCCATATAATAATCTCGATAAGCTTGAACAGTATCAATATTTTTATATATGTTTGGCATCGCTTGAACAAACGAAGTTAGTTCCTTGTTTCTAATTTTAGGGTTAGAAAGGGAAATAGCAACTTCAAAAGACTTATGATTCCTTTTATGATTAAAACGCTTTTGCCACTCTTTATTAAGTTCAATGACCAAAGAACGAAGCCATTTCCAATTTTCTAAAGAATCTCTCACCCAAATATTACAAGGATGGTTTATATAAGATGATTTATATCCTTCATTAATTCCTGATATCCTACAAGCAGTCGACAACATTTGTGCTGATTCTAAAATCATTTTGACAACATGCTTATCACATGTATATTTAGCGCACTTTTTAGGATCAAGATCCAATATAAAAATATTCATATATTAATTATATCATTTTTTAAATATTATGTCAAATGGGATTTGGCATCGAATTCTTTAAAGAAATTTTTAAATGATTGTGGCACTCTTGTCTTTTCGTCCCAACCAAGTCGGTGACAAATCATATTGCGTGGGGTTGTGGCAAGATATGCCTGGAGTTCATCATATATAAAATCGCCAGCATATCCCATTTCACGAAGAGTATTTTCAGCTCTGTTAAATAGATCATCCGATAGATCATTAATCAATTTCACCATCTTACATGAATATTTTGGATGCAAATAATAATAAGCATGGGCTGTTTCGTGTTTAATAGTCTCTTTGTTTTTCTTTTCCTTACAACAACCAATCAAGTAAAAATTATCATCTTTCAAATCCAATGACCCATCAAAATTTGGCCGAACTGTCTGAATCAGATAACGAAGTATGATTTCTTTATGATTAAGATCCTCAGAAAAGACCTTAAAGAACCTTCGCAGCACGTGGGATGGAATATTGAACCCACACCAATCACTATAGTAAGAGAACGTTCCATATTTCTCGGCATATAGATCCATGTAGTTTTCAAGCAAGAAATGCTGGTCTTTAATTTTATCAAAAGGAGACTCATAGAACTCTTGAGGACGCAAAAACATTGAAGATATCTCATACTGAGTATCTGCTTCCACCAAAAGAACACCTCGACGAATCTCACTAATTGTCCAAGGCATTTTAAGTCTCCTTCCCATGACACTTCTTATACTTTTTTCCACTTCCACATGGGCAAGGGTCATTACGCCCAACCTTCGGCCACGGTTTCAATTCGCCATTACAAAACGCCCTAAGAAGTTCCGCAAATTCCGGATCAATTTCTTCTACAGGTCTTGTATTTTCCCAATAATTTTTTTCGTTGTTCATTCCCAAACTCTTTCGACTGATTCCGCATCTGGGTTGTAAGTCCATTCTGGATCATAATTCTCATCAATAACTTCAATTGGTGGATTGCAAACTGGAATTCCCCACTGATTAGGTGCCCAAGTTACAGCAATCCGGTTGGGGTCTTTTCTCAATTCTGCCTGTACATCTGGTTTCTTATCGTTAATAAAAATCGGTCCATTACCACTACGAACTCGCCCAGTTTTTTGTTTTATACGATTAGTGGTTTGTGTAACAGCCACGTTTATCTTTTTCTTAGTCTGTGGCTTACTTGCCTTTCCAATATGTTTCATTATAGTGGCATGAACAGTCTGAACTGTCATATCAAGGGCTTCGGCCAGTTTCTTTTTGTCTTGAGCAGCCAAAGAAGTTTGTCCGTTATCGTAAAACTCTCTGACAACAGAAGCCTTAGATTTGTACTCTTTGCCTTGAAATTCAAACATTTACAATTCTCCCTGTTAATAGAATTCCCTTTCTTATACTATTAATATAATACAAGAAAAGGATTTTGTCAACAGTTTTGTAAACTTTTTATTGGGCTTACCCTTTAATTACCTTCACTTCAAAGCCAAGTTTCTTCGAAATCTCGGATACCGTCATTTCCTTGACTGGTGAGGTACGACGCTTCCACTCGTCTTCGGTCAGCTTTTCGCCATTAAGGAACCAGTATTTGGTTCCATCCGACCATTCATACGCCGGACCATCTTCTCGGTGGCGTTTGCCGTTAAGGTACCATTCTTTGGTTCCATCGTCATAAACAAAGACTTCGTAGGTTTTGTAGGACATATTTACTCCTTTACAACCTTCACTTCGTAGCCAAGTTTCTTACTGATCTCGGCTACAGTCATTTCCTTGGCCTTTTTGGTCTTTCGTTCCCATTCATCTTCAGTCAACTCTTTGCCGTTAAGGTACCATTCTTTGTATCCATTCGACCATTCAATCGCCGGACCATCTTCTCGGTGGCGTTTGCCGTTAAGGTACCATTCTTTGTATCCATCCGACCATTCAATTGCCGGACCATCTTCTCGGTGGCGTTTGCCGTTAAGCCACCATTC
>Ga0272441_10003337_pt1 | contig 30611 bp, 29 predicted proteins | sample SSMProp6N_FD_193582 | JGI IMG/M metagenome (GOLD analysis project Ga0272441, IMG submission 193582) | Marine sediment archaeal communities from Little Sippewissett salt marsh, Falmouth, MA, United States - SSM-Prop-6N | ecosystem: Environmental > Aquatic > Marine > Wetlands > Sediment ... | reverse complement strand
CAAGCATCCACGGATGAACATTGGATGCTCCAATATAATTTACTGTACCATTATCCACCAACATATTGAGTGCATGAAGTGTCTCCTCAATTGGAGTTTCATTATCAAAACTATGAATCTGGTAAAGGTCAATCCAATCAGTTTGTAGTCTTTTTAAGCTACCTTTTATTGCTTGATGAACATGTCGTCGTGATAATCCTCTATCATTAATATCATCACTCATCGTACCTCTAAGTTTGGTAGCTAGAACAAGATCATCTCTTGTTCCCCTATCTTTTATCCATCGTCCCATTATCTCTTCTGTTTTTCCAGGATAACTGTTTTCAGCCCAGTAAGAATAAACATCAGCAGTATCAAAACAGTTGATACCTAATTCTAGAGCTTTATCCATTATCTTGTGGGATTATTCTTCTTCGACTCTCCAACCCATCTGCATTGTACCAAGAACAATGGGAGATATCTTAATACCAGTAGTGCCTAATCGTTTATATTCCATAAGAAAAAGAAAACATACTAGAAATAAAAAGATTGGTCTCCTTCAATCTTCTAGTTTTAGGTTTTAGATTTACCTAATTTCTCTTTAATTAAATCAAAAGATTTAGAGAAAACAGAATCAAAATCATTATTTGTTGCATTTTTTGCAATGTTATCTTGACGATTATGCATTAAACGATGTTCTCCCATACAATGTGGATGTATAAGCATCTTACATTTGTTACAAACTGCAAAGCTTGCACCACAAGTTTTCTTTCCTTGATCCAGTGATTTTCCACACTGACCACACTTTCCAAATACAGGCATAATTGTATTAAATCTTCAGACACTTATCAAGCTGGCGTCATAGACTAATTATAACTTCTTTGGATTTCTTACCGCTCATATATTCAATATCAATCCTACCAATCGTTATACGATTTATGGATTTTTCAGTAAGCTGCTCTTTTGCTACCTCCTCAGGTTTTTCTTCAAATTTGTTTATCATATTCTCTAAAGCAATTTTCTTCTCTTGAAAATCCTCTATAAAACTCACCTTACCTCTGAACTGAACAGTGGCATACAAGTGATCACAAGCTCCCTGAACATATCCTTCATCAACTAGAGCTTGACCCCAAACGATATTATTTTCCTTCAAAATATCTATCTTCTTTCCTTCACTTGCACAATGGAAGAATATACAGTGTTCTTCTGGATCATATCCATGACTCAATGTCACTAGATAGGGTTCATTGTTTTGACACATTGCTATAGTAACATGTTGAACAGTTCCCAATATGTGTTGCATTTCAGCTATATCTTGTATTGCCTTCTCTTTACGTCTCATACCGCGCATGAGTGTCACTGGAAGGAGGATAAAATAGATTATATTAAAATCTTCACTCTTTCTTTAACATGAAAGTAATAATTCCTTCTTCCAAAAAGTCCCAATGGAGATGGGTCATAGTAACCTCTTTTTCCAGAATAAAATGATTTAGAATAGTTTTCATAACAAGGGGTTTGGGTATTCTCCAATTGTTTATGTGTTTTAAGGCCAAAATCAGTTTACCACTTGGTTTTAACAATCGATTAAATTCCTTAACTAGATGTTCTACACCTTCTAGACCTTGTTTGTTAGCTATAGCTCCAATAACATCGAAAACAAGAACAAAATCCATAGTTTCATCTTCTAATGGAAGAGAAAAACTACCTCCAGTTTTTATAGCTTCAATCTGTGCAGTTAAGTCATATTGTTCTGCTCTTTCATTTATTTCATCAATAACTATCTGTTCTTTGTCAATAGCAAAGACCTTACCTGTTGCTGTTACAATTTTGGCAGCGGGAAGAACATAATTTCCAGCACCACAGCCAAAATCCAAAACAAAGGAACCTTCTTTTATCCCAAGTTCAGTTACAAAAGATTCAGCTATACCACTATGCCATTCTCTTAGAGCTTCAGTTTCTTCAGGAACATAATGAAGTCTAAAACTACTCATAAGAAAATAAAGACTAAGACATTAATAAGGACTAGGTGAATGATAAAAGAAAATTCTAAAGAAGGAATAAAGAAGCTAGCCAGAGAAACATTTGGATGAATGTGGAAACAATCTTAGAACCACCTAGCAGATTGCAAAGCTAGCTTCAGATAAATTATTAAATTTGGACTTATAAACACAAAAGTAAAAATTTCAGTATGAAAGCAAAAGAATATTGGAGCCCAGGGCGTGATTTTCAACTCCCAGACCGCATCTGAGAAGATTCTTGAACACGCGACAACTGGATCTTCAGTCCAGCGCTCTCCCAGCTAAGCTACCTGGGCTTTGTTTTTCTAACTTTTCTGTTCTTCTTTACATTAAAAGTTTTTTGTTTTATATTCCTTACTAAAATTAATAGTTTTATTCAATAGAATTAAACATAATAACCCCTAACACTTAATACCGAGAAAAAAACATTTCATTTAGCTAATCAAGGTGTTATAGTTGACAAATGAACAGTTTACCTTCTCTTTTATTGAATCTGAGATTAGAAAGATGACTTTTGGAATATTAAGCACTCTCAACAAGGATGGTTCCCCTCACTCTACTGGTGTCCTTTATGCCGTTTCCTCTCCCGATTCCGATTTTGCTCTGTATATTGTAACCTCTCGTAAATATAAGAAAACCAAGAATATCTCGAATGATCCTAAAGTTTCTTTTGTCATTCCTTTTCCTCATCATTTTCTTCGTTTTGTTCCCTCTAGCACTGTCACTTTCTATGGTGAAGTAGAAATCTTACCGTTTGAAAAACATGAAGAGCTTCTGTTAATCTTTACTGAAAAGCGCATCCTTCGAATGATTACTATGCATTTAACTGATGAAGAAAAGAAAGATTATGTCTTTCTTAAAATCAAACCTTCTCCCAAAATCCATTGTTATGGTCTTGGTTATAGTCTCTTCAAACTTCGTGGTAGTCACTCCGAAGGAGGGTACTCTGTTATCATCCCTGAAGATAGATTGTAAGAAAATTTCCTTCAAATGCTTATCTTTAAAAGAATCCGTGCTTAACTATACTTGTGATATAACATGTCTGATAACAGATATTATTTCAAAAAGAATTATATTGGGAATTTATCAAACTTTAGCACAGCTATAGTTTTTACCATTGTAGGTATTGTAGCTTTGGTACTTCGTCACTATAATATTCAATTTATCGGTTTAGCCTATTGGGGATTTTATCTATTCATTCCTGCATTCTTCATGTTTATTGGTGGATTTAGTGCTCTCTATTGGGATAAAAGAATGAGAGACTCAGTTTACAGTTCTACATTAAATCGCAAAGGAAGAGTCAAACTTGAGAGTTTCGCACAAGAAGTTGGTATTAAACCCAACAACATACTTCGCATTCTTCTTGATCTTCGTACTAGAAGAGGTATTCACTATAGTTATGATGGAGATACAGGAGAAATCATCTTTGGTGAAGAAGTTAAATATGATAAATCTACCGAGTTTGAAACTCCATTATCTAAGAAACAAGCTGAAGTTATCTTCACCGGTGGAGAGGTTAATTTCTGCCCTTATTGTGGACACAAATCTCCAGCAGGATCAAAATTCTGTGAAAGTTGCGGTTCAAAATTAGAGTAAAATCACTCCTTCCCTTTTCTTTCATTTCTTGAATGTTAAGTGAACTACATCTTTATCTTGTAGTTCGTAGGTTAACCCCACTCTCTTCCTTCTACCGTTAGGTCCTCCTACAAGAACTACAGCATCTTTGAAAACATCCATTTTGCTCTTGTTTATTTTGTTTACTACATCCTTTACTGTTAGATTTTCAGTGTAAAAGACAACAGGTTCATCTTCTATCTCATGAAAAGAATTCATTGTATAGATTCTTGTAGCATTAATAATTTCGAACATGCATTCTTTTATTCCTTCTATATCATTTGAGATCATATTAGCTAGCTTATTATGTGAAATCAGCCCTAACTTCTCGTCTTTCACCAACATAGTAGGAATTGTTCTAGGACTTGTTTGAGCAAAACCATCTCCTGCTCTTTTTGATATTAATTCTATATTCTGCTCACTTAATTCATTTAAAGCCACAGTAAAGCCTTCAAATGATCTTCCTGTTATAATTAAACAATCTGTTGAATACACCATTCCCAAAGTAGTCTTATCATAAATCCACCCACCTTCACTTATTGCAGGGAGTTCAACCAATTGGAACTTAATTCCTTCATGTACCATTGCACCATACTGCGGTTCTGTAGTAGTATACTCATAATCGCCTACAGGTATTTTTGTTCCGCAGAGATTATTTATCAAAGTACTCTTCCCACTATTGGTTACGCCAATAATCAGAAACTGAGGTGTTTCCTTCTTCGTTTTAGAACTTCTTCTTGATGCTTTCTTTGCTTGTTCCATTACCTCTATCTCAGATAATTCTCTCCTTAGCTTATCCTTGATTCTCTTGTAATCTCCTACATCCCAAGTAATTTCCTTGAGTAATCTCTTGATTTCTCTAGCTCTTTCCTCTCCCGATTTACCTTTTAGAGCATCCTTGATTTCTTTCATAATTACTGCATAAGGTTTAGGCATTTTCAACAACTTGGTTCTTTTTATCAAAAACAACTAGAATATTTATTAATTTTATTTATTCAAAGCTCTTGAAACTAATACTTCGCTAAAATCCCATAAGTAATCTTGATTAACAATATCTCTGGTCATCTTAGCTGTTTTAGATTCTTTGCAATCTGTTAAATATAAACCTGTAAGACCGTCTAGACTAGAAGAGGCTGCTGCAAAAACAGAAGAGGTTGCTCCTAATGATGGCGTTCTTCTGTTTGGAACTAAACTGGATAGAACACTAAACCATTTAGGTAATCCCTCTGTTGTTAGCTGTGTCTTCACATGACCAGGATTAACTGAAAAAACAGAAACTTCTGTTCCTTCTAACTCTCTGACAAGCTTATTTGTGAACAATACCATAGCAGTCTTAGAATTACTATATGCTTGTTGTCCATTATATCTTCTCTCTAGTAATGGATCTTTCAATCTGATTTTGAAGTACTTGTGGATATCTGAAGAAACGTTTACTATTCTTGAAGGAGAACTTTTCTTTAGAAATGTAAGTAGGTAAGTGGTCAAATAATAATGTGCAAGATAATTAACTGCAAACGTAAGTTCATATCCATCTTCAGAAATTTCTCTTTTCATTCTGAAAACACCAGCATTATTAATTAGAACATGAAGTTGGGAATAATTTTTGAGAAATTCCTCAGCGAATCTTCTCACATCTTTCAAGGATGCTAAATCGCAGAGTAAAAGGTCAACATTCTTGTTACTAGTTGATTCAATTATCTCCTTCCTTGCTACTTCGCCTTTCTCTTGGCTACGACAAACCATTACTACACTAGCTTCGAGTGCTGCAATCTTTCTGGCTGTCTCCTTACCTATACCAGTATTTGCACCTGTTATCAGGCAAGTTTTTCCTTTAATCCAAGAATTACTTTTCATTAGATTCATCTGCTTCGTGTTTAATTAATAGAATCTCGTTTAAGTAAAAACTTTATCCCAATAACTTTAAAATAAAACCAAGTTTACACACACTCATGAGTTCAGAAAAAGCTAAAGTTTATTTTGGTTCTTTCCAGCATGGAAAAAGTGCAGTTTTTGCTTCCTTTGCTGCAAAGTTTGATAAAATCGTGGAATTGCTTTTAGAAGAAACCCCAATCGATAAAAAAGATAAAGTAGCTGTCAAAATGCATTTGGGTTTTAAGGATGGTTATCAAACCATTCCAGTTTTCTTTGTCAGGAGACTAGTCTCAGCGATAAAGGAAAGAGGAGGATATCCCTTTGTCACTGACAATCCAACGAGTGTCTACAATGCAGTAAATAGAGGATACACACAAGAAACATGTGGTTGTCCAGTAATACCTATAGCTGGAGTAAAAGATGGATACGCTAAAACAGTTGAAATCAATTACGAAGGAATAGACACACTAGATATGGCAGGAGCTCTTGCTGATGCCGATGTATTGGTAGACTTTGCTCACGCTAAAGGTCATGGAGCATGTGGATATGGAGGAGCAATAAAGAACCTAGCATTAGGTGGATATTCAGGTCCAACTCGTTGGAGGAAAATCCATGGAGCTGCAGAAATAGACGAATACTGGGATAAAGCAAAAGGAAATCCAGAATTGGCAAAGAAATTAGTTGAATCTTGTCCTTACGGAGCTTTAAGGTACAATGAAGAAAAGGATGAATTAAAAAGAAATTATCACAATTGCAGACAATGTATGACTTGTTTGCAAGTAGATGGTGGATTAGGTGCAGTTAAACTACCAAGAGAAAGTTATACTAAGTTCCAGGAAATAATGGCTATAGCAACACAAAAAGTACTTGAAACATTTGATCCAGCAAAAGTAATGTATATTAATTTACTCAACCAAATCACAACTTATTGCGATTGCTTTGGCTTAGGTCAGCTTCCCATAGTTAATGATATTGGTGTTGTTGGTAGTAAGGACATAGTTGCTGTCGAAACCGCTACACTGGATTTAATTAAACAAGAAGGTCTGATTGAGAAAAATATTCCACCTTTCTTCAAACACGTCAATCTTAATCCTGATGAAGATCTACACCCCTTCACCCGCGTCCATGGTCCTTACAAAGATCCTTACGAGACAGTACAATTTGCTGAGAAAATGGGTATGGGAACTTCCAATTATGAAATAATAGAAATTCTCTCACCTGCTGAAACTGCTAAAATGGAACCTCCAAAAACAGCATTTGAAGATGAACCAACCTTCTTCTAATTGCGCTTTTCTTTTTCTTTTTCTTATATTTTTAATCCTAATAAATGCATTTTCTCTATGAGTTCAAAGCCATATTCCTCACAGGCAGTTTTTAATTTCTCATCTGATGTTCTAAGTTCTACTATAGTGTTTGCTTGTAATGCCGAATTTTCTTTTACAAAATTCAATGCATAATTTAACAGAGGTTGGGACAATATTGTTCTATATTCTGGATCCAACATTATTTCTATTCTATGAAGAGATCCTTCCTTATGCGCAAGAACAACATGAAGTGAACTGACAAGAATATTATCATAATAAACAATCCAGCGATCAACTTTCATTTTAATAAATAGTTTAACAAAGGGGCGGATTATTCTAATCAAAAGCGGTTTATGGTATCTTTTTCTACTAACAGGGTGGAACTCTTGTGTTTCTTGAGGTGTAGATTTGAGATCTAACTGATAACGTTCCTCTCGAGTTTTCTTGTTTCTCTCCAGTTCTCTCATCTCAAATCCTTCTGGAATTTCTATAGGAATAATTTTAGAGAGGTTAGTAGGTTCTAGTTTGTATCTTGAAATACTATCAAAATGAACAAAACCTAGACTTTTGTATAGATTGTAGGCTGGTTCATTGATATCCTTTACTTCGAGAACACAAAGCTTTGCTCCTAATTCTTTAGCATGGTCAATTGCTTTAGTTACTAGTTTTCTTGCTAATCCTTTCCTTCTGTAATTTGGATGAGTAGCCACCATAGCAATTTCCCAATGATAAATCCCATAACCTATTGTTACAGAAGCAATTATCTCGTTTTTTGAATTCTCTATTACAAACCCATCCAAAGTATGTTTGTAGTTTTTATTAAAAATGCCCATTATTTTCAGGAAGGGAAAAATTGATTTGTACTCATCAAAAATAGCCTTTACTTCCATTCCTTTAGATTCTAGCTCTTCTTCAAAGACCATTTCTAGAAGCTTAGATACTTTTTCAACATCTTCTTTGAAATCCCAAAGTTTCATTGTTAATTCTTCATCATCAATCAGGAATTTTTCTAAATTTAACATATTCTCACCATGAAAGTATTCAATCATAGATAGGAATTTTTACTCTTAAGGAATTTTAATACCCCTTAGCTTAATTTCTATACATTTGAGTAAGATAATTAAAATTCCAAGTTAAGCGCAATAGTAAAATCAAAAATATAAAAGAAAAAAAGGTATGTTACCATCTTCTAGATTAGTCTGTTGTTTTCTCTTTCTTCTTTCTTGTAAAGAATGTTGCAACTAAATCTATTATCAAACCATATGCTATACCTGCTATAGAGGTTGATATACCTGCATCAAGATATTTATCCATGAGCAAAATTGCTACTGAAAACAATAGTCCAAATATTGTTCCTCTTACACCAGCATTTACCCATTTTTCCCATCCATCTCCTTTTATTAGAGTAATACCAGCTGCCAGTCCAATCATAATACCAAGTAGTACACGCATTGCCCAAATTCCAATAAGGTAAGCAGCATTCTCTGCATAGCCTCCTGGAACTCTTTGTCCAACACCTATTATACATGCAACACCTAAAATAGCACCAGTTAAAGTGGAAATAATTAATCGTTTATAATCTACCATTATTCTCAACTATATCTTTAATTAACTACTTTAATAATCCTATGTAAGAACAAGCATATTTTCTGAAAATCTTATTAAATTTACAATGCTATGCTTTTGATGGGATGAATGATAAGCTAAAGGCAGAAAAGTTAGAAAATAAAATGTCGAAGCGTTTCTCTCGGGGAATCAAAGCTTTTGGGAGAAGATATTTTAGTTTTGGCTCTAAAAGTTTCTGGAGAAAAAGGAAATATGACAAAAAACTTAGGCAGAATTCGCCTGCTTTTCAATTGTTTTGGCTTATCATTTTAATAATATTATTAATATTCCTAAATAATGAAAATAAAATCTATATTCTTTATGTTTTCATCCCTATCTATTTGATAATGTTAATCTGGGAGATTTGGGTCATGGGGGCTCCTGAGAAAGATGATAAACAAGAGTAACAAGTCGTATCGAACATTTTTTAAGGATTCTTTATTCTTTTGATTAAGTGAGTAAAATGGATTTGAATGGTAGGTCACTACTATCCTTGAAAGATTACACAGCAGAAGAAATCCGCTTTCTTCTCGATGAATCTAAGAAACTAAAAGCTAAATTCAAAGCTTTTGAAAGAGAAGAATTGCCTCTCGAAGGTATGACACTGGGAATGATTTTCCAAAAAAGATCAACCCGTACTCGTGTTTCCACTGAAGTAGCTATGTATTATTTGGGTGGTCATGCACTATTTTTAAGCTCAGCAGACATACAACTTGGTGGAGGAGAGACAATTAAGGACACCTCTAGAGTGCTGTCTAGAATGGTCGATGGCGTCTTAGCGAGAGTTTATTCCCACAACGATGTAGAAGAGCTAGTTAAGTATTCAACAGTTCCAATCATTAATGCTTTATCAGACAAATATCATCCACTTCAGATATTAGCAGATTTGCTAACAATTGAAGAACATAAAGGCAGGCTTGAGGGATTGAAATTGGCCTGGGTAGGTGATGGAAATAATGTTTGTAACTCGTTGTTAATCGGATGTGCCAAAATGGGTTTAGATATGTCAGTAGCTACACCAAAGGGATATGAAGCTCCTGCGGACGTAGTAGCTCTTGCAAAAGATTTTGCAGAGGAAACTGGAGCAAAGATTGTCACAACTAACAATGCTGTTGCAGCTGTTACTAATGCAGACATTGTTGTAACTGATACCTTCATCTCAATGGGTGAAGAAGACCAAGAAAAAGCTAAGTTAGCAGCCTTCAAGGATTATGTTGTTACTGAGGAACTATGCGATAATGCCAAGACAGACTATATTTTCATGCATTGTTTACCTTACAAACATAAAGAAGCTACAGAAGAAGTCTTTGAAAGTGAACATAGTGTCGTTTTTGATGAAGCTGAAAACAGATTGCACACTGTTATGGCAGTTTTAAAGAATCTGATGGGTTAAGCAAACTTCCTTAACCCTACTTTATTTTTATTAACTCACAAGTTTTATTGTTAGAGCAAATATAAGTTCCAAAAACATCAAAGAAGGTATTTTGGTGTCAATACTAACTTCACTGAATTATGACTGGTACTTTTTTTGTTATTTTCTGTTCTTCTTCTATTTTGAGTTTTTTGTCTTTTTCTTGCTTTGATTGTAATATTGAATCACCTATCATAATAGATATTTTGTTCTTGAACTTCCTTGATCTCTGGGCAAACCACGAATATAAAGAAAAGAACCAAGGTTGTATCAGATTATCCTTTGGTTTTAGGAGGAGTTCCACGATTTTATCTCCTAATTTTCCAACATCATATACTTCGAATTTGTCTTTGTCACAATGTGCTACTTCATGAAAGTCTGTATCATAAGGACCAGGAAATATTGTGGAAACCTTTATTCCATAATCTTCCATTTCTTTTCTAATGGCGTCACCAAAGGTCATTATTGCTGACTTTGTAGCACAATAAACAGCAAACGGATATGCTGGCAACATAACTAAAGAAGTTGACATGTTAACTATATGACCACTTTGCTGTTCCTTCATAACTTGAGCCACTTTTTGAGTAAGTTTCACCAAGGACAAGAAATTTGTATCAATCAATTCATCAATTTCCTCTTCTGGTTGCTGCACGAAAAGGTTGGCTCTACCTAGACCTGCATTATTAATCAGAATATCAATAGTGCCAAAAGCGTTTAAAGCTGCTTCAACCAATTTGTCACGATCCTCTCTATTTCTTATATCTCCTACAACTGGTAAGAGCTTGATACCTTGCGCCTTCAAAGATTTAGCAGTCTGCATGAGTTTCTTTTCTCTTCTTGCAAAAATTACTAGTTTAGGTTGATGCTTAACCAAAGATAATGCAATAGTTTTTCCTATTCCTGACGAAGCTCCAGTTATGACAATGACCTTATTTTTTAAATCTGATATTTCCTTCTTCCCCTTATCTACACTATTCATATAATCATTACTGTTTCTAAAACTGGCTATTTAAACCTAAAAAAAGTCAGTTAGTTTTCATAAAAACTATTATCTTCAAGAATAGAGCAGTGTAGATTAAGAGCCTAATGTGGATGTGCTATATTTGAATACATTCCTTCCCTAACTCTTCAACAAATTCAGAAATTATCCTTCTTTGCTCAGATCTAGCTCCTTTCTTATCTATTAAAGCTCCAACGGGATTCTCTATCGTTTTATCAAAAGCTTCCTTTACCATTTCTAGAGTAATCTCATCTAAACTATGTTTTGGAGCGATATGACTAATGGATATTGCCGAATTTTCCATTATGTGTTTGTGGAATCTATAGGCATAATGATTCCCTCCGAAACCGATATAGCTTTCTCCTGAATATTGTGTTTGATTAACGAACTCCTCAGCCGTTTCAACTATTGCTTCACCAACAGCTCTTCCTCCTTTTTCATGTAACCAGAATTCTTCATTGCTTCCAAGTTCCATGAAAACCAGAGGTGTTTCTAATTCAGTAGGACCGTGGTGTGTCACTTCCATATCTACTTTAAAATCTTCTAGGTTGTACTTTTCCTTCTTCTCTTGCAGTTTCATGAAACCGTTCTTCAAGACCCTACTTGAAGTATATGAGAGCTCTTTTTCTCTTCCTGCTAAAGTAATCTTAGACCAATTTCCTGTAGGATGGATAAGAAGAGCTGGTGTCCCAGATGCTGCTCTGTGTCTGCTTGCGAATATATAGAGTTTAGCTTCTATATACAAATCAAGATGGTTGGATTCAACACCATCTCTATCAGAGTGAACAAGAATAATTTTGTCTGGTAGTTTCTCATAAGAATAGACTGGATTGTTATCAAAAATTACAGCTGTTTCATTAAACAATGATTGTTCATTCAGCTGTTTCCACATAGTTTGTGCAGCCAAATCTTTCTTTGGAACTATAATCGCTACTTCAGTCTTAATACTCAAAGATAACACTTCGATAAATTACTATGAAATCACTTCTCTAACAGTTTTAAAGTTTAAAAAAGTAACCAATTCAGTGTTCATAGATTACTTCATAAGAATTCGCATCAAGTTCTTTAACTTCTCTAATGTCTCTTAACTTGAAAACTATTTCTTGCCTAGTTTTTACTGGGAAACCATAAATTTCATTTTCATATGGAGGTTTGCCATGTTCTTCAGAATATTCATTAATAAAATCTATATGCTCTTGGATTCTATTTGTATTATACTCATTTGCCAGTTGTTTTATTTCAGAAACTCTCTGTTCTATTACTTCCTTAAAGTTCTGCTCTATTTCAACATTGATACTGTTTCTTTCAAGAGCCATAGCTGCAAGCATTGTAGTTCCTGTACCTAAGAAAGGATCCAAGACTGTGTCTCCTTTTAGTGAATACATACTGATGAGTCTATAAGCTAATTCAAAAGGAAAAGCAGCGCTTCTTTTTCTTAAATTGTCACCATTTAATTTTTGATGTACTCCCTTGAGATCCCAGATATCAGAAAACCATTTATTTCGTTCTTCCCAGAAATACGAACTGTTTAATCTATCTTTCTTCTCTTTTTCTGAATTAAATTCCCTTTTTCCACCTTTTCTAAATATCAATATATATTCATGTTCAAGCGTTACATAACCACCTGGAGGAAGCATGCCCGAACCCATAAACTTGTTTGGAGCATTGGTTAATTTATTCCATACTATTAGAGGAAGACATTGAAAACCGATTCTACAGCAGTAAGAAATAATACGAGAATGAGATGCATAGAGCTTAAAATCTCCCCCTATACTTCTTGTTGCATCTCCAATATTTATACATGCAATTCCATTTGTTTTAAGCACTCTATAAACCTCACCCCATACATTATCTAACTCTTGATGCATTAATTCAAAAGCTAGATCCCCATCTTCTTCTGCTAGTGCTTTTCCTATTTCTGGGTTTATCTTTGAAAACACATCATCCCAAATTTTAACCATTGAATATGGTGGTGATGTAACCACAAGATCTACTGATTCATCGTCAATATCTTGCATGTTTTGCGAGTTTTGAAAGTATATCTTGTGCGATGTTTTCATCATGCTTTCTATGAAATACAGATTTTAAATGTATGCTCAAAAATCAATGAAATGATAAAAAACTCCGAAAAATTTAGAAAGACATGTAATAATTAATCACAATGCAAGTTACAGAAACTGTTAAGGAAATTCTTCACAAACACAATTCAGAACCAAGTGCATTAATACAAATTCTGAATAATATTCAAGAAGAAGAAGGATATCTACCCCGAGAAGCAATTGATGCGATTTCGGTAGAATTAGATATACCATTATCTAAGATACACGGGGTAATTACATTCTATGAACATTTTAAACTAATCAAGCCTGGTAAACACATAATCACCGTTTGTATGGGGACTGCATGTTTTGTTAAAGGTGCTAAACAGCTAATACAAACTATTGAGAACACCTTGGGTATTCAAACAGGAGAAACCACAGAAGATGGAAGCTTCAGTGCAGAACGAGTAGCGTGTCTAGGATGTTGTGCCCTTGCACCAGTAGTACAAATTGATGGAGAAGTTCATGGTCAAATGACACCCGCAAAACTACAAAGACTCCTCAACAAAATCGTCAAAGAAGAAAAGGGAGATGCTAATAAAAAATGACAACAGAGAAACAAATCTTAATCTGCGAAGGCACAGGTTGTAAATCTTCAAAATCCCATGAAATTAGAGAGAAACTAGAAAAACTGATAGACGACAAGGGAATCCATAATAAAGTAAAGGTTAGTTTTACAGGATGCCATGGATTTTGTGCTCAAGGTCCCCTGGTAATTATTAAACCAGAAGGAACTTTATATTGTAAAGTGAAATTGGAAAATGCAGAAGAGATCATAGAATCACATATTGTAAATAATAAACCAGTAGAAGAATTATTTTATCTAGATCCAGAAACAGGAAATAAAATCGAAAGATATGAAGATATAAAATTCTACGATAAACAAAAAAGAGTATTATTAGCAAATTGTGGTCAAATCAACCCGGAAAAAATCGATGAATACATACGTGTTGGTGGTTATTCAGGATTACGTAAAGCTTTATCCATGAAACCCATAGAGGTTATTGAATCTATTAAAGAATCTGGGTTAAGAGGAAGAGGAGGAGCTGGATTTCCAACAGGATTAAAATGGGAATTCTGTCACAAAGCCCCAGGTGAAGAAAAATATGTTATTTGTAACGCGGATGAAGGAGATCCCGGTGCCTTTATGGACAGAAGTATTCTGGAAGCAGATCCACACAGCGTTCTAGAAGGAATGATCATTGGAGGGTATGCAATAGGCGCTTCAAATGGAGTTGTATATGCTCGAGCTGAATATCCATTAGCAATCAAGAGATTTAAAAAAGCTGTTGAAGACGCACAAGAACATGGTTTTCTAGGTGAAAATATTTTGGATAGCGGATTTTCCTTTAATTTAAAGATCCAAGAAGGTGCAGGAGCTTTTGTTTGTGGTGAAGAAACAGCTTTAATAGCATCTGTCGAAGGGAAAAGAGGAATGCCTCGACCTAGACCGCCATTCCCTGCATCATCAGGTTTATGGGGTAAACCAACTAATATTAATAATGTAAAATCATGGGCTGCAGCTGCATGGATATTCAAAAACGATGTTAAATCATTTAAGGAAATAGGTGTAGAAAAATCGCCAGGTACAGCCATCTTTTCTCTGACTGGTAAAGTGAAAAACTCTGGATTAATTGAAGTACCAATGGGTACAACTCTCAGAGAAATCATTTTTGAAATTGGAGGTGGAATCTTAGAAGATAAAAAGTTTAAAGCTGTGCAAACTGGAGGACCTTCAGGAGGATGTCTTCCTGAATCTAAATTGGATCTTCCTGTAGATTTTGATTCTTTACAAGCAGCAGGATCTATAATGGGATCAGGAGGAATGGTTGTTGCTGATGAAGATACTTGCATGGTTGATCTTGCAAAATATTTCCTTTCCTTTACTCAGAAAGAGTCTTGTGGAAAATGTACTCCATGTAGAGAAGGAACGCTTCGAGCTTTAGAGATATTAGAAAAGATTACTTCTGGTAACGCAGAATTATCAGATATAGATGAGTTAGAAAAACTTGCTAGAATTATAAAAGACACGTCTTTATGTGGTCTTGGGCAAACTGCCCCCAATCCGGTTCTTTCTACCTTAGAGTATTTTAGAGATGAATATGAAGAACATATTACTGAAAAAATATGCAGAGCCAAAGTATGCCCCGATCTTATGCACTATCAAATTGATCCAGAGATTTGCATTAAATGTGGAATATGTGCAAAGATGTGCCCAGTTGGAGCCATACCAGGTAATAAAGAAACTGGGTATCACATTGAAACAAGACTTTGTACAAGGTGTGCAATGTGTTATACAAGATGTCCAAAAGGTGCCATCTTTAAATTTCCAGGAGCTGGTGAACAATGACAGACGACAACAAAATTACAATAACAGTTAATGGCGAAGAAATTGAATGTTATCAAGGCGACACATACTATGAAGCAATTTCTAGGTACGATATTGAAATTCCTACCTTATGCCATGACCCAGAATTAAAGCCGTCTGGTGCTTGTAGAATATGTGTGATTGAAATTGAAGGTGCTAGGTCACTTATGCCTTCATGTAGTACACCAGTGAGACCAGGTGCTGTAGTGCTTACAGATAGTGAAAGGGTACTAGAAGCACGTCAAACTATAGTAGAACTTTTGTTAACATCTCATCCCCTAAATTGTATTGTTTGCGAAAAATCTGGAGCTTGCAAACTACAAAAACTTGCATATGAATATGTTCCTGAAGAAAGGTTAAACAAGTACATGGGAGTAAGACCGCAAAGTTCACTAAGCGAAAAGAATGAGTTCTTTACTCTAAATTATGAAGCATGTATCCGATGTGGATTATGTGTAAGAGTTGTTGATGAGATTCAGATTTGTGGCGTTCTTTCTATGGAAGACAGAGGGTTCAATATTTATCCTAGTACAGGATTTGGACGATCCTTTGAAGAAGCTGGGTGTGTAGGTTGTGGAAATTGTGTAGCTGTCTGTCCTGTAGGTGCATTAGTCTCTAACACTACTAGGGGGGCAGGAAGAGCATATGATTTGAAAAGTGTCACTACTACTTGTGTATATTGTGGTGTTGGTTGCCAATTAGACCTTGTAGTTAATCCTGAGACCAATAATATTGCTTATGTTAATTCAAATAGGGAGAATGTTGTAAATGGTCTAGCACTTTGTGTTAAAGGTCGATATGGGTGGGATTTTGTACATCATACCGACAGGATAAATACTCCACTAATAAAGAAAAAGGGGAAATTTGTTGAAGCCACATGGGATGAAGCTTTAGACATGATTGAAGAAAAATTAAAAACAATCAAGAAAGAAAACGGTCCTAATGCGTTAGCTTTTCTCTCTTCTGCTAAATGTACAAATGAAGAAAACTATTTGATGCAAAAACTTGCTAGAGCAGGTATCGGTACAAATAATGTGGATCATTGCGCTAGATTATGTCATGCTTCCACTGTTACTGGTTTAGCACGTGCTTTTGGATCTGGGGCAATGACCAATAGCATTGATGATTTAACTAATGATTCTGAAGTAATCTTTGTTATAGGAAGCAACACAACAGAAGCTCATCCAGTAATAGGAATTAAAATCAAACAAGCAATTGTTAATGGAAAATCTAAATTGATAGTTGCTGATCCAAGAAAGATTGAGCTTGTTGACTTCTCTGAAGTACATTTACAACAGAGACCTGGTTCAGATGTTGCTTTGATTAATGCTATGATGAAAGTCATTCTCGATGAGAATTTATATGATGAAGAATTCATAAATAATAGAACTGAAGGCTTTGAAGAATTCAAAGAAGGTTTAGAAGACACATCTTTAGAAATTCTGTGTAAAATCGCTAATGTTGATATTGATAATGTCAAAACTGCTGCTAGATTATACGCAAAAGCTAAATCAGCTTCAATTGTTTATTCTATGGGAATAACACAACATACTACTGGAACAGATAATGTGTTATCACTAGCAAACTTGGCTATGCTCACAGGCAACATAGGTCGTCCAGGTACAGGAGTAAATCCTCTAAGAGGGCAAAATAACGTTCAAGGTGCTTGTGATTTAGGAGCCTTACCTAACGTTTATCCAGGATACCAAAGTGTAGAAGATAGTAAAATTAGAGAAAAGTTTGCAAAGAGTTGGGGATTAAAAGATCTAGATGACAAAACTGGATTGACTGTTGTCGAAATTATGAATGCAGCTCATGAAGGAAATATTAAAGGGATTTACATAATGGGAGAAAATCCAGCCCTTAGTGATCCTAATGTCAATCATGTTCGTGAGGCTTTAGAAAAAGTAGAATTTCTTGTAGTTCAAGATCTATTTCTAACAGAAACAGCACAATATGCGGATGTAGTTCTCCCTGGAGTATCTTTTGCTGAAAAAGATGGAACCTTCACTAACACGGAAAGAAGAGTACAAAGGGTTCGTAAGGCACTAGAATCATTGGGAAGCAGAAAAGATGATTGGGTCATTTTACAGGAACTTCTCAACCGATTTGGCATTCCAGAAAAATATAACCATCCAAGTGAGATAATGGATGAAATAGCAACTGTTACACCCATCTATGCTGGAATAAGCTTTGAAAGAATAGACAAAGTTGGATTACAATGGCCATGTAAAGATAACAAACATGAAGGAACTAAAATTCTTCACCAAGAACAATTCAGTAGAGGCAAGGGCAAATTCCATTCCATATCTTACATCGATCCTGCTGAATTGCCAGATAAGGACTATCCTTTCATGCTCACTACTGGACGTATATTGTATCATTTCCATACAGGAGAGATGACAAGAAGATCAAAAGGATTGCATGAGAGAAGACCGATTGAAAGAAGCCAGATTAATAGCAAAGATGCAAAGAAATTAGGTATTAAGGAAGGTGATGAAATCACTATTGAGTCTAGGAGAGGTAAAATAACAACTATTGCTAGAGTAACAGATAAGATTCAAGAGGGGTTGGTTTTTATGTCCTTTCATTACAAAGAATCTGCAGCAAATCTTCTTACAAATGATGCTTTAGATCCCCTAGCTAAAATACCTGAATTCAAGGTATGTGCTATTAAAGTTTCTAAGAAATAAACCCAGCAAATTAATTTATTTTTCTGGGTTTTATTCTCATTCTTTCTTTTAATTTTAATACAGTACTCATATTATTCTTGGTCTGCTCTTCTGGAAAATTATGTACTAAATCTTGCAAAGCATGCAATTCAAGGAATGAGATATTGTTTTCGTTCCAATATTTCATTTCTCTTCTCAGTGCGTCTCTTGCCAATTTATTGAAATTTATTTCGTCTACCCACCTATTTTTTTGAGCTAATAAAACCCACAAATAGGCAGCATAAAATCTCTCTCTTTCCATTAATTCACTCATAACTACATAGATTTTTCTCTTCATGTTGTCAAGAGGTAGGGGTGGTAGGGGTTTTCTCTCTATATGCCTAGGAATCGGTAAAAGCACCTCTTTGGGAACACCAATTCCGTTATCAGGAATATCTAAATCAACTTTAACATTGATATTTGCCAAGATTCTTGCAGAGAGATTATTCATACTTAATAATTTTTCAATACTAAACGTTTGAATAGATTGAGCAAGTCTGATAGGCACATCAGCTCTTGATAAAGACAAGTTGAAGAAAATCGGTGGTATTCTCATATTCTTACCATATAAAGATAATAAGGGTTCTATCATCCCGTTTGAATATTGTAAGATACTAGCTCCATTATCCTTAACATCTAATTTCCTAATTATCTCAAAATTTAGATAAGGTCTATCCGAAGGTACAAATTGAATTTCTTTGTTTTCAAAGTATTTCATTGAAGTATATATGCCTTTTAAAACACCCTCAAAACGACTTCGTTTTTCATCTATTATGTAATGTGGGGAGGAGAGTGTAGAATATAGATTAATTAGATTTGAATATACTTTCTTTCTCTTTCTCTTGTTTATTGATATAGCAACACTATCATACAGTTTGATAGACTGTACTAAAAGATGAATCAATAATGGTTTGTCAATATAGTTCATCAAAGCTTTATCTGACCATTGATTGTTTTTATGCTGAAACCGTCTAGAAGTTCCACCTGCAAGAATAGTCAACACTCTATCAGACATTAAGTTAAAATGTTTATTTTTCTTTAAATGAGTTTTGCAAAATAAAAATAAGAAAATAAAAAAGGATGAAGATTTAGAATTATTCTTGTTCTAACTCTTCTTGAACAGCATCTTCAACTGCTTCAACAATTGATTCAGATTTTTCTTCAACAACTTCTTCGACTGTTTGTTCAGTTACTTCTTCAACAACTTCTTCGACGACATCTTCAGAAATGTATTCGGCTGTTTCTTCGCTTATTTCATCTACAGTCTTTTCGAGAACATCTTCAACAACATCTTCCATAGCATCTTCAACAATTTCTTCAACTGCATCTGCTACTTCTTCTTTGACTTCCTCTATAACTTCCTCGACAATCCCTTCAACTACTTCTTCTAGAGATTTATCTTCTTCAACTACTTCTTCAACAGCTTCTTCTATTTCCTCAGCAATTTCTTCCATGACCTCTTCAGCAACTTCTTCTTTGACTTGATCAACAATTTCTTCAGTTTGCTCATCTATTGCTTCTTTAACTTCTTCAGCAATTGTTTCGTCAGCCATTTCTTCAGCAACTGCTTCAGCAACAGATTCTGTTATTTGTTCAACAACTTCTTCTGTTACATCTTCGACAATTTCCTCTACAACTTCAGAAACAGTTTCAGGTTCCAATGCCGGTTCAACCACTGGTTCAACATATGCTTTAGCTGGTGGTGTCGGTTCAGTAACAGGTTCCTCAATGACTGGTTCATGTCTCGGAATAGGCTCTGGATCTGCAAACACCACTGCTTGTGGTTCTGGCTCTGGATCTGGTTGAGGCTCAGGTTCTGAAAATACTATTGTTTGAGGTTCTGGTTCTGGTTCAGGTTCAGGTTCAATAGCTGGTTCATGTGTAGGTTCAACTGTTGGTTTCGGTTCGTATGTATCTTTAGGTGGTAACAGTTTTTGATCCTCTACAGGTTTTTTTACAGGGACTCCCTTTTGTGGAGGGACGTCTTGTGAAAATACCTTTTTGGGGAAAGAATCTTGTCTTGAGTCACCTTGGAAACCACCAAGATCAGTCTCTATGTACTTTTCTTGTACTGTTTTGTGTAAGTCGCCAATATTATCTTCAGTTATTTGTTCTAATCTACATTTTGCACCAGCTCGTTCTCCAGAACCTAATAAAAATCCTGATCTACTAATTGTATCAGCAATTCTTCTTCCTGTTCTTTGTGCTACAAGTCCGAGATGGCTGCCAAAAATAAGATGCCATTCTTCTTTTTCTCGATTGAAAACCATGAGTCCATCTAATCCCATTCCTGATAACTTTCTGGCTATTTCACCAGCTTCAGTATCAAGCATAGTTTGGTATTTAGAATGGTCTTTAATCTCGTGGAAATCTCCTTTACTGTGATCGTATCCTAGGAAAACATTACTCATAGTAGTACCCATACCTATGAAATTTACTATTTCAATAGCTGTATTTTTAATAAAAAGTTATTCTCTTTAGGCAATGGATATAAATTCAAATTTGTCATAAAAAATAAAAGAAAAAAGAGGGAGAGAATTTATTGAGCTGTTACGTCTTGAAGATCTGAATTTATATCAGCTAAATTAGACAATAAACTTGCAAGTTCAGCGTCTATTAAGGCCGAATTACCAACTGGATCAGACATATAACTCTGTAAATTATCTATGTTTGTTTGGATTGATCCTAAACCGGAATTGATTGCACCTATTGCTGCGAGTGACGTACTTAGTTGCGTCATTCCACCAAGATTCACGGCATCATCCATGTACCCTTCAGCAAGCGTCAAATTACTTATGGCATTAGACAAGCTATTTTCAGCATTCAGTAAGCTTGCATTAACTGCTGCATAATCCAACGCCACTAAATTAGCTTCGATTTGAGTCACATTCCCCATAACATAACTTAATTCTGCCATTCCTACGAATGTATAATAGAGTGCATTAACAATATAGTTAGCATTTTGTACATACTCTATAAAAGCAAAGGCAGAAAGCTGTTCCGTAAATGATATTGCAATATCATTCAATTCTCCGTAGGTGTTGTTGGCAGCTTTTGTTTCAACCAATGTGATTTGATTATCTACAAGTGTTGCATTAGCAGCTAGACTACTTGTTGTAGTTCTTATAGCATCAATATTACTGATTAGTTCACCATAGTTTGTTACATTTTCGTAACCCACATCGAATGCTGATAACAATCCTTCCATATCAACAAATCCACCAGCTAGAGAATATCCTAGACCACATAGTGGGACACCAATATTCACCATATCTAGTACAAAAGATACTGTAGAGTTTAAGAATAGAGTATCTGATTCTGCAACTTGGATAATATCTGGCTGATTTAGTCTATTTTGAACAACTGAAAAGTTACCATAGGAGTAGTCAAAGTTCTCTTCTGTTCCTTCAAAATCTGTTATATTAGCAATATTGTCTCCTGCTTTAAAGAGGTTGTATGCACCATAAAGGAAGTGAGATAGTGTTGCATAGTTACTTTCAATACCTGGACTAATCTCTGGTTTATCAAGTAAAGCGTTTATTACGGTCACGCCACCTTCAAACATTCCAAGATAACCTTCTACAAGTTCTAGATTTTCCATAAGTGGATCAATTGCTTCAGCTGGAACTCCAGGAATAGTGCTAATATTTCCTGCAATATCTGCTAGTGATACATGTTTTAAATCTTCAAGAGCTTGTTCAATGTAGTCTGTACTATTACCTAATATTAGCAGACCATCATTCACGACTTCAATTGCGTCATTAAATAAAGTATCATTAATTACACTCTTAACCGTGGTACTTCCTTCTTCATTAACCGATAATGGCATAGGAAAACTACCTTCCATCGCTTCCATCGCGTCTTCAAGTCCGGTCATAATATGGAATGTACCATTAGCAAATGGTCCTAAACCTGAAGAAAGATGTAAAGCTGCTAGGGAGAAGAAGTATAGATTAGACACTACTGTACCCAATACAGGAATCATCGATGCTAAACCAATTATGCCTGCTTTCTGCAATCCCTCTAGATTTATTGCTGCTTGCTGGAAATATGCTGAAGCCGTATAAAACGCCGCTATCGCCTCGTTTATTTCTTCTTGTGTCATGTTTCCAAAACCGTTTTGGAATACACTGAATCCTTCCATCACATATAGTGCTCCAGGAAGAAGATCACTTCCCAGTATTAAGAAACTTGAGAATAGTAGATGTATAAATGGTGTAAGCACTAAACCTATCAGGAAGAATATTAAAGCAAATAATACGCTAAATATTGTCCATATTTTGGGTAATTGTGTGAATATCTGCGTAAACCACGTAAGCGCTAGCGTTCCGAAAATGAATAGTGGTAAAGCTATTATTAGATCTATTACGAAAGCAAATTGACTGTAAAATTCAATTTGTTCTACTGGAAAATCTTCAGGTAACTGATTCATTATTTCGGTGTCATTGAGTGCTTCAAACGTATCAAGTAGTGTTCCTGTTCGTTCTGATACTGGAGCTAACGGGTTGTACACTGGTGCTTGTGCTACATAGTTAAACAAGTAACCTGTACCAAATACAATTATCAAGAGGATTGGAATTGAAATTAGGACTCTTGATTTATCTCTAACAAGACCTGCAAAAATCGCTAATCCGAGAATACCAACTATGTACGCAACAATGGTTGCTGTCATACTTTCTCTTGGTTGAATTGCTGCTTCAAGTATAAACATTAAAGCAATGTAAAATACTGTGAAGAAAAGAAGACCATACCCCCAGAAACTCCATTTTCTTTTCTTGACTGGTTCGTCAAGTGGTTGAACTGCTTGAACAACAGGTTTTTCGACCGGTTCTTCATAAAATTCTTCTTTACTCATTAAATCAACTCTATGTTGTTATTTTCTTTATTGCATCTTTTATTATAAATAGGTTATTTTTCCCCTAGTGAAGATAATTGAGATAAAAAGCTGATAAAACCTATCTAAAAATGGAAATCTGTTCTTATCTTACCAGCATTTTCTGTATTGAATAGATAAGAGAAGGATCAAGGTCTGAAATCATACTTGAAATGGTTACTAGTGAGCGAGTTGAATCATATATTGTTTCTTCAATGGATTTTATATTAGCGCCAATTATAGGAAGATTCATTGTAGGAAACACTAAAAAAAGAATGATAGGAGACAAGTCCTTCTCATCCCCTTGGTCATCAATTAGCACCAGATCAAAACCATATACAAAATAATCCTCGGATAATTGGAACAATCCTCTAAATTTTCGAGAGTTTGAGAAATCGTATCCTAATCCATTCATTAATGTTGATGTCCCCTTTATTGCCAGTTTCATTAGCATTTCTTCTGGCAAATCTGAATGATTATTGATTACCATAGGACCGAGTTGTAAATCGAATTTTACTGATACCAGTCCTAAATCTAGACGATTTTCTTGAACGAGTGAGTACGATGACACGATGACCGTGTATACATTTCACTTCGCTCTATTTAAGAAAAACAGACAGAGTAAGTTGTAAGTGAAAAAAATGTTTTGAGCGTCAGATGTAGGCATTGAACAGCGACACAAAGTTGCATCTGAAATAAAAAGTGGTGCGGGGAGGGAGATTCGAACTCCCGAATCACTAAGAACTGGATCCTAAGTCCAGCGCCTTTGACCACTCGGCAATCCCCGCCAATTTGATAAAAGGCTTGGTCAATAACGTGAGTTGCTGTTATTTTTTAAATGTATTCCTCAGTGTCTCTACCATGTATCTACTTTGAGGTATTTGGGTATTTGAGTTTGAAAAAGAATTGGTGCCTCAACCGGGATTTGAACCCGGGTCTGCGGATATTCCTGCTTAGTCACGCGAACTTTCTCATGTGAAAGTCCGCAATGATTGGCCGAGCTACACCATTGAGGCTTGTATTGCTACATCGCTTTCTTTCAGTATTCTTTTTAATATCTTTCGTTATTTGCTTATTTTCTTATTTAAAAAACCTAGAATCTTTTCAAAAGCAATATCTCTGTTTTCATCAACTGTAAGAATGTGATCTCCCTTATCTAATTGTAAAATTTCTTTTTCTGATTTCAAATCATTATAAATCCATTCAACATTTTGAGGATCTATCGTTTTATCTTCCCTAGATTGAATTAGTAAGGTTGGATTCTTTATTTTGTTTATCTCATTACGTAAAGATTTCAGTAATTTAAGCATTTGATAGGAAGCATGGGTGGAATCATATTGGTAGGCAAAAAGATCATGTTCTATGTACCATTTCACTCTTTCAGGATTTCTGGGCTTATGATATTTAAACAAATGAGCAACCCATGAAAGAAAGGTCCAAATCCCCTTAAATTTGTATAAAGCATTAATCGTAAATATTCCATTAAAATCTAGCTTTGTGGCAGAATACAAAGATAAAGCACCTCCAAAAGAGATACCTCCTACGAAAATGTTTCTATAATTATTCTTATTCTTTTGATATACTTTTTCTATATCTTTGTACCAATTCATCCATTGTACTTTGTCTAAATCTCTAGAAAGAGTTCCATGACCATGCAATAGCACTCCCGCAACATCATAACCATTATTGCAAAGGAATTCTCCTAAAGGTCTGGTCTCAGTTGCAGATGCTCCGAATCCATGAATAAGAATAACTAAACTATTTGTTGGATTTTTTTCTGCTTCGTAGAAGTATGGTTGAGCTAATTTCCTAAGTTTTTTTGGAAAGATAATTTCTTGCATTTTATTTTAGGTTCTTTTTATGTATATAAAATAGCATTGATTTGTCTAAATATCACAAATTCTGAAAAAAGTTTATTAAACTTGTATACATATATTCCGTTGGTGAATCCCTAATGGCAACAGCATTCATCCTGATAAATAGTGAGATTGGAGAAGAAAAGAGCGTACTTGACCAACTAATGTCTCTACCCAATGTAAATGAAGCCCATGTAGTTTATGGCGTTTATGACTTAATTGCAAAGATTGAAGCAGATACAATGGATGAGTTAAAGAAGATTGTTACTGATAATCTGCGAGCATTAGAGAATGTACGTAGTACTATGACTATGATCTGCGTGGAGAAGTAAAATCTTTCTCCCTTTTTTATTTCCAACTATTTTTTCTATCCTCCTAATTCTAACAAGTTTTAAATAAAAGTCGAGGTTCTTCTACATCATGGCATTAGGTATTTTGTATGAGATCCTTTTCGTACTCTTAGGTTATCTTTGTGGTTCTATTCCTGTAGGATATATTGTTGGGAAAGTGACTAAAGGCATAGATATACGAGATTATGGTTCAGGGAACATGGGAGCTACAAATGTTATGCGGACAGTAAGTAATAAGGCGGGATACTTGGTAATGGGTCTAGACATGTTAAAAGGAGCCATTGCTGTTTTCTGTGCAAGAATCTATTTGTGGGCCGCCAAATATTCGGGATTTGGAACCGAACCAGAAGCAGGATTTCCAAATCTCGACGAAGGATTCTTTCTAACTATTGTTGCATTCATGACAGTTGTTGGTCATGCTTTACCAGTTTGGGTAAAATTCAAAGGAGGGAAATCCGCTGCTGTAGGAGCAGGTGCTATTTTAGGAATTAATCCTATGGCTTGGGTAATTTTAATGTTAATTTGGTTCCCATTACTCAAATTTACTAGATTAATGTCTCTTTCAAATATGATTATGGCTGTGATATCTCCTGCTATTTACTGGTTATGTGCAGTTCCTGGATTCGATTTCTGGGTTTATATCGGACCAAATCTTTGGGCTGTTATTGTCAGCTGTATCATGGTTGTTTTTATTTTCTGGAGACATAGAGCAAATATTAAGAGATTACTTACCGGCACAGAAAGAAAGATGGGGGAAAAAGTGGATGTTCCAGAACAATCCACTTAATCTTTTTACAATCCGAAGGTTATTTAATTGTTTAAGAAATAATGTTTTTCAGATTTGAAATGAGAAAAACTATCCTTCTTGGTCTTATTTTCATCGGATTAGTAAGTACAGGATTAGGAGGTTATTTTCTCATTAATACTATTATCAACAATTATTTCTCTGGAGAAGCTAATATTGTTGCTGTAATTTGGCCCAATAATACGAGCATTAAAGGAGATTCAATTGAAATCTCTGTTGTACTAGAGTTGGAAGGGATAAATAAGGCAACTTTAGAATTAGCAGAAATTGGCATCTCATCTTTGGACTATTCTTTGAATGATACAGCAAAACTTGCATTTAATAAAGAGATTGTCAGAGGGCCTAATTTTCTTAAAATGGAAGTAGGGCCCCTTCTAAATTTATCATCAGGATTCTTTGCTTTGAATGTTGGTGAGTACAATGTTAATTCTTTAAATTTTGGTTTTGTAAATAAGATTCAAGAAGCAAACATAAGTCTGGATTTCACTTTTAATATCGAAAATCCAGAAGAAGTAGAGCGGATTACAAATGGAGATTTCGATGACTACCTAAACAATTGGGAAGGAGCCCTCCAAGATGATCGAACTGTTGCACTGATAACAACTCATCCATCTTTATATAACAACAGTATTCGCTTTACAAATGTAGAGGAAATCAGTCCAGGAGATTCTACATGGATAAGCATTTCTCAAACACTCAACTTAACTCAGACTCACTATATATCTTTTGAACAAGTTATAGAAAGTACAAATTGCTCAATTGAAGTAAATTTGTTCATAAATGAAGTTGAACAAAATATGACATTAGAGTTGGATATCACATCACAACAAAATCAGATAATCCACTTTGGCGAGGGGGAAGGAATATCTGAAGTAACTTTACAGATTGCTTTTATTTATGCAGATAACTCTTCTCATGTTTATCTTGACAATCTCTCTATTCGTAGCTATGAACACAGGGTATTTGTGTTTATGTTAAATGATAACTGGGAAATTTCTGGAAGCGAAATCGCTCGGAACGATCTTTTTACAACTATGTTAGAAACATCAGAAAGTTTCGAGATAGAATTAGGGATTAAACTTATTCCTATCCTTGAACTTCCTTGGTATCCAGAAGATGTTAGTATGAGTACAATAGATGAACTAGCACTAGAAACAGCGGGAAACCTACTAGGATTAGATGGCATATGGGATACAGAGTATGGACGTTCTCTTAGTAATAATGGGTTCGATTTATTGACAAGTTTCTCTAATCAAACGTCAGACCATTTTGGCTTTGCATATTACGAAAACAACGCTGCCTTCCACTTTGCAGAATCAGAAGAATTGGGAGATTTCAGTTATTTAGGTATAATAGCTGATTGGGCAGAAAATCTTGTTCAGCATGAAATATCCCACAATTTTGGTGCTTTAGATAGAGATAGAACCTTCGATCCTCCAAGTGTGATGAGTAAGCCAGTCACTCCCCAACAAGTTTGGGATGATTTTTATTATGGCAACTTATGGTTACAGGTAAATAATTGGATGATAGAAGACATACGCCTAATGTTAGAGAATAGAGCGATGTTTAATTAGAAGTTATAACTAGAACGAAAAGCTTAATTAGATGAGGGAAAGGCAGATAGTATAAAATCATTGGCCGGATGGTCTAGCTTGGTATGGCCCCTGGTTTGGGTGCATAGTTTGGTACTCCAAACAGTCAAAACACCAGGTGATCCCGTGTTCAAAAGATTTCAGATGCGTTCTGAAACCCTGAAACTCACGGTCCGGCCACCAATTTTTAATTTTCTTTTAAACTCAACACCATTTTAGCTACTTTCTCAAATCCTATTTTTTCATAGATATGTATTGCTACAGGATTGGTGGACTTTACCCACAATATAGGTGTACTTTTACAATCTTCTAAAATATGGTTGCTTAAGAACAAGCACAACTCTGTTGCATATCCCTTTCCACGATATTCTGGAGGAGTATAAACATCATTTATAGCATGCATCGTTTTTGATCCTCCTGATATCGCTGCCATTGAAACAAGTTTGTTTTCTACTTCTAAAACGAATACTCTATTCATCTCTAGCAATTTCAAGAAAGATTCAGTACAAGATTTAACAAATTCATCTGTAGATTTTGGTATTGTCTCCCTAATGCTCTTCTCAGTCCAATCTGTAAGAAGCTTTATGTGTTCTGGTTTTGCTATCGATATTTTACCTAACAGCTGAGTTTCCCCTTTAGTCTCAGTCATTGAGTATTGCAAAAACTCATCTGAAGATTTGAAATCTTCACCAGACAATTTCTTCCATGTTTTTAAAAAACACTTTACTTCTTCAGCGGGACCATAGATTCCAGGTATAGAAATATTTGATTTCAGCAAATATTTGACAAGTGGATAAATGGAATCAATATTTACTGAATGCGAAATCAAAATGTTATATGGTCTAATCCTACATGTAACTAGTTGAATGTGTTCTACTTCTGAAACGACTATACACTCCAATATTCCTTCAAATAACTGAGGATTATCACTCAATTGTTCTATTATTCCAATTGCTTCAAAATTAATAACTGGATGTTGATGAAGATACTGAAGTATTTCTTCGGGAACTGTCTGAATATTATCATAGTGAGATATTGAAAGTTTCATTTATTTCAAACTAAGTAAAAAAGTGGTTCTAATAAGTTTAGTTTACTCTGATAAGTTTCAGAGAACTTTTTAAAAGTGATAATTCATATGGAAATTCAGATGAAAATAGGTTTCGTTACTGATAGTGGTTCAGATATTGATTCTGATTATGCTGATAAAATTGGTGTAAAGGTTGTTCCTTTAACTATAACATTCAGTGATGAAGATGGTATGGAATATAAAGAAGATAGAAATTTTGACTACTCTTCTTATTACAAAAAGTACACTGAGGTTGATGGCTTTCTCGCTAAAACTGCTCAACCTACACCTCACGATTTCTTTTTAGCTTATGAAGAACTTGTAAAGGAAGGTATAGATGAAATCATCGTGATAACATTGAGTTCAGGTTTAAGTGGAACAATCAATAGTGCTCGCTTGGGATATAATATACTTAAAAGAAAGAATGATCAGGTTAAAGTTCATCTTGTAGATTCTTTACACGCATCTTATGCTGAGGTATTATTGATCGAAGAAGGATTAAGATTGCGAAAACAAGGTCTAGATGGAGACGAGATAGTAAAAAAATTGAGAGAGCATGTAGCTAGATTCAAAATATATATCTTATTTCCTTCTCTGAAATACTTGAGAAAAGGGGGAAGAATTTCTGTAACAAAGTATATTCTCGGGACTTTATTAAGAAAGAGACCCATAACTGTAGTAAATAAAGAAGGAAAGAATGAAGTAGCTGGTTCTGCAACTGAGACAGACGAAGGAATCCATAAAATCCTCGAGATGACTTCTGAAGGTTTTTCTCGGTTCCCTAAGCAAGTTGTAATTATTCATGGAAATAATGAAGACTATGCTAGCAAAATGGAAAAGCAACTAAAAGAGCTTTACAAAGATGTAAAAATCAAAACAAGGTGTACTGGAGTTACTATATCTGCTCACACTGGTCCAGATGTTGTCGCCTTGATATCAGAGTTTTAAATAAATATGGAGAAAATACAAACAGATGAAGATTCTAGTTACCGGGGGTTTTGGTAACGTAGGGCATGCAATCATACATGAATTGCTGGAGAGGTCCCACGAAGTTCGTGTGTTTGAACTGAAGAATACCAAGACTCTAAATCAAGCAAGGAAATATGGTAGAAAAATTGAGGTCTATTGGGGTAATATATTAGATCCTGAATCAATCAAATCTGCTCTGAATGGTATTGATGTAGTCATTCACTTAGCGGGTATTATTCCACCATTAAGTGAAGCTAATAAAAAGCTCTGCCAGAGAGTCAATGTTGGAGGAACTAAGAATTTAATTGATGAGATTCAAAACAATACAAACAAACCTCCAATTATCTTTACTAGTTCTGCAACTGTTATTGGTCCAACACAAGATCAAAATCCTCCTATTGATCCGTATACTACTCCTAATCCTAAAACCAATTATACTCAATCCAAAGTCGATGCAGAGAAGTTATTACAACAATCAAATCTACCTCATTGTATCTGTAGATTTGGTGCAGTATTGTCTACTTTTATTGTTGGTAGGTTCAGTTTACTGAAAGAAGCGTTTGAGATGCCGCTTGATAATCGAGTTGAAATGGTTCTAGATTTAGACCTTGCAGTAGCACTAGCTAATGCAGCTGAACTTCTAATAAGTGGAGATACTTTGAATGGAAAAATCCTAAATATAGGAGGAGGGAAGGATTTTCAGAGATACGCACGTAACTTAACACAAGATCTTTTTGAAATAATGGGGATTGGAAGTTTTGATGAAGACTGTTATACAACAGAGGATTATTACTTAGATTGGTTAGATACTTCTGAGAGTCAATCATTATTGCAATATCAAAATCACTCTTTTGATGAAGCAATGAAGATTTTTCTTAAACCTTATAAAAAATTGAAGCCATTAATGTGGACTGTGAGTCCAATACTTAGATTGATTTTTGAAAACCAATCTCCATATAAGGATTCTAAAGCGAATGCATAATGAACTATTGGGAATTGGATTCTCTCAATTTCCTTAATTTTTCTTGTTTCTTTTCTTCAATATCCGTATAATATGTTGTAGTCATAGGGATTTCAACTTGATCCCTTAATCTTTCTGAGATTACAAGAGCGTTAAAA